>UOFI01000022.1_pt1 | contig 23585 bp, 23 predicted proteins | sample 1988361 | NCBI WGS metagenome assembly UOFI01 (sample SAMEA4712194, study PRJEB27164) | hydrothermal vent metagenome | biome: marine basaltic hydrothermal vent biome; feature: marine hydrothermal vent; material: mineral | place: Pacific Ocean | collected 2011-06-14/2011-07-23 | depth 1689 m
TTTATCCCGGTCTGTACTGTTTTCACCGGGTATTTCAATGTTCAGAATATAATTCATCTGAATAAGCAATTGTCCGGGTTTAATTTCATTTTGTAGAGAATGGCTTTTAATGCTGCAGACTGAGGTATTTCCCATTTCATTGCTGAGCAGCATATCAATGCCATTTAATACCATGGGGTGGTCCCAGCTTAAGAAATACATATCGTCATGTATCAGTGCGGTTTCCCGGTCAAAGGTTACGGTCATGCCATCATCATTTAGCCCGGGAAACTGACCGATCATATGTTCTGCGGGGGTAATAATATAACTCCCGGCTTTATGTTCTTCTATATTGACGCCATAGCAGTCAAACAGATCGGTCATATAGGATTTTAAATCTGATTGTTGCTCAAATAACTCTATTTTAGACTGCAGCTTTTTTGCAATATCCATCCTGCATGAGCTGTACTCAAGTAAGCGGTCTCTGCCATCATGCAGTGACTGGTTTAATTCTGTATATTGTTGCTGACATTGTTCAATAAATATCTCAAAGTCGTCATCTGTGCAGTGTTTAATGTGTAGGGACTGAAGCAGTTGTTGTCTGTTTTGTGAAAAAATCTGTGCACCTGCCGGGCAGGTAGAATTAAATGCGTTAAGCGACTGGTGATACCAGTTAAACAGTCGTTGCTGTGGCGAATGTTCAAAGTAGGGTACGTGTATATTGATGGTGTTTTTTTGTCCAATACGATCGAGACGTCCAATGCGCTGTTCGAGCAGGTCGGGGTTCAGGGGTAAATCAAACAACACCAGATGGGATGAAAACTGAAAGTTACGGCCTTCACTGCCAATTTCTGAACACATTAAAATTTGTACACCGGTTTCTTTATCGGAAAAATCCGCCGCGCGCTTGTCCCGTTCGACAATGCTGAGCTGTTCATGAAACACGGCTGAGGCAATGCCGAACTGTGTTTTTAAGGCTTTTGATAATTCGATTGCGGTTTCAGCAAAGTGGGTGATGAGTAAAATTTTATCAGCCCGGTGCTGGTTAAGGAAATCCGCTAGCCACTGAATTCGCGGGTCGAATGTTGTCCAGTCTTTCGATGTCTTCAAGTGTTTTTCTGGTTGCAGACACTCGGCTGTAAATTCAGTGTTTTCAAAAATGCTTTGATATTCTCCCGGTGTCTGTAGCGGGCAGGGTATTACCTGCCGTTCTGGAAAACCCTTAATTGCCGCGCGGGTGTTTCTGAATAAAACGCGACCTGTACCGTGGCAGTCGAGTAGATGATGGGTGATTTCGTTTTTCTGCTGTGCAGATAAGTTGCCGCTCATAACCAGTTGTGTATCAACATTACTTTCCAGTGAGCGCAGCTGGCTTAACAGGCTTTCAGACAGGGGTTCATCGGCAATGATTTTCTCAATTAAATCGGCAATAATCTGGTACTGATTTTCCTGTTGTGTAAAGGTATCGTAGTCGCTGAATTTATCGGTGTCTAATAATCGCAGCCTGGCAAAATGACTTTCTTTACCAAACTGCTCGGGGGTGGCGGTTAGCAGTAACAGGCCCTTGCTGGTTTTTGCCAGCTGTTCTACCAGTTTATATTCTTCACTGACATGTTCGTTGCTCCATGCAAGGTGATGCGCCTCATCGATAATGAGCAGATCCCATTCGGTATTGATAACCTGCTCAAAGCGTTGTGGGTTATTCGTAAATAAAGTCAGGCTACACAGAACCTGTTGCTCAGCATTGAATGGATTTGAAAAGTCTGTACTTTCTTCAATTGCCCGGCAGCGCTCTTCATCATAAATACTGAAAAACAGATTAAAGCGACGCAGCATTTCTACCAGCCACTGATGAATTAAGGACTCCGGTACAATAATAAGCACCCGACTGGCGCGTCCGGTGTTTATCTGCTGGTGCAGTATTAAACCGGCTTCGATGGTTTTTCCCAGGCCGACTTCATCCGCCAGCATGACTCTGGGGGCAAAACGGCTGGCAACTTCATTGGCGATATACAGCTGGTGCGGAATTAAGCTGGTGCGGGCACCGGTGAGGCCGGTGATGCCATTGTTATGATTTTTCAAACTGTTTTGCCAGGTTCGATTACGCAGTCTGTACCATTTAAAGTTATCAATCTGCCCGCTGAACAAGCGATCCAGCGGTTTATTAAGCTGTATGGCCGTATCCAGTCGAGCCTCTTCAAGTGATTCTGTATCACCTGATTCGGTTTCTACGCGGTAGGTGATCAGGTGATTATTTTCATGCACCGCTTTTATAATGAGCTTGCGCTTTTCGATATCCTGAATTTCATCACCCAGTTTGAAAATAATGCGGGTCAGGGGGGCGGTTTCTTTAGCGTAGGCGCGGGTTTCGCCGGTGCTTTGAAAATGGATGCTGATGGTGCGATGCTCCACGCTGACAACGGTTCCCAGCCCCATTATGAGTTCTGCATCGTTTATCCAGCGTTGGCCAACTACAAATTGCGACAAAATAATTTCCTTTGAATTTGAAGTTTCAGTTTATAATCCATCATTATATTAAAAAGTGGGTCCCGGATCACCTCTATTTTGGAGGTTTCTATGATCGAAGCAGGTTTTGTAAATGAAAGCAAACGAATTAAAACGTGGCTCGTTTATCCATCTAAACGGTCAGAATATTGTAATCAAAAGCATCTTTGTGCAAACCGCATCTTCACGCAGCGGCAATACCCTATATAAGGTAAAAGGCCAGGTACTGGTCACCAAGCAGAAAATTGAACAGAACTTTAAAGGTGATGATAACGTTGAAATTATTGATGTGAGTCGTCGAGCAGTGCAGCCCTTATACCGTGAGGGCAATGGCTGGGTGTTTATGGATGCTGAAAGCTATGAGCAGCACACCCTGCTGGATGAAGATATTCAGGATGAGCTGGATTTCATTATGGAAGGTCTGCAGGGAATCGAGGCGCTGGTGGTGGATGATCAGGTCATGGGAATTGAATTACCCACAACGGTGGTGCTGAGTATAGAAGATACAACACCCTCAATGAAGGCCGCTTCATCTTCTGCTCGCACCAAGCCCGCAACCTTATCTACCGGGATTGTGGTTCAGGTGCCGGAGTATCTTGCTAGCGGGGACTCTATTAAAGTGAATACCGAAACCCGGGGCTATGTTTCCAGAGCATGAGCTGGTATGTGTATTTGCTCAGTTGTCATGATGACAGTTATTACACCGGTATCACCACCGACCCGGTGAGACGCCTGCAGGAACATAACCACGACAATAAAAAAGCGGCAAAATACACTCGGGCCAGACGGCCGGTGAAAATGGTTTACTTTGAGTTATGTCAATCCCGTTCGGATGCGGCTGTCCGTGAGTATGAAATACGAAAATCCACTCATAAGGTAAAAGCGCAACTGGCGCACTCGATGCGGGAGCAGATACCCGATGAATCCTTAAATTAACTTATGACCTGATAAAGGATACTGGTATAACCCCGGCTGGATTCTGGTATATGATGTGGGGATATAAAATTTACATAACCGGATGCCACATTTGCCGGCTCCGGCATTAAAATAACCTACATTATTACTGAGGAAATCATATGAAATTAATTCTTTTAGGCGCACCGGGTGCAGGTAAGGGAACTGTTGCAAAATTACTGACTAAAATGGATGGCTCTGTACAAATATCCACTGGTGATATTCTGCGTGCAGCGGTTGCCGCGGGCACTGAGCTGGGCAAAAAAGCGGAAGCCGCAATGAAAGCGGGTGATCTGGTTTCAGATGATCTGATTATGGGCATTATGGGTGAACGCTTAAAAGAAGATGACTGTAAGTCCGGTTACCTGCTGGATGGTTTCCCTCGCACGATCCCTCAGGCAGAAGCACTTAAAGTGTTAATGGCTGATATTGGTGAAGAGCTGGATATGGTCGTAAATATTGATGTGGCACGGGATGTTATTCTTGATCGTCTGACTACACGTCGGACCTGTACTGACTGCGGCGAAATATACAATGTCAAGTCTAACCCCACAAAAGAAGAAGGTAAGTGTGACAAGTGTGGCGGGCCTGTAGTGCAGCGAGATGATGAAACGGAAGAAGCCATCAGTAATCGTCTGGATGTATTTAATGAGCAGACTGCGCCCCTGGTTGGTTTCTATGAAAAAGAAGGCAACCTGGTAACCGTTAAGGCGACTTCAAGCCAGTCTGTTATTGATGCGATCACAGAGCGCCTGAAAGCGAACGCTAAATAGTTTCGCTCACCTGATCGTTATTTAAGAGCCGAACCTCCACTTTGACGTGGGGTTCGGTTTTTTAATGCCCTCTGTCTTCATATCAACACCCTGTCAGTTCTGTTATAATCCGCGCCCTTTCAAGCTAAAGAGTTTATGTCTATGTTTCGCCTGGGGTGTGAGAATCGTGTGTGTGTTCAAAATGAGGTCCTTTCAGGCCTGACGGTTGCGCTGGCATTAGTACCAGAAGCGGTGGCATTTGCTTTTGCAGCGGATGTTCCGCCACTTGTTGGCCTGTATGCGGCCTTTATGGTGGGCTTGCTGGCCTCTATTTTCGGTGGTCGCCCGGGTATGATTTCCGGTGCTACGGGTGCGATGGCGGTCGTTATGGTGACACTGGTTGCAGATAATGGAATTGAATATCTGTTTGCAACGGTGGTACTCACCGGCTTACTTCAAATACTCGCAGGTGTGTTTAAACTGGGTAAGTTCATACGTATTGTGCCGCACCCTGTGATGCTGGGCTTTGTTAATGGTCTGGCAATCGTTATTTTTCTTGCGCAGATGGAGAGTTTTCAGGTTGATGTGAACGGTGTTTCAGAATGGATGACAGGTCAGCCATTAATGATCTTTGCAGGCCTGATTGCACTGACTATGGCGATTATTCACTTTCTTCCAAAACTCACCACAGCGGTGCCTTCATCACTGGCGGCAATTGTTGTGGTCTCAATGCTGGTGATTGGCCTGAGCATAGACACCAATACGGTGGGTGATCTGGCATCTATAAAAGGCGGGCTACCTCAGTTCAGCATACCGGATGTACCCTACAACCTGGAAACACTTAAAATAATATTCCCTTATGCCATTGTCCTGGCGGCGATTGGCTTAATTGAGTCGTTACTGACACTGACATTAATTGATGAAGTAACCAATACTCGGGGACGTGGTAATAGAGAGTGTGTGGGGCAGGGTATTGCCAATACCGTGACCGGTTTTTTTGGTGGAATGGGGGGCTGTGCGATGATTGGTCAAAGTATGATCAATGTGAACTCTGGAGGACATCAGCGCCTCTCTGGCATATCTGCGGCCCTGTTTCTTCTGGCATTTATTCTGTTTGCATCCAGTTTGATTGAACAGATACCCATGGCGGCTCTGGTGGGTGTTATGTTTATTGTGGTTATTGGAACCTTTGAATGGTCGAGTATCAGAATTTTTGGCAAAATCCCCAAACACGATGCATTTGTTCTGGTGCTGGTTTCAGCTGTAACGGTTGCCAGTGATCTGGCCACTGCCGTGATTGTTGGGGTGATTGTTTCTGCGTTAGTGTTTGCATGGGAGCATGCGAAACACATTAATGTAAAAAGTTATATCGATGATAATGGTTCAAAAATATACGAGTTAAATGGCCCGTTGTTTTTTGGTTCGGTTAAAAATTTCCGTGAGTTATTTAATCCGCAGGATGACCCGGACGATGTGATTATCGAATTTATGAATTCCCGTGTATCCGATCATTCCGCGATTGAGGCGATTGATAATCTGGCGGAAAGGTATATAAAAGCCGGTAAAAAACTGCATTTAAGGCATTTGTCAGAAGAGTGTAAACAGCTGCTTGATAAAGCAGGGAATCTGGTTGAGGTGAATCGGCTGGAAGATCCGAGTTATCATGTGGCGGATGATAAGCTTGCCTGAAAAAACTGTCTTTAGTCCTTCGTCAAAAGACTAAAGACTAAAGACTAAAGACTAAAAAATGTTAATACCTCGCAGGCATATGTGCCTGTATTTCACTGATATTATGTCGCACCAGATTTTTATCTATTTCAGATACAACAAATTTATTGGTTTCATGCCCCAGGCTTTTTCTTAAGTCGCCCAGAAATTTGGGTGGTGACATTAAAATCAGTTTATTAAACTGACCTTTGTTTCTTGCGTTATTAAGGTGTTCACCTAATGATCGAGCAAATTCGGTTCGTTCATGGGATTTGTGAGAATCGAGCTGGCTGGTGAGTTGAGAATGCCGGCTTTCTTTTTGCTGGCTACCACTGAGGTGCTGTTTGTGGCTTCGACTGTCTGAGTGGCTAAAATCGCTTAGCTCTTTGAGTGATTTTTTGGTTTCTTCAGTTTCAACTTCAAAAATTTTTGCACGGCTGCTTTCTGCAACCAGAACCCAGGTTTTAGACATAGATAACTCCTGCTAATGACTATGGCCGAATTACTGCACTATATAAAAAATAAGATAATGTATAGTTGAGTAAGGCGGGGTTGAGCTTAAACCTAGAAAAATCAGTTGGGCGCAAAAAAGATGTGTAAGCAATTGATTTGGACGGCGTAATGAAAAAAAGCGTATTCACCTTATGGGTGATGAGCATTTTTTCATATAGCCAGGCAAGTCAAGGGTTTGCGCAGACTTATGCGATTCAACTGATTTCTCCAGGTAAAGTGTAATATATCTCCTTTTTTTCTTTATTGCGGTAAATCATTTATAAGGCGAGGTTGCAAAGTTTGATAATTGAAATAATTTATAAAGCGTATCAGTTTTTTTGATTGGTACCGGTCATCGGCATTTTTAGCCGGATCAGGCGCTGTGACCTGTTTGAGTTAAAATACCTAAGTGAATGAATTACCAGTTAAACTTGTAACATCAATATGCCTGATTTAATAATAACCAAATTAGATAACCTTCCGCTAAATTTGTTATATTAGCATTTTATAATTTGACAAACGGTAGCCACTTATATGACCCGTCAGAATAAACCCGCTCTAAATGAGTCCGTTCAGAACCATCAGACAGATGTGGAGGATGTCAAAACAACCTGCCCGTATTGTGGTGTGGGTTGTGGCATTGTTGTCAGCAGTGATCAGGGTGAATTTAAGGTTCGCGGCAATGAGGATCATCCGGCAAACCGGGGGCGCATCTGCTCCAAGGGAGCGGCGCTGGCAGACACACTGGATGATGAAGGGCGTATGCTGGAGCCCCAGATTCATGGCACGGTTTCGAGCTGGGATCAGGCGCTGCAGCAGGTTGCAACGGGTTTTCAGGCGTGCATTGATAAATACGGCAGAGACTCCGTGGCAATGTATGTATCCGGCCAGCTATTAACCGAAGATTACTATGTGGCGAACAAGCTGGTGAAAGGCTTTATGGGTAATGCCAATATCGATACCAATTCCCGTCTGTGTATGTCATCGGTGGTTGCAGCTCAGAAAAGAGCGTTTGGCTCTGACTCGGTTCCCTGTAGTTATGAAGATCTGTTGCGCACGAATTTAATTGTTATTGTGGGCTCGAACACTGCCTGGTGTCATCCGGTGATCTTTCAGCGCATTCGTCAGGCTAAAAAAGATAATCCGAGCCTTGAAATTGTGGTGATAGATCCGCGAAAAACAGCCACCTGCGATATTGCCGATGTACACCTTGCCATTCATGCCGGCAGGGATTCTGTGCTGTTCAATGGTTTACTTGCCTATCTTAATGACAAAGGCGAAATCAATAAACTGTTTGTCGAAAACTGTGTAGAAGGTGTGCAACAGGCACTGGCTGCAGCCTATGACTCCTCTGCGGATATTGAAACTGTGGCGCAACGCTGCGGGCTGCCCCTGACTCAGCTGCAACAGTTCTATGAGTTGTTTGCACGTAAAGAAAAAGTGGTAACGCTGTTTTCTCAGGGAGTGAATCAGAGCACCAGTGGCACCGATAATGTGAATGCCATTATAAATTGCCATTTATTGTCCGGGCGAATTGGTCGCCCCGGTATGGGGGCGTTCTCTCTGACCGGGCAGCCCAATGCCATGGGTGGGCGTGAAGTGGGTGGGCTGGCAAATCAGCTGGCGGCACATATGGATCTTGCAAATGCAGAGCACCGTCGCATCGTGCAGGAGCACTGGCAGTCGCCTTTTATTGCCGATTCAGAAGGCTATAAAGCGGTTGATCTGTTTGAGGCCATACTGGATGACAAAATCAAAGCCCTGTGGGTGATTGGCACCAACCCGGCGGTGAGTCTGCCGGACAGCAACCGTGTGCGCGAGGCACTCGCGCACTGTGAGTTTCTGGTGGTGCAGGATTGTGTGCAGAATACCGATACGGCTGATCTGGCCCATGTGCTGTTACCCGCAAGCACCTGGGGGGAGCGTGATGGAATGGTGACCAATTCCGAGCGTTGCATTTCCCGGCAACGCTCATTCAGGCCGGCCCCGGGAAATGCGCTTCAGGACTGGGAAATCATTTCCCGGGTGGCTACAAAAATGGGCTTTGGTGAGGCGTTTGGCTATCAGTCATCACGGGATGTATTTGTTGAGTTCTGTGCCCTGAGTGGTGCGCAAAATAATGGCAGCCGTGATTTTGATATTTCCTTTTTTGCAAACCTGGATGAAAAATCCTATCAGCAGTTTATACCGGTTCAGTGGCCGGTTACATTTAGGCAACCATCAGGGACTCCACGGTTATTTGAAGACGGTAAATTTTTCACGGCCTCTGGAAAGGCGCAGATGATTGCAGTAAAACCACGTCAGGCCGCAAACCCGACGGATAAGCAGTACCCGTTGATTCTTAATACCGGCAGAATACGCGATCAGTGGCATACCATGACCCGCACCGGAAAATCGTCAAAGCTTGCTACCCATATGCCGGAAGCATTTGTGCAGATTCACCCGCTTAATGCCGCAGAATATAAAATTGTGGCTGATGATCTGGTTGAGGTGAGTAGTCGCTGGGGCAGCGTGAATGTACGAGTCTGCATCAGTGATGATGTGCCCGCTGGCATGGTGTTTATGCCCATGCACTGGAACGACCAGTATGCTTCAAATGCAGTGGTTGATAAGCTGGTTAACCCGGATTGTGACCCGATTTCCGGGCAGCCTGAATTTAAACATACACCGGTTGTGATCAGGGTAATTAAAAAAGTCTGGTATGGTTTTTTACTTTCCCGTCGTCAGGTTAATTTTTCAAAAGACAACTACTGGAATTTGAATAAAGGGCATAAACTGTGGCGCTATGAAATTGCTGGCAATGATACGCCGCAGTGCTGGGCAGAAAATGCACGGGCGCTTTTATGTGAGCAGGATGAAAATGTCTCATGGATGGAGTATTTTGATGAGTCAGCTCAGTGTTATCGAGGGGCCAGGTTAGTGGGTGAGCAACTGGAAAGCTGTATTTTTATTGGGCCCAAACCGCAATTGCCTGAGCGTGACTGGTTAATGGCTTTATTTGACAAACCGTGTCTCGATGAAAAAGACAAAGTCTTTCTGCTTTCTGGTCGCCCCGGTGATGATAAGGATGATGCAGGCCCCAGTGTATGCGCCTGTTTTGGCGTTGGTCGAAACACCCTATTAAAAGCAATAAAAGAAGATAAACTGGATTCGGTAGATGCCATTGGTAAAGCACTACAGGCGGGTACTAACTGTGGCTCATGCATACCAGAGCTGGCGGCATTATTAAAAGATGCCTAGGTGCCCTGGCGGGCAGATGATTTGATTTATTAGCAACAGGAAAAAATACAACAATGAAAACATTATTTCTTGCCAGACATGCAAAATCTAACTGGGATCAGCCAGCTAATAATGATTTTGAGCGCACATTAAATGATCGTGGAGAGGCTGATTCAGTTTCAATGGCGGCTCTTTTGCAGAAAAATAATTATACGCTCGATCAAATCATAAGCAGTGATGCGGTGCGTGCGCTGGCAACTGCCAGACAATATGAGGCGCAGCTGCAACCGGAGCATGGTTTAATCACAAACCATGATCTGTATTGTGCCAGCTTGCAGCAGTTGCTGCAGGCTATAAAAAACATCTCTTCAGAGAATAAAGCGGTCATGCTGGTGGGGCATAACCCCGGCATGAGTGAAGTTCTAAATTATCTGGCATCATCAGATGTTGCTGATATGCCAACCTGCAGTGTTGGCATTATCCGGTTTGAAGTAGAGCAGTGGCGGGATGTTTCAATTGAGAGCAGTGAACTGCTTGCATTTGAATATCCAGAAAAACATCAGTGATCTTCATCTGTCTTTTATTCACATCTCGTGAACAAAGCGGGTTAGAATATCCTCGCAGTACAGTAGATTACAAGGTTATATTTTTTTAATAATACCTAACTTTAAGGAAATTATATGGAAATCGCAATGTCAATAATTACCAGCCCACTCCTGTGGATTACGATTGTCGGGTTGTTTACCCTGAAAAAAGGCGTGTTGTTCGTGCCCCAGAATAGAGGTTATGTTATTTATACCATGGGTAAATACAGTGGAACCTTAAGCGCGGGCCTTAATTTTATACTGCCATTTGTTCAGCGTGTTGCGGCTGATCGCAACTTAAAAGAGCAGTCGTTGGAAATCAGTTCGCAGTCGGCCATTACCAAAGATAATATTACATTGCAGATTGACGGTATTTTATTTATGAAGGTGACAGATGCCGCTGCAGCAACCAATAATGTGACAGATTATAAAATGTCGGTGACTCAGCTTGCCATGACAACCATGCGAAATGCCATCGGTTCTATGGAACTTGATGAGTGTTTTCAGAATCGGGATGTGATTAACCTGAATATATTAAACTCAATGACCGAGGCAACATCTCCCTGGGGTGTGCAGGTAACACGGTATGAAATTAAAGATATAACACCGCCAAAATCCATCAAGGAAGATATGGAAAAACAAATGACAGCAGAACGTGAAAAACGTTCTGTTATTTTAACTGCAGAAGGTGTAAAAGCCGCTGCAATAACCCAGGCAGAAGGTGAAAAACGCTCACAGGTATTGGCGGCAGAAGCAGAAAAAGCGCAGCAGGTTTTACTGGCAGAGGCCATGAAAGAGCAGCAGATTCTGGAGGCCACTGGTAAGGCTGAAGCGATACGTCTGGTTGCGGAAGCCGATGCAAACGCCCTGAAAGTCGTGGGCACTGAAGCGGCGACGCCAGCCGGTGAAAAAGCGGTTCAACTGACATTGGCTCAGCAGACGATTGATGCCCATAAGGCTATTGCAGCGAAAGGCTCTGTTATTTTAACAGACGGTAAAACCGGTAATAATATCTCTGATACAGTGGCTCAGGCGATTGCCGTATCAAATTCATTAAAACTGAGCGATTAAAGTAGAATGATTAAGCAGAATGATAAAAGCAGAAGCTTAGAGGGCCGGTAATGGAATCATTAGTGGAATATTTTTTACAAAACCATGACAAGCTTCTCTACGTCATTGCCGGTTTGAGCCTGGTGCTGGAGCTGACCGTAATGGGTTTAAGCGGGCCACTGCTGTTTTTTTCAGTGGGCTGTGCTATTACGGGTTTATTTGTTAGCTTTGGTTTTTTATCAGACTGGGAATACGAAGCATTGTCCGTTGGAATGTCCACTTCATTATGTGCGCTGTTGCTGTGGAAGCCACTGAGGAAATTTCAGGGACCGGCACGGGTTAGTGACAGCAGCAGCGATATGATTGGTCAGGTGGTGCCCGTTAATGATGAGGTAACAGCCAGCGGCGGCTCTATTCGCCATTCAGGTATTAGCTGGCAGGCCAGACTTGACCCGGGTTGCGGACTTAAATCACTTGAAAGTGGCATGAGAGTCGAAATTTGCGCTGTTGATGGCAATGTTATGGTTGTCAGGGAGCCGGTTTCAAACTGAAAGGATAAGTCCTTATGTTTAATACAGATAAGCTGGAAAGTGTGTTATACGAAGAGGGTAAAACGGGTTTTCGAAAAATAATTGAAGATAAAGGTGAGGGTTTATACGTTATCGGGCTTTATCACTATGGTGGTTGGGATGGTGTTATACCTCTGTTTAATACAGTGAGTGATTGGCTTGCGCTGCAAAAAAATATTCAGGCCGATGACCAGAAAGAGCATGAGCTTAATGTTAAATGGGGGGCAAATTATCCCGGCCTTGAACAGTATATGGAGTATTTTAAGCAAAGTTATACTGAAGTTCAGCAACTGGGGCTGCGGTGTGGTGAGAGCGTTGAAGAGCTGCAGCTGCATTGGCAGCAGACACTCGATGCAATGCAAAGAGCACTGGTTAGACTGGACAAAGAAGGGGTGTTTTCTCAGGGGGTAGATCGTCATAACTTAACCGTCTACATTAGCAATTATGACGAAGATTTTGAAGACGGATTTAAAAGAGTAAAAAATATGAATCCGAAATCGGTTATTGATAAAGTCGGGCCTGAGTTCGAATATCTTATTGCTCTGCATGCTAAATGGAATGAAGAGATCCTGGCGGAAATATTGAAAGGTGAATAATGATTTTCCAGATAACTAAAGACTTGTCTTAAGGTTATACAATATAAGGTTTATATTGTGGTATGAAAAAAAGCAGATTTAAATATGGTTTTTCAGTTGCGCTGGCGTGTTGTTTTTTTTCAATAATGTCTGCCTGTACTGTCAAGCTACCTGCTGGAAAATGGGTTTCACCTGAAATTTCCACTGTTAACTTTATGGCTGTTGAACTGAGTGCTATCGATTCAGCTTACCCTGCAGTGTGTATTGAAGCACAGAATGAACTTAATATGCGGCTGCTGGAGCAGATGCCGGCACAGCTTAAACCCCTTGTTTTTCAGGTATCCCAGAAAGTTGCGAATCAGGAACAGTTATCTCCGGCACGAAAAATAAAAAATACAGATGCGGCGACTTTACAGCTAATGATTACAGATTGCCTGGTCGATGTTGATCAGAGCGGCGGTGTATTTGAATTTTATTTAACATTGAGTGTAGATGTTAAATTGATGAAAAACAACAGAGCATTAATGAAACATCATATGCAGTCTTTTGAGCGTGTACAAATTGGCGAGCCAGACCCGGCTTTTGAATTTTCATTTGAGGAGCCTGTGCAGCGAATACTGGCGCTTTTTAATAATGGACGTATCTTTATCGCGGACTGAAAAATTCAAACCTTTATAATTCTGAAAAACTGAGGTAAAGATAATCCTGAATTAATCAGTTGGACGCCATAAAGAGTGCCTCTGAGTGTGCCCATATTGATCATTATGGGACGTAATCAAAAAGAGCGCGAATGACGAGTCCTTCACTGACGTGCAGGGATGCACTAATATCGCGGTTGCAGGACGCAAAGGAGCGAAGACGTGCAGGGATGCACTAATATCTCGATTGCAGGATGCAAGGGAGTGATGCTTTGATATAGTCAGGTGTGCTCCCATGTGTACTTCCTGGGGTGCAATTTAGGGTGTAGCATCATCACCGAATGGGTGACTTGCACTGAGTGGGAATAACCAACATTCTCAAAGACTCACAGTGCATTTGTGCGGTTAACTGATTAATTTAGGATAATAGTGATCTGGTGTATTGATGAGCGTAATTGATGATTAATGAAAGCCCGATAGGCGTTTTTGACTCAGGGGTTGGTGGTTTATCTATAGCATGCAAAATTCGTGATATTCTGCCGAATGAAAATTTACTCTATGTTGCTGACTCTGCCCATACACCGTACGGTGATAAATCAGAGGCGTATGTCTATGAGCGGGCAGTGTTAATCCTGCAATTTCTTATAGAGCGAAAAGTTAAGGCGGTTGTGGTTGCCTGTAATACGGTCACGGTTTCAGCAATCCAGAAACTGCGTTCTGAATTTTCTGTGCCTGTTATTGGTGTCGAGCCGGGGATTAAACCTGCTGTATCTAAAACTCGCAGTGGTGTGATTGGTGTGCTTGCTACAACACAAACACTCAGTAGTACATCGTTCAATAATTTGTCAGGTACATTATCTGAAACTGTAAAAATTGAGATTCAACCTTGTCCGGGTCTGGTTGAGCAGGTTGAGTCACTGGAGCTGATGAGTCAAAAAACGCGGCGGTTAGTTAGAAAATATGTTTTTCCACTGCTGGACAAGGGCGCTGATAAAATTGTGCTGGGCTGTACCCATTATGCTTTTCTGGCTCCATTAATAGGGGAAATTGCCGGACCCGATATAGAAATAATCAATACGGCTACTGCTGTAGCCAGGGAGACGGCTCGACGCCTGCAGGCTGAGCGCCTGTTATCAGTCAGTGATTTGTCCGGTATTGATGAATTCTGCAGCAGTGGTGCCGAGAAGATAGCCAATAAACAGTTTAGTCAGTTGTGGGGAGCGCCGGTCAAGGTGCATAAAATACTATCCGGGCATCAGGTCTGAGTTGTTTTTACGGGAACTGTTGCCTCATAGGTTATTTATTCAGAGATATTATTTTTTCTCGGTTTTAGAATCGTCCGCTTCTATCTGAAGTATTTCTTCAAGTTTCAGGCCCGTCATGCCATGAATGGTTCGCCACAGGTAATATATGATGGCAACCATCATAATCATGGAGGGTATGGCGATCATGGGGTAGCTTAACAGTGTCATCTGTCCGAGTTGTTCGTTAAAGTCAGCGCTGCCGGATGGGCTGGTCACCAGCCACTTTGCCAGTATATAGTTCATTACCGATGAAAAGAAAAATGTGCCGCCCAGCAGATAGGTGGCAGTCATCAGGTGTTTTTCAAAGGTTTCGGTGTGACCCAGCTCATTGAGTTTTTGTTTGATTCTATCGACATGCATTATTTTCGGGTTGTAAATGAGTGTTTTGATCAGTGGAAAGCGGGTCTGGGTGGAGACAAGTACGGCGATGCCAATGATGCCGGGGATTGCGGCTTCTTTTACTGCCAGCCATTGTGTATCCAGCTCCAGTAGACCAATGCCACCGGTGAGTAATACGCTGACCAGCCCAAGCAGAGCGATAAAGTTGAATTTTCTGTAAACAATTAATTCATAAAGGCCCCAGCCCAGGGGGAAAGCCAGCGCGCTAATCAGCGCTGTGCTGGCTCCCAGATCGTTATCACCGCTGAATTTCATTAATATAATAGATGGAATCACGATGCTGAACAGCAGGTCAATCAGCGGGCGGGGTTTATGTTCAGGTTTTGTCTGAGTTGATGGTGTGGCGCTTTTGCTCATGTTATTTTGGTTGTTCTCTTCGGGTTAGTATTTAGCGGGGGTTGTTGGCTGCTTTTCTCTGAGCCACTGGTTGATGCCGTTACGTACATTATAGACCTGTGTGTAGCCCATTTGTTCAACAAGGTGTTTTGCCAGTGTGCCACTGCGGTTACCACTGCGACATATTAGTATGACAGGCGTGTTCCTGTCTATCTTGCTGGTGAAACGAGGCATAAAATCATTTAACACATTACCACGAGCGTCTACAAAAGTGAGCAGTTTGCTGCCCTTGATAACGCCGGTTTGTCGCCATTCTTCAGGGCGGCGTACGTCATAAACGGGGACCCCCTGGCTGAGCATATCTTTTAGTTGCGCATTGTCCAGGTTGTTGTAGGGCGGCTCAATACAAGCTGACAGGGCGAGCAGTATAAAAAAAGTGCCGGTTATTTTAAATATTTTAGTCTGAAATAATATAGATAGAAAACGCATGGTGACGGTTACTCAGGTTGGCTTTTCGAGAAAGCCGTGACTTTACCTGCTGGCCGTCACTTTGTCATGCTGGAGATTTGATTTTTGCGATCGATGTAACCTGTATGTATCGACCTGAATTAATCCCGATAATCATAAACGGACATAATGGCTTTGAGCTCTTTGATTAGACGCTTTTTTTCAGCCGCATTGAGGTCTTTTGCTCCATCGAATGTGTGTCCGGATTCAAGTGTAAGAATAATGGCTTTTACGGTGCTGCACCCCATATTGCATACGACTTCAACGAGCTGAGATATTTTCTGGTGATTCATGGTTTTCTACTGCTTTTTAACTGACTGCGATAATGATGTAACCAGCTTTGAAAGGTTGGGAACTCGCGATACTTCTCTCCAATGATGTAGCGTAACACGTTTTTCAGGCGGTATAGCTGGATAACGGACTCGACGCGCAGGATTTCATTGCCATTATCATCAAAGAACAGCAGTGCAGGTGCGAAGGTCAAATTCAGTTCATTGGCCCATTCTCTGGCGGTGGTTCGTTTGCCTTTCGGTGTAATCACCGGGGTGTCCTGCAGGGTGTTCAACTGAACAGCGGCTAAGCGGTCAAATTGCGAGAGTATTTCACTGTGGCTCAACGTGCCGCCATGAAATACATCGCAGGCGTGACAGCGAGGGTGCTCAAAGAAGACCACCAGTGGTTTTGATTTGATTTTAGCTAATCTGGTGTGTGTGCGGTCAAGATTGTAGGGGGGGGGGCTGAAAAAATCTTTCTCATTGATCTCTTCAGAGCCAAAGCTCAGGGATGCTTCAGCCCGTGCCAGGTATTTGCGGAAGGGCTCGCGATTGTAGTGAGCATCTGCTGCATATTCCAGTGCGGCCCTGAACTGGTAAACCGGTCTATAGCCTGAGAGTTTTAATGTGACCTGACCTTTTGCGTTGTAAAACACCAGTGTGGGGGTGAAGTTTGTTTTCCTGTACGCCGAGTATTCTCTCTCACTCATGGTTTTTCCGTCAAAATCAGTGACGGTGCGAGCACCTGTAACATCAACGGCAATAACATTAAAGTGTTGTCGGGTGTATCTTACGATGGCTGGGTCGCCCCAGTTAACTTCCAGCAGGGTTTTGCAGTAGGCGCAGTCTTTACGGCCAAAATAAATAATCATGCCTTTTTTGCCGTCGTCAATGGCTTCATTAAGGCTTTCTTTTAAATCCAGAAAACTCAGGCTAAACCAGTCAGGCAAACTGAGCGCTTCGGAGAGGGGGAAATCATCGAATTCAAGTGCGTCTTCATGCGTGTTCGCAGCCCGTGTGCCTGCGGTGCTGAGAAGGGATATCAGTAATATTAAGCCGCTTAAAAAAGCGCGTGTAGTTAAAGTCATATCTACCTGTGTGATAAGTTTGTCTTTACGGCTAATTGCTGTCTCTGGGGGCGTAATTATCATCCTGAATTAATCAGTCTACTTTAAACTTAAGATCATACCTGTTTTAAGTGTAGGTGTCCCTTTTTGGTTGTTACCAGCGGTATATATGAAATAAGCAGAATATGGCATAAATACACGCTGTTGGGGTGTTTAGCTATTTCTATCGGGCTTGTGAAGAGCGCTCTGCTGCCCCAAAAGCCATAGAACAGGCGATGAGGCTTGCTGCTTGCCGGGCGGTTATCTGGATTTATGGGGTCTTTGCATATAGTCATGGCTGCGCATTTCCTGCAGGCGACTGATGGTTCGTTTAAATTCAAAGCTCAGTTGTTTTCCTGAATACAGAGCTTCAGGCAGGCTTTCTGCACTGCAAAGCAGGTTGACATTGCGATCGTAGAATTCATCGATCATATTAATAAAGCGACGGGCTTTGTCGTTTTTTCCCTCATCCATCTGCTCAATATGATGAATGAAAACCGTGTTAAATTGTCGGGCTATTTCGATATAATCGGTTGATGAACGTGGATGTCCGCAGATGATATTAAAGTCGAACCAGATGGTGTTGCAGGTATAGAGCCGGGTTTCGATCTGGCGATAATTAATGTGTATTTTATGGTTGCGTTGAGCGGGGGAGGTGATGAGCTCCATGAATCGAGCCTCAAGCTGCTGGTGGCTGGTCTGGCTGTGCAGGTACCAGATATCGGCTTTATCCAGAATGCGCAGACGGTGATCTGTTTTACCTTCCAGTGTCAGTGTTTCAGAGTATGTTTTAATGAGTTCAATAGCGGGTAGAAACCGTTCGCGTTGCAGGCCGTTTCTGTATAGCTCATCCGGTGGTTGATTAGACGTGGTCACCAGTACGACCCCCTGTTCAAAGAGTGTTTCGAGCAAGCCATAGAGCAACATGGCATCGGTGATATCTGAGACATGAAACTCATCAAGGCAGAGTAACTGGTAGCGTTGAGCAAAGGCTCTGGCAATGTGCTGCAGTGGTTTTTTCTGCTCATCAATCAGGCTTAGCTGGTCATGTATGAGTTGCATGAAGTGGTTGAAATGAAGTCTTATTTTGTGTTGACCGCTGAGAGAGTTTGTGTCGATTGTGTCGTAGAACATATCCATTAACCAGGTTTTGCCTCGACCCACATCCCCCCATATATAAGCGCCTGTTGGTTGATGTTCAGGCTGCGTCCTGCTGTATATCTTTTTGTATGAATGGGGCAGTCGAAGAAATGATTTAATTTTATAGCCCAGGGTCTGCTTTTTTTTCTGTTGTTGTTCCAGCTGTAATTGCAGTTGCTGCAGATGCTGGACAATTTTTTCCTGCTCAGAGTCGGCCTGGTAATTATTTTTCTGTAATTGTCTAATGTATTCGCTGGCAATGGACATAAATTTTATTTATCGCTTGATTGTATTTAAAATCAATAAGATACATTTGTTATTTAATGTTGATTGTTATATGTTTCATGAGCCTTGGTGGCAGGTTAGTTGAGTTATTATGACCTAAAAACAGAATAAAATCTTTTTAGAGGGGCTGAGTAAGGCGCTACGGCATTAAAAAATAAATACACTGAATTTCATAGGTCATTGAGAATAAAATGATTTTTTGCTAAAATGCACCGCGATTTCTGTGCCTCTTCATTCCAATTCTATAAGGCTCAAAACAACCTGATGACACGTTATATATTTATCACCGGCGGTGTAGTTTCTTCTCTCGGAAAAGGAATTGCTGCCGCTTCCCTCGGTGCTATTCTTGAGGCCCGTGGCCTTTCCGTAAAAATGCTCAAGCTTGACCCTTACATTAATGTTGATCCCGGCACTATGAGCCCTTTTCAGCATGGCGAAGTGTATGTGACAGATGACGGTGCTGAGACCGATCTTGATCTGGGACATTATGAGCGCTTTGTAAATTCCCGCACCTCTCAGGCGAGTAATTTTACCTCCGGGCGCATATATGAAACGGTGATTCGTAAAGAACGCCGTGGCGAATACCTGGGTGGCACGGTGCAGGTCATTCCGCATATTACCGATGAAATTAAGCGCAGCGTGGTGGAGGGTGCTCAGGGTGCCGATATCGCTATGGTTGAAATCGGCGGTACGGTGGGTGACATTGAGTCCCTGCCGTTTCTCGAAGCCATACGTCAGATGGGGGTAGAGCTGGGGCATGATAATGCGCTGTTTATGCATCTCACCCTGGTGCCCTATATTAAATCAGCGGGGGAGGTGAAAACCAAACCGACCCAGCACTCGGTTAAAGAGTTGCGCTCTATTGGTATTCAGCCGGATATTCTGCTGTGTCGCTCAGAGCAATACCTTGCGGTTGAAGAGCGACGTAAAATTTCACTGTTTACCAATGTGGAAGAAAAGGCCGTTATATCTGCCATCGACCTTGATCATATTTATAAAATCCCCCAGTGGTTGCAGGCTCAGGGGCTGGATAAAATTGTCGCAGATAAATTCCGCCTTGATTTGCCCGAGGCAGATTTATCCGACTGGCAGGCGGTGGTGAATACCCTGGAAAACCCTGAGTCTGACGTGACCATTGGTATGGTGGGTAAGTATGTTGATTTAACCGAGTCCTATAAGTCACTTAATGAATCTTTAAGTCATGCCGGCATTCAGAACAAAACCCGGGTGCACATTAAATACATCGATTCGGAAATGCTTGAAAGCGGCGATACCCGACTGCTTGAGGGGCTGGATGCCATACTGGTGCCCGGTGGCTTTGGTAAGCGCGGAGTAGAAGGCAAAATTGCGGCGGTGAAGTATGCCCGTGAAAATAAAGTTCCTTATCTGGGGATCTGCCTGGGTATGCAGGTGGCGGTGATTGAATATGCACGTCATGTGGCGGGTATGGAAGACGCACACAGCACCGAGTTTGCCCCGACAACCGGGCACCCGGTGATTGCACTGATTACAGAATGGAAATCTGAATCCGGTGAAACCGAAGTACGGGATGAAAATTCAGATATGGGCGGCACCATGCGTCTGGGTGCGCAGCCCTGTGTGCTGGCAGCGGGCAGTAAAATCTCGCATATATATGGGGCGGGTAAAATTTCTGAGCGACATCGACACCGCTATGAATTTAATAATAATTTTATAACGGAACTGGAAAAAAGTGGCCTTAGTTTTTCAGGGCGCTCGGTTGATGGCAATCTGGTTGAGGTGATTGAAATTCCGGATCATCCCTGGTTTTTAGCCTGCCAGTTTCATCCTGAATTCACATCAACACCCCGTAAAGGGCATCCGCTGTTTACGGATTATATTAAAGCGGCCTGTGCTCACCGCGATCTGGAGGGTCAGTCATAATGAAGCTTTGTGGTTATCAGGTCGGGCTGGATCAGCCCTTCTTTCTGCTCGCCGGTCCCTGTGTGATTGAGTCTGAGGCGATGGCTCTGGAAACTGCAACACAGTTGAAACAAATCACTGATAAACTGGGTATCCCGTTTATATATAAATCATCATTCGATAAAGCCAATCGCTCATCCATTGACAGCTTTCGGGGGCTGGGTATGGCGGAAGGTTTGCGCATATTGCAAAAGGTGAAAGATGAAGTGGGTGTGCCGGTCATTACCGACGTGCATGAAGACACCCCCATGGATGAAGTGGCGGATGTTGTGGATGTGATACAGACCCCGGCATTCCTGTGTCGCCAGACGAATTTCATTCTTAAGGCGGCGGCCGCAGGTATTCCCATTAATATCAAAAAAGGTCAGTTTATGGCTCCCTGGGATATGAAAAACGTGGTGGATAAAGCCAGAACCACGGGTAATCAGCAGATTATGGTGTGTGATCGCGGGGTCTCTTTCGGCTATAACAACCTGGTTTCAGATATGCGTGCACTGGCTGTTATGCGTGAAACTGAATGCCCCGTGGTGTTTGATGCAACCCATTCTGTTCAACTGCCCGGTGGGCAGGGTACGACCTCGGGTGGTCAGCGCGAGCATGTGCCGGTACTGGCCAGAGCGGCGGTGGCTGCGGGTATTTCGGGGGTGTTTATGGAAACCCACCCGGACCCTTCAAAAGCCCTGAGCGATGGCCCGAATGCCTGGCCCCTGGATAAAATGGAAGCTTTGTTGTCACGCCTCAAAGGTATTGATGAGCTGGTGAAGTCGGCTCCCTTTGAAGAAGCCCAGCTGTAACTGCGAATGTAAGTAATAAGTTAAATAAGAAAGTAATTGTAAATACTTGAAAGTATTGAGGAAAATATGTCAAAAATTAAGAAAATAATCGCCAGGGAAATACTCGATTCCAGGGGCAACCCAACGGTTGAAGCAGATGTCATTCTGGAAAGCGGTGTGCGCGGTCGTGCTGCAGTACCTTCAGGTGCATCCACTGGTGCGCGTGAAGCCATTGAATTGCGTGATGGTGATAAATCACGCTATCTGGGTAAGGGTGTGAGTAAGGCGGTTGATAATGTAAACGGTGAAATTCAGAAAGCATTACTGGGCGCTGACTGTCGTGAGCAGAGAAGCATCGACGATATTATGCTGAAACTGGATGGCACTGAAAACAAGGAGCGTCTGGGTGCCAATGCCTTACTGGCGGTTTCACTGGCATCCGCTCATGCGGCGGCAAATTTTGAAAATAAAGATTTGTTTGATTACCTGGGCAACGGCACATTTAAATTGCCAGTGCCGATGATGAATATTATCAATGGTGGTTCACATGCAGACAACAGTGTTGATCTGCAGGAGTTTATGATTTTACCTGTGGGGGCCCCTTCATTTAAAGAGGCTCTGCGATATGGTGCCGAGGTTTTTCATGCGCTTAAATCGGTATTGTCTGAACGTGGCATGATTACAACCGTGGGTGACGAGGGAGGGTTCGCGCCTAATCTTTCATCTAATGAAGAAGCGATTGAAGTCATTTTGCTGGCCATTGAAAAGGCGGGTTACGTGCCGGGTAAGGATATTTATCTGGGGCTGGATGTGGCCAGTTCTGAGTTTTATGAAAATGGAAAATATAATCTGGCATCAGAAAATCGTCAACTGAGCGCAGAACAGATGATTGACTATCTGGCAGACTGGGTTGAAAAATATCCCATTATTTCCATTGAAGACGGTCTGGATGAAGCGGACTGGGACGGCTGGGCAAAACTGACTGAGCGTTTGAATGATAAGGTGCAGTTAGTGGGTGATGACCTGTATGTAACCAACACTAAAATCTTTAAAGAAGGTATTGATAAGGGTATTGCAAACTCTATTCTGATTAAGTTTAACCAGATTGGTACCCTGAGTGAAACCCTGGATGCGATTAATATGGCCCATGACTCCGGCTACACTGCGGTTGTTTCTCATCGTTCAGGCGAAACCGAAGACAGCACCATCGCTGATCTGTGTGTAGCAACCTGCACCGGACAGATTAAAACCGGTTCACTGTCACGCTCTGATCGGGTTGCCAAGTACAATCAGTTGCTGCGTATTGAAGAAACTCTGGGTGATAAGGCTGTTTATGCGGGTAAATCTGCGTTTAAACACCTTTAACTGTTTAATTTGAAATGGCTGCTTTCATTGCTCATTGTTTTACTGCTGTTATTGCAGTATAAACTCTGGGTGGGTGATGGCGGTGTGCCAGAGGTTCTGCATCTGCAAAAGGAAGTTGAGAAGCAGCGGCAATATAAAAAACAGCTGGAGGAGCGCAATGCTTCCCTGTTTGCTGAAGTAAAAGACCTGAAGAAAGGCCGTGATGCAATTGAAGAGCGGGCTCGAAGTGAGCTTGGCATGATTCACAAAGACGAGCGTTTCTACCAGATTATCAAAACGGATAACGCCTCCGATTCTGAAAAAAATGACTGATCTCAATGACTGATTCCAGTGGCAAACCCCATGACACAGCAAAACAGTTCTGGTTGATTGTGCCGGCTGCCGGTGTGGGTAAGCGTATGCAGGCCGACAGGCCAAAGCAATATTTATCCCTGCAGAATAAAACCGTGATTGAGCAGACTCTGGACAGAGTGCTGTCGATTGATGTGATTCAGGGTGCGGTATTGTCGATCAGTAAAGGTGATGAGTACTGGCCATCGCTAAATTATAAACATCATAAAAAAATTATACTGGCACAGGGCGGAAAAGAGCGCAGTGATTCGGTGTTTAATGCTTTATTGAAACTGAAGCAAAATGTCGATGATGCCAGGCAGGTCTGGGTACTGGTGCATGATGCGGCCCGTCCCTGTGTGCGAACATCGGATATTGAAAAGCTCATAGCTCTGGCCAGCAAGGGCGAGCAGGGTGGTTTGCTTGCAATACCGGTGAGAGATACTATGAAGCGTGTGCTGGTTCAATCAGATAAAGTTGAAAAAACCGTAGAACGTGAAGGATTATGGCATGCGCTCACGCCACAGATGTTCAGGCTTGATTTATTAATTGAAGCGTTACAGGCAGCCGATAAAAAAAATCTACCGGTAACCGATGATGCATCGGCAATGGAATATGCGGGCTATCGTCCGCTACTGGTTGAAGGGCATGGGGATAATATCAAAATAACCCGGGCATTTGATCTGCAGCTGGCGGCGTTGTATCTGTCAAATTTGAAATAGTCATCCTAAATTAATCAGTTGGACGCCATAAAGTGTGCCTCTGGGGGTTCAGATGACATAATCAAAAAGAGCGCTAATGGC
>UOFI01000203.1_pt1 | contig 23245 bp, 17 predicted proteins | sample 1988361 | NCBI WGS metagenome assembly UOFI01 (sample SAMEA4712194, study PRJEB27164) | hydrothermal vent metagenome | biome: marine basaltic hydrothermal vent biome; feature: marine hydrothermal vent; material: mineral | place: Pacific Ocean | collected 2011-06-14/2011-07-23 | depth 1689 m
TCCGATCTATGCTGAGTCAACGCTATGAGCTGTAGCTGTCAGGTTGCCTCTGCAGGGCTCCAGATCAAGGCAGAAAATGTGAGTTTACAGGTGTAAATGTCCATTTTCTAACGCTGATATGGGGCTCTGCAGAGGTGAGCTGACAGTTACAGCCAGTACACAAAGATATAGAGGCCTAACCAAACCACATCAACAAAGTGCCAATACCAGGCAACACCTTCAAAAGCAAAGTGATTTTCATAGGTGAAGTGATCTTTACCACAACGCACGGCAATAACAATCAACATAATGGTTCCCAGTGTGACATGGAAGCCATGAAAACCGGTTAGCATATAAAATGTAGAACCATAAATACCGGAATTAAGGGTTAAACCCAGCTCGGTATAGGCGTGATAATATTCATAGGCCTGCAAAGCAAAAAATATCAGACCGAGTGAAATGGTTGCGACCATGCCCAGCATTAACTGTGATTTGTTTTTCTTCTTAAGCCCCCAGTGAGCCCAGGTTAAAGTCACACCACTGGATAAAAGAATGGCGGTGTTATAGGCAGGTATTCCACCCGGCCCCATAGGCTCGATAATTTGAGTGTAATTGGTTATATCCGGTAAATTAACCACCGGCCAACTGTATTTAAAACCTTCCCAGAGTATATTGGATGTAGCCAGATGCCCTTCTCCTCCCAGACTGGGCAGGGAAATGTTTCTGAAGTAGTACAGACAGGCAAAAAAAGTAATAAAGAAAAAAACTTCAGAGGTTATAAACCATATCATTCCCTGTCGAAAAGAACGGTCAACGCCTTCATTGTATTTATGACTGAGGCTTTCATCAATAACATCGCCAAACCAGCCAAAAAACAGGTAAACGATAACAGCCATACCAACCGCAACCCCTAACGGACCGACAGCGATATCATTAACCCATAATGAAACACCCAGCACGGTTAAAAACAGTCCGACTACAGCAACTATTGGCCAACGACTGGGCTCCGGTATAAAGTAACTCTGTTCAGCAGTACTCATTTCTTCCCCTTATTATTTATTTAGGAATAATTTTTATCATTATTTCCGCTTCTTGCTGCCAACATTAAAATGTCTACATAGCACTTTGAAGCAGTGGAATTGCTTTAAATTCTTTTAGTTTTGTTCTGTCCGTGTCCATAAAGGTATAGGACAGAGTGATGGTGTTTAAATCTTCAGGCAAATGAGTGTCTATAATAAATCTCAATGGCATTTCCCTGCTTTCACCTGCTTTTAGTGTCTGCTGCTTAAAACAAAAGCACTCAGTTTTGTTAAAATAGGCGGTTGCCTGCCAGGGTGTTATGCCAGGTATTGCCTGTGCAACAATGGTTTTATCTGATTTGTTTTTTGCAAAATAAACAATGTCTTTAATCTCACCTGGGTGTACCGTCACTGTCTTTGTTAGCGGATAGAATTCCCAGGGTAAATCCGCATTATTAGTTGAATCAAACTGAACCGTAATGCTCCGACTATAATCAACCAGTGTTTTTTTCAGATCAGACTCCTGCACCCTGCCGGTTGTGCTGCCATTTAAACCGGTCACTGAGCACAGCATGTCGTATAAAGGCACCATTGCAAAACCGAAGCCAAACATTCCTATAACAATCAGAAACATCCATCTGACAGTTTTAGCATTTTGCTGACTGCCGTCTGAATTCATCCGTTCACTACAGCATTATTAAGATAAAAGAACGGTATAAGAGCAACTGAAAAAGCGATTACCCCAAGCACAACAGCAAACCAGATGTTAGCTTTGCTCATATCTTTCTTTTCAAGCTGATTTGTTTCATTACTTTCATTCATTACTTTATTACCCTTTCAGGCCGAAGGAAAAATAGAATATAAAAATTCCAACGACCCTTCTAAATCAGTTAATTACAACATGTATTAATAAGCTGAGTTATTTAACTTCAGGCGGTGTTGTGAAACTATGGAACGGAGGTGGTGATGGCAATGTCCACTCCAGACCCGGTGTTCCAATCTGCGAGCCTTCCCAGGGCTTCGCAGGTGCTTTCTCGCCACCTTTTACTGTTTTAATAATAATATACAGGAACAGTAGATGTGAAAGACCAAAAGCAAATGCACCAATACTTGAAATCTGGTTAAACTCTATATACTGCACATTGTAATCAATGATTCGACGCGGCATTCCAGCAAGCCCTGAGAAATGCTGGGGGAAAAATGTCAGGTTAAATGACAGCGTAGTCCACCAGAAAAATATTTTACCCAGTTTTTCATCATACATATGCCCAGTCCATTTAGGCAACCAGTAAAACACCCCTGCATACAAACCGAAAACAGCACCGGGTATCAGGGCATAGTGAAAGTGCGCCACCACAAAATAGGAATCATGATACTGCAAATCCGCCGGCACCACCGCCAGCATAACGCCGGTTACTCCGGCAAAGGAAAACATCAGAATAATCGCTATGGCAAATAACATCGGGGTTTCAAACGTCATTGAACCTCGCCACATGGTAAAGATGAAATTAAAGATCATCAGCCCCACGGGAATGGATATGAGAATAGTGCCGATCATAAAGTACATGGTGACACCCAGTGACATACCAACTGTATACTGATGATGCGCCCAGACTACAAGCCCCAGTGCAAACAGAAAGCCCATAAAGAAAACCAGAGGCTTGTACCCAAACAGCGGTTTACGGGAAAAGGTTGGAATAACCAGGCCCAGCACACCAATAGAAGGCAGCAGTAAAACATAGACTTCCGGGTGCCCAAAAAACCAGAATAAATGCTGGAATAAAACCGGATCTCCGCCGCCTGCAGCATCAAAGAAGCTGGTACCAAAGTGACGATCAAACAGCAGCATGGTGACACCACCCGCCAGCACCGGCATGATAATAATAAGCAGTAAACCGGTGAAAAACCATGACCAGACAAATAAAGGCATTTTCATCATCGGCATACTGGGTGCACGCATATTCAAAATGGTGGTTACAATATTAATCGAGGCCATAATGGATGAAATACCCAACAGGTGGACAGTGAATATCAGCAAGTCCATCCCTAAACCCACCTGAATCGACAATGGAGGATAAAGAGTCCAGCCGGTATTAACCGGCGTGCCCGTGCCGGGAATAAACTGCACCAGCAGGGACAGCACAAGTAAAATGGCCGCTGCAGGTAATAACCAGAAGCTCATATTATTCATGCGAGGCAGGGCCATATCCGGCGCACCTATCATCATAGGGATCATCCAGTTTGCCATGCCTGCTGCTGCAGGCATTACCAGACCAAACACCATGATTAATGCATGGTCTGTCACCAGGTTGTTATATAAATCAGGGTTAACAATCTGCAGCCCTGGCATATACAGTTCGGCTCGAATCAGCATCGCCATACCTCCGCCAAGGAATAGCATGACCAGGGCGAATATCAGGTACATGGTACCTATATCTTTATGGTTCGTACTGTATAACCAGCGCTTATAACCTTTTGGAGGCTCATTATGATGTTCGCCTTCATGATGGTCTTCATGTATTACTGCACTCATTATTAAGCTCTCCTGTTATTTGCGTGCTGACTTGATATCAGCAGGTTGAACGGTTTCATCAGTATTATTGCCCCAGGCATTTCGCTCATAGGTCACTATCGCAGCTATTTCCAGATCGTTTAGCTGAGCCCCCCAGGGAGCCATCGCTGTGCCTGACTTACCATTTAACACAATATCAATGTGCGCGGACTTATCTCCGGTTGCAATTTTACTGCCAGCAAGGGCGGGAAATACACCCGGTACACCCGTGCCGGCAATCTGATGACAACTGGAACAGTTAGTGTTGTATAAACTCTCACCTTTGGACATTAACTCATCTTTAGACCAGGTTTTATCTGCAGAGGCTTCTGCAAGCGCACTGGCCATGGCCAGTTTTTTCTCAGTTTTCCAGGCTTCATACTTTTCCTGACTAACCGCCTCTACCACAATAGGCATAAAGGCATGGCCCGTACCACAGATTTCAGCACACTGACCTCTGTAAGTGCCCTCTTTCTGAATGTTAGTCCATGTCTCATTGATGTAACCCGGGATAGAGTCTTTTTTATAGGCTATCTCAGGCACCCACCAGGCATGTAATACATCGGTTGCTGTATGCAGGAAACGAATTCGTTTATTAACGGGTAAAACCAGTGGGTTATCAACCGCTCGCAAGTAATTTTCACCGGATTCTTCTTTTGAAAGCATATTGCTGACAACGCGAATATCGTCATCCATATACTCGTATGTCCACTTCCATTGGGAGCCGATAACCTTTATCGTAATATCCGACTTGGTTGTATAGTCTTCAATCTGTTTAAGCGCGTCCGTAGCTGAACCCGCAATCGTGAGGTCAATACCCAGCACTATGGCCGGAACCAGCATCCACGACCAGTTACCAAACGCACTGTTATGAAAGTTCTGATCCGCCTCATAGTTTTTTGATTTACGGAATTTGAAAATGGCAAAGACAATTACAGAGGTAACAACCACCATAATAATAACGGCGATTTTAGCTGTTAGCATATGCAGGTCGTAAATTTGTTGCGGTAGCGGAGCAACGGGTTGCGGGAAGTTCAGCTGGTAATCTGCGAAGGCAGCTCCGGCGAATACGAATAATACAAGGCTTATAATAGCGCCTAACACAGCTTTTGATTTAAGCATGCTCTAAATCCATCCCCTCATTTTAATTTAAATAAATGGTTAAGATTTTTTCGGCCCTTGATCATTCCGTATGTCATTTTTTATTCAGGCAGAAATACTTTCTATATTTTTTATAAAAAACACATGAAAGCCTCAAACGGCCAAAACAGCACTAAAAACAACCCCATGTTTGCTGTATTCCGTAAAATTACTCCCATAGAAATGACCTGTATCATTTCTATGGATTTCAATCTGTGCTTTTGCTGAATGAATCCTACCTTAAGCCGCTCTTCGCTGCAACGAAAATGCTTTTTTTCTTTAATTATTATCAATTTAAGAATTTCATTATATATTTATTATCATTTCCTTACTTCACTTATAAATTTTAGGGCGCACAGCATATTAAACAGCAGCATTAAACCCGATACACAGAGGTATTTGTCAAAATTAGACACAAGAAATATCCGCCACTCCAGGCAACAGGCGTAATTATTATTTCATGTTATTTGACAAAAAATAACGGGCATAAAACTGCAATTCCAGCTCAAAAAACTCCCTTGCCAACCCTGTAAAACACTGCAAACTCACCATTAAACAATTAACAGTGATGCGTCAGATAAGGAAAACATAACGCTCACCGAGCGGAAATTTAAAAAACACGATGAGCGTATTAGGCGCGTAGTAGTGGGCTATTAACGAACAATGAGCATAATCAAGCCGTGAAGCGCCCTATTGAAAACACTGAATTAAGAACACAGAGCAGGAAAAGCACTTCGCAAGCAAGCGTATTTGTGATATAAGTAAATATAGATATATATCAAATAAAGCAACTGCGTACCCAAAAGCACACATATTTATAAAATATACTCATATATTTCTAATTCTATAGAACTATACTGTAAATAATAACTTACTGTTTAAATTGAAAAAAACATAAAAACAGGAGCAATCCATGTTAGCAAAACACTTCTCACATATTTTTTATGAGCCACGGCAAAGCCTTCAGGATGCAGATCGTGAACCGGCTAAAATTACGGATATTATGCTGCACATTGCCTTTTTATCACTTGTTCCCACCATCTGCACCTATATAGCCACAGTACATATCGGCTGGGATGTAGGCATAGGCAGCCTCTTCACTATGCCACAAGATAAGGCCGTTATCGTTGCTCTAGCAGGTTATATCGCTCTTAACACAGGGGTTTATGCACTAGGCTATGCAATATACTGGCTGGCCAAAACCTTTGATTCCAAACCAGATCCACTGCATTGCACCGAGCTGGCCGTATTTGCTTCCCTGCCACTTTTCACTCTCGGTTTTATTGCACTGTATCCCGTTCTATACATTAATGTGATTGCGGGCTTGTTTGCAATTGCAGCTGCGGTTTACCTGCTTTACCTGGGTGTGCCTATTTTTATGCATATACCGGAAGATAAAGGCTTTGTTTACTCTACATGGGTAGTCACCATTGGCCTGGTAATGCTGATTGTATTTATGGGGGGCTCTGTATTCCTGCTATCCGCCATATCTGTTTAACACACATACATTTCATCTTTACGTTTGTATTCGATCGACTCCAGCCCGTACTCATTATTTGTACGGGTTTTTTTTGCCTGAATAAAAATCAGGGCTAACAACCAGTTTGTGCTTCTTATCTGATAAGACTAATACAGCTCCGCTCACCATCTCCCTTCTCTTTTCCCCATCTGCTCTTTATACGAGATAACGCATGCGAAGCTAACAATTTTTTCGCCTGCTCTCAAGGTATCTGGTTTTTGATTTTGCGCTTTTATTGCCCTATTACTATCTTATCCTACATATACATCCGCATAAGAATACGCGCATAATGATCAAGCAATAAGAACGCAAACAGCGCGCTTAAATAAAAAATTGAATATGCAAATGTTTTCATAGCATGCACATCACTATCACCGGTCTGGTAAAGCTTAACCGCATGATAAATAAAGCCCACTCCCAACGCCAAAGCCCCGGCAAAATAAATAAAACCGGTCATCTGAATAACAAATGGCATTAGCGTGACTGAAAAAAGCATTAATGTGTAAAGGAGTATATGAAGCTTGGTAAAGATAACACCATGGGTAACCGGCAACATCGGTAAGCCGGCCTTTGCATATTCATCTTTACGTTTAATCGCCAGTGCCCAGAAATGCGGTGGCGTCCAGATAAAAATAATCAGAAACAGTAACAGAGCTTCCTGGTTAACCTCACCGGTCATCGCAGTCCAGCCAAGTAAGGGCGGCGCTGCACCGGCAGCCCCTCCCAGCACAATATTCTGTGGTGTGCTGCGCTTTAAAAACATAGTGTAGATCACCGCATAGCCCACCAGTGAAGTGAGTGTTAACAGAGTGGTTAGTGCATTTGTCCAGATGGTTAGAATCAGCATGGCGATAGCCGCCAGCGACAAAGCAAAAATCAGCGCCGCACGGGAGGATAACTCCCCCTGAGGTAAGGGTCGCCCACTTGTGCGCTCCATTACCACATCGATTCGCTGATCCACCCAGTGATTCAGTGCCGCTCCGGATGCAGAAGCCAGCCCTATTCCCAGAATTGCGGCAATAAACGTATCCAGAGGCAATGCGCCTGGGGTTGAGAGCAACATGCCTACAATCGCAGTAAAAACAATTAAAAATACAACCTTGGGTTTGCATAAATTGTAATATTTACGCCAGTTAAACGCGTCTAAATTTAATACGATTTCGCTCATTATCAGCCCCCGGGACTTGTTGTTCCGGAAAGTTTTCCGGATAATCCTTCTGCCATATTTTCTGATGATGCTTTTATAGAAGAAGAGATTGGTTGTTGATTAAGACAATAATTAATTAGCAGCAGTGACAACAATAAAGCGGCGGCGACACCATTATGTGACACCGCAACCGGAATGGGCAACACCAGCAGTACATTTGCAATACCCAGTGAAACCTGTGTTGCCAGCAAACCCAATAACAAATAAGCCAGTCGACATAACACCTGACTATTCACTTTAAAAATAATCAGTAATGCCAGAGTGCTTAAAACCAGCGTCGTTATAACAGCACCGACTCTGTGCAGATAATGCACGGTTATACCCGCTTCGAGAGACAGTGTCCCACCTTCGTAATTGACAGATGCATCTTTAAAAAAGTGGAAGGCCTCACCGATATGCATATCCGGTAGCCAGCTGCCCTGACAGGTTGGAAAATCAGGGCAATACAGCGCCACATAATTGGTACTGGTCCAGCCACCAAGAAAAATCTGCAGAGCCAGCACAAGCAGGGCAAATCGTGCCAACTGGTTAACCGATCGGGGAATTTCAACTTGCCTGATTCTTTCAAACCAGGGCCTGCTCTGCTTTAACAACACCCAGAACAGCAGACTCAGGGTGAGCAACCCCATTAAAAGGTGCAGCGTTACAATAGTCGGGCGTAACAACTGGGTTACGGTCCACATACCGAGCATACCCTGAAAAATAACCAGCGCCACCAGAACAAAAGGTAGAATTTTCTGCTGCGATTTATCTGCACGGTTACGCCAGGCCAGAAAAGCCATGGCTAAAATAAACAGGCCCAGTGTGCTGGCAAAATAACGGTGAACCATTTCTTTCCAGGCCTTGCCCGAGTGAATTTCCCTGTCAGGAAACTCAATACGTGCACGGGATAATTCATGGGCCTGGTCCGGTGCTGTAATCTGCCCAAAACAACCCGGCCAGTCAGGACACCCCAGACCGGCATCCGACAGACGCACATAAGCCCCTAACACAATAACCCCAAATGCCAGTAAACATGCAATAAGACTAATGCGTTGAAAAATTTTATTATTCAATTGATCGGGTAACCCTGAATTCGATAATTTATTTATATTTTTACACTGGCCATGCTATCCGATCATGTAACATGGTGCAATTCAATATTTTATTGGAATGAAAAATATAAATTTATTCAGATTATCACTATATTAGAATATGCGCATTAATTTAATTCTATTTTAGAGACTGAGTTTAACTCCCCCATTAGCAGCATACAAACTATCCCAACGGAGTTTGCATTAACTTAAACAGAAATCGTTTAATTTTTTGAGTGTGGCTATGAAATACTCACGCTGGTGCAGGACAAGTAATACCGATTAAATCCCGTCTAAAATCAACAGCTAATATTTAAAAAGAAACCAGCGTCGTTAACTACTCTCTCTGCTGATCATCTGTGAAATCAGACCACGGATAGAATACAAAATCAGTTTTTTTATATTAAGATAAAGGCATCTGCTTATGTCTCTTTAATAGCCAGGAAAATCACACCAGTCGATATCAAACTCATTATTGGCGTTTTTAGTGTGTGTTTTATCATTACAAGAAACACATATTACGTTACTTTTTAAGCCTTTAATGCTGTGATAAAAATATTTATAGCTAAAAGGGCAAGTGAGTACAATAATGAAATACCTCAGCCACTACGTGATATTATCCGACTCCGTAATAACATAAATGGATATTAAACCTGCAAGAAAAAACAAAATACCCTGTAAGACTTGCTTTTCACCCCCCTGCTTTGTTGATATTCAATATTGATTCTAAACATTAATAAATATTTTTTTGTTATATTATATTGAAGCCTTCTATTTTCATCTGTATTTTTTCGGTATTAGGGTGTTTTTCTATCAACTGCTACTTTTAAAATTTTGGCATAAATACCTGCCGGTTGATATTTCAGAATAATGTAGCCGACATAGGGGCTAATAACGGTTAATAACAAATTATTATCATTATTTACCAGTCTGGATGTCTCGACAATTTCGATGCATAAAAAATAAATCCCTGAACTATTGCTTTTTACGCAAAGCTTGTCTATCTTCCCTTAACCCCGAACTACAGAAGAGGCATATATAACAATTTTGTTGCAGAATGAAACGATAGAGAAACCCAGAGCTCAGATGTTGAGTAGGTTAGCGGCTTTGATAATTTAATACATTATTAACTAAAGGTGTAAACTAATTATGGATCCTATTATATCTCTTTTAAATGAAATCATTAAAAAAAACCTTCCTGCCATTAATAGCAAAATACAGGAAGGTATTCGACAACGACACCTTGACCCGATGCATCATGTGGCATCCGGTGATGAAGGTCTGGGGCATATAAACCTTGGAATATGCACCGCTTTTGCAAAAGCCGGTTATCATGTAAAAGACCTGACGGGACTCTCATCTCTGTCAATCTCATCACTAGTCATCGTAAATGGGGGGACCAACCCCGATAACCCGGAAGAAGTTTGCGGAAAAGTGCAGTTTGAAGCGAAGCTTGGTTCCAGTATTAATGCCAGTGTGGGGGGAAAGGTCACAGCAGGTTGCGGGTTTATACACCCGAGTATCGGCATTTCTGGTAAAGTCAGCGCATCAGACGTTGTTACAACCGCAAAAGGCTCTTTTAATGCCGATATCAATGGTGCCAAAATATGCTTGAGCCAGATTAATCTTAGCCAGCTCTCGGTTAATTATGGCAATACGAGTGTAAGCATTGATGGCCTCGGCATATTCAATACCTTTCTGAAGCCACTTGAAGATTTTATCCTTAATATTTTTAAGGGACAGATCAGATCGGCTATTGCCTCAGCGCTCACTCCGGTGATAAATACAGAAGTCGAAAAATTATTACCACTGTGTGGTGATCTTCCTTAACAGTATTTTCCGGTTCCAGACATTAGCCCGTATTTCAACGGGCCAGGCTTTAAATTTTTAATATTTTTAACTGTAGTGGAGACATTCCATGAAGATTCATATTGACCCTGAAGAGTCAGTGGTGTCTTCAATTGGTGACTGTTATTGCGCACCCGAAATATCCAGGGAGGATGTATTTATTGATCTTGTGGTGCAGCAGCAGCAAAAAGCACATTGGTGTTGGGCCGCACTGGCCAGTAGCCTGGCAGATTATTATCAGACAGGCGACTGGACACAGGAGCAGATAGCACTGGAGATTGCAGACAGAGATTCACTACTGGATAAAAAAATGATAACCATTACACGTGGGAATACAAATGTAAACACAACACTTGATAAAGCGTTGCGTGTGAGTCGTTGCCTGAGTCACTGGAGCCCGGGAAAACCGTCATTTGAACGTATTCAATTTGAAATTAATCTTGGTCGTCCACTTTGTATGCGTATTGAGTGGCATGCAGGTGATGCTCATTATGCGATGTTGAATGGCTATGATGCAAAAAACCGGTATGTGCTTGTAAAAGATCCGCTGCATGGAGATTCCAGGCAGGCCTATAAGGAATTTCCCCGCAATTACAACAATTGCGGGGGGGTGTGGACTGAAACTTACTGGACAGATAAACTCTCTGAGGAGTAAAAATGTATGAGCAATTTTGATGTGGCTGTGGGCATGACACAAACAGCCCTGGACAGCACTCTGGCTGACTTATTTAAAAATCCGGTTGCGAAAAGTAAGCTGTTTTCAGGTGAAGTAACAAAGTCACTGGGCTCACTGGGTGAAGTGAAAATGGTGTATGAGATAATCAAAGCGCCAACCATAGTACTTAAACCACCCACCAGTAAACAGTGGGGCGAAGCGCATAAGATTAAAAAAGGTGAGAAATTGCCAACTGGAAATGTGTTTCAGTTACTAATGTCTGATGTTAAAGGTACGGTAACTTATGAAGGTACTGATCCGATTAAGGCTGAAGGTGCTATTTATGTTTATGGTGTTTTTGAAGTTGCGAATAACAGGCTTTCACTAACACCTAAAGCGGTCTGGATAGATGAATCAAAATTCAGTGCATGGGATAAAGTCATAGTAAATGGCATACTAATTCCAAAAATACTGGAAATTGCCGACAGCTTACTATCCGGCATTCCTCTACCCGCAATACCCTCATATGCAGGTTTGACATTCCAGGATATTGTTGCAGAAATTGTCAATGATAATGAACTTGTGGGTGCTACTGCATTAAAAGGTAATGACGCACCGGACCTGTCCGGTTATCAGAACCCTGGGCAGAGCATTTATGTTATCTCCGATTTTTCGGTCATTAATAAAGTGCTTGATAAGGAAGTTGTTGGCCTAAAAGTAAAAAGGAAAAAGAAAAAAGGCTCCGATGCCTGGTATACAGCGGGCAGTATAACCGCAACAGTTAAATCCATATCAGCCAGTGCAAAAAATAATAAAATTTTAATTCATATTGACCTTAAGAAGGTTTCAGGCTATGGCGAATTAGGAGGTACAGGTGTTGGCATTACCAAGGCTGTGTTATGTCCCATTGGTGCGGCTGCAGATGCAATAGCTAACCCGAGCGACTGGGATAAGGTGATCAGCTCATTCAATATAACCTATAAACCAGATCCGCTTGGAGTGCCGGTTACCTTTGATGCAAAAACTGAAAATTCGGGCGGCGAAAACCCTGAACAATACCTGCAGGTATCCGTTGGCAATCTGAGTTCGGTTGAAGTAATCGCCGCGCCTAAGTGGTCTGGCTCAGTCACCGGAACCGTTCTGGCCACAGCTGCAGCAGCATTTATTGATCTACTGTCCGTGATTTTCAAAGGACTTATTGTGAACGACATACTGAAGAAAGATGCACAGAATATTAATGTTTATAAAATACCGGCCATTCAGACCAGTGTTGATGGGGTAAAGATAGACCTTGCCGTCCCGGACGGTCAGCTTGCAACATTGTCGGCAACAGGCCAGCTTGTGCAAAACTTCACTATAAATTTCTCTTGATCAGGCAGATTATCATGAAAAAAATGATTGAATTAAACTGGGATAAATTAAACCCGAAAAAGTTAAAGCAAAAAAAATCAAATTGGGAAGAAATCGAATCAAGTATTCAGGCCGCTATTGAAGCTAGCTACAAACAGATCAGTTTGAGTGATACACCAGAGTTCCCCCTGGCTTTTAATGTTGATATGCCCCCTGGATTCAGGTTTAAAAACGGGCATCTGGGAATGAAATTCAGTGGTTTCAGCCTGAAAGGGCATCATAAAATAAAACTGAACCGTGATGAAACCGGCGTAAGCGATGAGCGACTGACACTCCGTCTCACGTTTCCATCAATCGAAATGCTTGGGCATTACAGCATCAGCAGTAAGCAGGTACCAAAAATCATGATGGACACCGGTGGAGATATGATGGATTTTAATGATGAAGACAATGACTACCTCCCAGCGGGTGCAGAAGATGCAGGTGACGAGCCATTAACACCAGAACAGAAATCGGCAATGCTGGATCAGGCACGAGAACAGAAAAAGCACCTACGTGAAACAAAAAATGGACAGAACATGCTGGAAACTTTTAATCAGCATAATGAAATATACAATACCGTATTTGTGACAAGCTCTGCAGCCAGAACAGCCTGGTCTGCCAATGGGGTTACAAAAAAAGTGGCACTGGACACGCACACATCGCTGGCTAATAACAATACCGTTATAAATAAAAAAGATAAAGAATATGCCCCGAATGTAACCTATAACAGCAATGCCTTTAACCAGCAGTTGCAGATCATTGTAAATACCGTGGCGGCAGACCCTGACTTTAATCCGTTTGATCCTAATTCAAAATTAAACCCGGACAGTCAATATGTTAAGGCCAGTTTGGCGGCAATGACTTTCGGGTTTTCGGCTAATGATACCGGCAACGACAAAAGCAAGGTGACGGAGCTCACCTCTGATGATGTATTCCATAACGTTAAAACAGGTAAGCCACCTAAAGATGCCACCATAGATGAATTAAAAAACATAGTCGATCAGGGTATGGGCGCAGGTGGTGCCGATGAAAAAGCAAAACATAAAAAATGGCGAATTCTTGATGAAGAAGATCGAGCTAAAGTCCGTCGGTACTTATATGAGGCGATGAAAGAACGCCTGTTAAAATCGAATAATAAACCTGTGCCGTTATGGAGTGGAGCCTGCAGAAGTTTATTTGAAGGCACATCGGCAACAGTTGAAATTGGCTTTAGTCATAACAGAAAACAGTTAAAAGTACTAAATAGCCAGATAACGTTACCCGCATTTGAAATTGATCTGGATGACAGGCAGTGGGCTGGAAAAGCCGGTGATATTGTGCGTGAACGCATATCTCAGATATTTTTTATTCGTCGCCTTCTTCACGATAAAATTGAAACAGGTCTGTGTAAAATGCTGGAAGCCACACTGCCCGATTCAATAAAACGAGTTTTATAAATAAAAATAAAATATTTACAGCTAACAAAAATACAGAAGCGAACTTCATTATTCAGAAGCATCGGCCAAAATTACGTTTACGGCGGCTTCTGAATAATGACTATTTACTTCAAATACCCCACCAGTGAGTCTGTCTTCATCAGAGACTCACTAAATTAACCAATAAAAGATATTTAAATGACGGATGAAACAACAGACGAACGATATGAAATAGATGAGCTGCACGGAGGAAACGCCTATTTTCGTTTTGATGAAAAAACTATTAATCCATTGCAACAGGCAATAAATGACCTGTCTGTCGATATGCTGCGTTTTAACAAAGCGCTAGATGACGCCTTATCACCACAAAAGAAATACCTGACTGAAACCGAATACAGAATATATAACCGAGGAAAAAAAATAAGGCCAGTGATGCTTATTCTTTCAGCCAGACTACTACATGGTGATGAGACCCTGCCTGACAAGGTAATTAAAGCATCGGTATCATTAGAAATGCTGCACGTAGCATCCCTTATTCACGATGACATTATAGATAATGCGCTTTTAAGGCGGGGCCTGCAGTCGGTCAATGCTTCTCGGGGCACCAATACCGCGATACTGGTGGGTGACCTTCAGTTTCTTCAGGCAATCAGAAATTTCATTGATGCGATTGAAACAGAAAGTGAAATGGGGCTGGTCAAGATGGTGCTTGATTCTGCATTTGGCATCTGTACCGGCGAACTGGATGAAATACAGACCGACCCTAACTGGTCACCAGGTAAACTCAAGCAAAGATACCTTGAGGTGATTGAACGTAAAACCGCCATTATGTTTGGCCTGGCCTGCGAAACCGGCGTTGCGCTGGTGGGGGGGCGCTCTGCTGATGCACGAAGGTTGGGTTTTTATGGACGGCGCGTTGGCCGTGCATTTCAAATAATGGATGATATTCTTGATTTTCTTCAAAAAGATACAGCTTCTGGTAAGGAAACAGGGATCGATCTGGTACAAAGGCGACTCTCTTTACCCATTATTTATGCCATGGAAGAGTTGGGGGATGAGCACTATATTAGCCGCTATATCCGTAAAGAAACTGACTCCCTGGGCAGCGTGCAAGATGCCATCAAAATAGTAAAAGAAACCAGTGCGCTGAGCAGCGCTTATGCCGATGCTCGTTATCAGGCACTCGATGCATTGGAGTACCTTAAACCATTTGCTGCATCACCCTATAAAAAAACACTGGATAATATTGCAACCTATATCGTAGACCGAAGTTTCTAGCTTCTGGGAGAATACACTGTGTCATTACTGCCATTTATACTTAACACTGCAAAAAATACAACGGACACCCCACAAAGCCGGTATTTCCTGCCAGATGTTCTGGCATCTATCAAGGGCGAAAATTCACAGGGAAAACTACTACCAATTGAAGAAACCAGGTGGCCAATCGGTGCGATTTCCGGTGTCCCCGGTCAGACAATAACAACCGCATTTCAAAATAACTGGATGACCTATCTGGAAAAGGTAAAAGGAATATCGCTCGACGGACAGGAGGCAATAGCTCAGCCCGGGTCACTATACCCTGTATTAGTTCTTGGCGGTGTAAAAAATAAAAAAATTGAAATCATTGGCTTACAGAATGCTTATGTAACAGCTGTAAGAGTTAATAGTTTTACAGAAAAACACTACCTACTGACAATTTCACTTCAGTTTAGCTACTGGAACAGCAGCAACGGCCAAGCCGATATACCGGCACTTATGATTAAATCGCCCTATTCAATGACACAGAATCTATGCCTGGCAGATACCGAGAGTAAAACCTGTAATGGAAATGCACAGACAGATATTAATGGGGGTGGTGATGTAACGGTTAACATAAACAATGGATTTGTGGATGCAGATATCTGTGTTTCTGTAAATGGCAGTGGTGATAGCCGGTCACTTAATGTGGACGTTAAAAAACTGGTGCTTCGTGGAACTGATCCGGGAAGCGATCCGCAACTGGATATTGTGAACCTTACCATAGATGCGAGTGTCAGTAGTTTTTTAAGAAACATATGGGAGGAAAGTGCAAAAAAAGCAATTAGTAGCCCGGATGGTAGTCATGGCATATTTTCACAGGTAGGTAAGGCATTAAATGATTGCAACAATCTCAGTAAAATTTCAGATTCTATTACCCGCGAACTGAGCGCCCTTCTTGATGAGCTGCTAGGTCAGGTGAAAGGTGATTTACCAGATGATCAGGGACAACGTAGTGATAATGCGGTTGATCAGTATATATTCGACCGCATACGCTATGCACTGAACGACCAGAAGAGCAACTGGTACCTGGCAAAAATTCTATGTAATTTGTCAGATCCATCAATAGAGCCTTACAACATTAAAAAAATTGATTTACCCGATTTACCTGTTGAAGGCATAACATTTAAAAATGTTTATTTCTCGGAGGTAAAAATAAAAGGCATTGCAAATATCGAGGCTCTGGCAAAAACAATGATACTGTACCCGGAAAAAATGACATTAATCGCCTCACTCGGTGTATTAAACCCAGTGCCTGATATTGGCTGTAAATCCGGCACAATTCCGCTGCCTCCGAGCATTATAAATGGCTCATTCAATGCCACAGCAGAAACCCTTAAATTAAAGGCTGATTTTAGCGTTACCCTATCCAGTGCAGATCTCAACCTGAGTACTGCTGCATCAGGTGAAAATGTAGATAAACTGGTGGTGAATATCAAGTCAATGGAAGTATCGATTGCTGATTTGAAAAATATGAAAATTGATGTGAATATTCAGTCTGCTTTTAAAGGCATGGTCAATGCAGTAGTAAATAAACCCGCGTTTAAAACAAATATTATCAACAAAATAAACACGGCTTTGAGCAATGATTTAAATAGAATCAGTCAGGCGGTTACGCAATATGCAAAAACAATGATTAATGAGCAGATTAGCTGAATCATAAATAACGAGTCCGTCATACAACCGAGGAAATATCCCATGTCAGATGATCCGCTGATTGAATTGCTTATTCTGTATTTAACAACACCCTCATCGAATTTTTATCTTTCAAAATTAATTCAACAATCCAGCTCACCTGTGCTTGAGCCATTGAGTATAGATAATATAAGCCTTGGTAATCAGAGTATTCTGGGGGTAAAGCTATCACTTAAACTGCAAAACGCAGAAGTTGCCGGTTTATCCAGCATCCAGATTAAAGAAACGGCGGGTAAACCCGATATTCAGGTTAATGGAAACAGAGTAACCTTTGAAGCGCAGCACCCCAATACCCAGTCACCACCCATAGGTGTACCCCCCATATTAACAATTAACAGCGGTTTTATCGTTACACCTGAGTCCGGCCCTGAAATTACCGGCACCATTGTTATTACCGTTAATGCATTTTCTATACAGGGTGTTTTTTCTGCGGCCTCCAGTGATGGACATGCGGACAAGGTGATTATTGATTTTAAAAGCCTGGATATGAACACGCAGGCGACGCCAGACAATATAAATATCAATCTGAAAATTCATTCCGCATTCAGCTCCTTTATTAACCAAATACTCAAACAACCTCCCATACTTGAGAAAATAGTTGATGGCATTAAAAATAAACTAAATGCAGAAAATGTACTGTCATCAATTAGTCAGCAGGCAACAAAAGCGGCCAGATCTGCACTTAGCAGTAGCCGTCTGGGGAAATAGATATAGCTAACACCTTAAAGATAAACGAAAAGTAAAGCATTAAAACTAACGGTGAATTATGGATTGCGACAACCCTAAAGACAAAAGAGAAGAATGGGCGTGCTATGCCAGAGAATATAATGGCGCACAGGTAGTATGGATAGATCAGTCTACAGATACAGCACTTAAAAAGGCAAATAGCAAGGGCGTCTGTTTTGCCTTAACCAGAGACTGGGTGCGAAGCTATCGCCGATACCGTATTGATCGATCAAAATTCGTAAACAGCTTTCGTGATGCTGCAGAGATTAACCCGGAAAATCGCATTCCACAGATATATATTACTAACCAGCAGCTTTATGCTGCGCAGGTGGCGCAGAATAAACGGGAGCTGGAAGAGCTGATGGAAGAGCTTGAACGGCGCAAAAAACAAGGTGGCCCAGTACCTGAAGGAATACTGGCTACGCTTGCATCTATAAGAAAGCGCGCCTATGGCCGAGACCTGGTTAATTTAACACAATATAAATTATCAGAAATTTATGATATATCGTTTATCCTTAATCAAATGAAGCAAGAAGGGCTGGCAAACCCTCGCTATTATATGCTGACTTTCAGAAAAAAAGGTGTAGGAGGACATGTGGTTGGTTTTGAATTTAGGCCGGATATTCATGTGTCGGATAATTACCCCGGTTTATTTGAATTTATAGATGCTAACCTGGGTTTATATGCATTTGGTGATGCAGATAAGTTGCTGAATTTTTTTGATTTAAGAGTATGGATCGAACTATATGGACTAAAAGATTATGATTCATTTGAACTGGCAGAATTTGATACGGGGATTGGCGGGCTGGGAAAAACCTGGACAGAAACCCTGAATGATCTAATCGCCTGGTTTAAATCATGGGTGGTATAGATATAAAGCTATAAAAAATATAAGTCGAAGCATAATTAAAAATGATAGAACACTCTCAATAAAAAACTGTGATAACTCATTATGAATACGATAAGACAAATATTAAAAATAGATGATAATGGAACAATAGAGCATAAACAGGTCGATATTGATGTAAATACATTTTCCAGTTTAGATTCAAAACATGTTATCGGTTCAATGTTAAAAACGGCTTTTTTAAATAGAGCAATAAAAATAACACAAGCCAGTGCCAACCCGCTTGAAACATCAGAAAATGTCATTATAAATGGCCGCTGTAGTTTTGTACTTGGCAGCACTCTTCTCACAACCCTGACACTGTCACTTGATAGTGATGGTAATATTCAGGCCTTGTTTAAATTTACACTGATAGAAGAAACACCGGGAAATAAACCCTGGAAATTCTCCGACAGTTTTAGTAATTTACCCGTGTTGTTTGACTATGAAAACCTGAATAAAAAACAGACTTCACCACTCGATTCATTGTTGATGTTTAACACCGCTTTTCTGGTATCAACATATGACACAAATTATTTAAAAGCGGATATAAAGCCTGGTATTAATTTTTACAGTGATATTAGAGTCTCAAAAATATTCAGTGTTTTTGAAATACTACTGAGTCAGTTAGGACAGCTTTCAATTACCGGAATAATCAATCTGCCCTCAGCAACGTCGCCGCTCACTCCCGCCCTGTTACCGGGGCAGTATCCCTGGCAGTTAAGTGATACACCGCCGGGCATTAACCTTGAGATTGTATTTGACCTCGATCCCCTGGTCCTCGGCACAGCAATGACACTGAAGGCAGACAAATTCCATATTTATAGCCCGGCCTCGGTTGAGTGGATGGAAAAACACCCACGTTTTGTGCCCGTAGTTGCCTTTGGTGGTGAAATAGATATACCCAGTGCCGCCGCAAAAGTTGAAATGCTGGCACTTTCACCAATGGGAACCGGTGAAGTAGAGGTTATTGCCGACTTCAATAAAAGTAAATTATTGAGCCTTGATAAACTAGCGGATATTACCGGCGTGTCAGGCCTGCTAACAGCCTTACCTGCAGAAATACAACACATCAGCACCGGTCTTGGTTCACTGCAAATTATGCAGGCCGGGGTCATACTCGGGCTCAAAAATAAAGCGCCAGAAGTATTACAGACATCCGTCGCCATTGGCATGCCGGATATAAACTGGGAAATATGGAAACCCTATTTCAAAGTCGAATCGATTACAGGGCGTTTTATTGTACAAAGCCCCTTTCGTAAACCCGAGCTGGATATCGTCATCAAAGGTGAAGTTGATATAGCGGAAACACCCTTCACAATTATTGCTGAAAAAAATGAGGGTTATCAGGCAATGGTTTCCCTGGCAGAAAAAGTTAATTTACCACTACAAAGCCTGATGAAAAAATATGTAGAAGGTATACCACCACCCAGTGACCTCACCATAGATGCACTGACACTCACCATCGCACCGGGTAAATTTTATTCACTGATATTAATGATGGCCGAAAAACCCAACCCCTGGGTGGTGGATATTGGCATAGTGACACTCACCTTCAATGACATCGAATTGTTTGTGCTCAAACCACAGGGGGGTGATTTAAGCGGAACTTTCTCAGCAAAATCCACACTGGCAGATCTTCAACTAAGTGCCCGATATGATATACCGGGTGATATACTGATTCGAGCTGAATTACCCGCAATCAAATTAAGTAAAATTATTTCAAGTTTAATCAGTGAGCCGGTAAAATTTCCCGACGGCTTTGATCTGGATTTTACCCAGTCTTACATCATGATGAAAAAAGCAGGTACAGATTACCGATTTGAGCTGGGCACTGTTATCGAAGAATTTGGCAGTCTGGCCTTTGTGCTTGAGAAAAGTACATCTGGTTGGGGTATTGCTGCGGGACTGGAAATATCAACAGCTCAAATGAGCAAACTGAAAGGCGTTGGCAGCTTTGTCGCCGATTTTCAGAGTTGGTTTCCATTTGACACCTTTGTTCTCGCGCTATCATCACTGACCGATTCCAGCTTTTCATTTCCCGGTTTTAAACAGTTTAATAATAGTGCGCTGGGGCGTTCAAAAATAACATTACCGGCCACCGTTCAGGGAATAAATAAAGGCTTTTATTTATACACAAACACCACTTTTACAAGAAAAAATAAAATACTCGGTGCAATGATTGATATTCTGGGTATTGCTGAAGGCACACAGCTACAGGCAATGCTGGCCTTTCTGGTATCGGAAGACAAATTTCAACTGGCTGTATCAGTAACTACATTCCTAACACCACTAAAGGACATCAATCAACGAAGCTGTCAGGGTGAATTAGGCTATAGAAACACCTGTTTGATCGGCACTCTGTTTATCGACACTGGCGGTTCAAATGGCTTTACCTTTGGCATGTCGGCAACTGTTAAAACACAGATACAGAATACAGATGTAGATTTTAATATTACCCTGGGATTAATGGCAAATGGAATATTTATATCCGGCACAATGGATAACAAAAAACCACTGGATTTCGGGCCAATAAAGCTTGCGGACATTGCACTGGAGCTGGGTATCAGTTTTGAGGGCATCCCAAGTTTTGGTTTTTCAGCACAAATTGATGTTGCCAATACATTTGATAGTTCCATCGCTGTTCTGGTTGATGCAAATAACCCTGCAAACAGTATGCTTGCAGGGGGTGTAAGTAATATTAATCTGCGCGATATTGTTGAAAAACTACTGGGTAAACTTGAAGAAGATGTACCGGCAGAATTAATGGACGTATTAGCAACAGTCGGCCTAAAAGGCACTAAAACTGGGGAATTTTGCGTATCTGAACAACAGACTCCTGACTTTATAACAGCCCTTGATAACTTTGATGGCAGCACCATCAGTCAGGTCTTTACCCATGATGGAAAACAGCTGAGTTTCCCATCCAGCAGCGAAGGCCTGATGCTGTTTGTAGATACACCGGGCAGCAAGTGGTACATAACAGAAAAAGGCGGAGCCGGGGCAAGCTCCACCATTACCCACTGGCAGCTGAGCAAAAACACCCGTGGCGAAATCTGCGTAAGCAAAGAAGCGCAGTTTTACTTTGTACCAAACCCCGCGGGATCAAACATTGGTACCTTCCATTATGCTCAGGGTATGAAACTCTCGGGAGAATTAAACTTCCTGTTTATCAAACTTGATGTCGACATAGACATGCAGGTTAACAGAGGTATTAAAATTGATGCCCAGTTAGAAAAAATTGTATTGGGAACCGAAAAACTGTTTAGTATCTCAGCCGAACAGGGCGCGGGAGGCCCTCAGTTGTCACTGGCTACATTCAGTCAGCCCTCTGAAAAGAAAGAATACCAAAAACCCCATTTTTATATTAATGGAAAAATTGAAATACTCGCAGTATCAAGGTCAGCTTTCGTGAATGTTTCTACTTCAGGGGCTGAATTTGAACTTTCAGGTGATCTGATCCCCGACGTGGTAAGCGGCAATCTAAGCGGCCACTTCGATGGCCTTAAAAACCTTGGGGTGAATGGCACGTTGTTTGCGGGTATTGCAGATATAGACCTGGGCCCGCTCGGGACGTTTAAAATTCAGACTGGCGTTGAGGGACTGGCAAAAATATGGAGCAACAGCAAAAACTTTGGTGCTTCCATACAGGCAGGATTTGAACTTGCAGGGAATCATTATGATTTACCTGAAATTGCACTGGATGTAAACACCCAGGATTTAACCGATCTGCCAGAGCTTTTCTTTAAGGCCGTAAAACAACTGCTCGAAGACCTGTTTACCGACCCGAAAAAATGGGCTGCTATTGTCAGCAGAGCACTCGGCTGGGGTAAAGACGAAGTTGAAAAAGTATTATCTGACGTATTCAAACTGGATAAAGATGAAATAGAAATCATACTCAAAACCATACTTTGTCCAATTGGATCTGCACTGGGAGCATTAACCTGACCCCCCTGTTGAACCTAAATTAATATTCTATAAATCTTTCATCTACCTGCCCTTATGGGTTAATATAGCCATTTATGACCGAATGGAATCAGTATTGAAAACTCTGCCTCTTTTATTAATTAGACTCTATCAGAAGTACCTCTCACCCCGCAAAGGTTATTGCTGCGCCTATGGCGTTCTCTACCAGAATGGTTCATGCTCAGAAAGAGTCAGCTCAATTATTCAGAAACATGGATTAATCACTGGTTGGTCGAAAATAAAAAATCAGTTTATTCTATGCACAGAAGCCTATGAAAAAATCAGGCGACTAGACAAATACAAAAGAAATAAAAAATCTAAAGATGAATTTAAATTTGATTGCTGTGACCCCAGCTCCTGTGAAGTGATTAACTGCATACCTATCCCAAAAAATATCTGTAAAGCTGGGGGCAGCATAGTCGATGCTGGCAGCAACCTGCCCTGCGATTGTTCATTTTGATTTTAAACTTATTCAGGCAGCTCATATCTGCGCCTCAGAAAACAGTAAACGTCGACAAACAATCATACCCTTTAGCCTAAATTAATCAGTTAACCGCACAAATACACTGTAAGCATTTGAGAATATTAGTTATTCTCATTTAGTGCAAGTCACCCGTTTGGTGATAGTGCTACACCCTAAATTGCACCCCTGGGAACACATCTGACTATATCAAAGCATCACTCCTTTGCATCCTGCAATTGCGATATTAGTGCATCCCTGCACGTCTTCGCTCCTTTGCATCCTGCAATTGCGATATTAGTGCATCCCTGCACGTCTTCGCTCCTTTGCATCCTGCAATTGCGATATTAGTGCATCCCTGCACGTCAGCAAAGGACTCGCCATTAGCGCTTTTTTTGATTACGTCATATGAGTTCCC
>UOFI01000015.1_pt1 | contig 23159 bp, 21 predicted proteins | sample 1988361 | NCBI WGS metagenome assembly UOFI01 (sample SAMEA4712194, study PRJEB27164) | hydrothermal vent metagenome | biome: marine basaltic hydrothermal vent biome; feature: marine hydrothermal vent; material: mineral | place: Pacific Ocean | collected 2011-06-14/2011-07-23 | depth 1689 m
TGAATCATAGCCTTAAACAACAGAAGATCACAGCGATCATGACAATTGAATCAGAGATGAAAAACAAGTCCCTAAAAAACTTATTTACTGTTACGAGGAATACACGTGAGTGATACACACCATATCGTTTGCCCACACTGCAATGCCATTAATCGAATCGAAGAGTCGCGCCTTATCGATAATCCGAACTGTGGAAAATATCATAAAGCACTTTTTACGGCACACCCCGTAGAATTAAATGCAACCAGCTTTAACAAACATATCAGTAAAAACGATATACCCGTTGTAGTCGATTTTTGGGCGCCCTGGTGTGGCCCCTGCAAAATGATGGCACCTGCCTTTCAACAGGCCAGCAAGCAGCTCGAGCCATACTACAGGCTAGCTAAATTGAATACAGAAAACGAGCAGAACATTGGAACACAGTTTTCTATTCGCAGTATTCCAACGATTGCCATGTTTAAACATGGCAAAGAAATAAAACGTCAAGCAGGTGCCATGAGTGCTGCTGATATTGTGAGCTGGGTTAAACAAAATTAACGCAACATAGATATTTATATTTATAGAAACATAACTTAAATATTATTTAACAGGTAAATGGGCTTTTATTATTAAACTTAAAACACACCTGAAAAGGTTTTATTAACTTGAGGTAAGAAGCAATGATTTCAAAAAAACTTATAACACTAACACTTGCAGCTGCAATTGCCACCCCATTATATGCACCACTGGTTCAGGCGACAGAATTTAAGGTAAATTGTAATACGGTTGATGACTGCATGAGTAAGGGTGACAAATTAACTAAAAAAAAACTATCATTAGCAGTTGAAGCCTATCGCAATGCAATAAAAAAAGATGTCGAAAATAAAGATGCATGGCGTAAATTTGAAAAGATTGTGGTTCGAGTTTCTGAAGAAGGTGGTTGTTAAATTATCTGTTTAAAAAATATGCTGGAGTAGCATAATGTTAAGTTTACGTAAACAGTGGCCATTTAAAATTACAACACTCTCGTCCAAAAACGCCCTACTTTTATCAGCAAAAACTATTCGGCTTTAGGTTTTCACAGGTTCGTTCATTGGTCATCGATTAAAAAATATTATTATTAACGACATGGTGATGTAATTTCAATTAAAAAATATTTCGCAGTATTGTCTAAAAAAGACTCAAGTGTCACACAAGTTACATCTTATAACAGCTGTCACCTACATAATATTAAACACGTTAATTATTCAGTGACTTAATCTTCAAGTCACTTACCCTAAGTTTTTTCTATATTGGAGTATATTATGACAGTTGAAGTAAACGGGAAATCGATTGCAACCGATAATGAGGGCTACTTGTTAAACCCTGAAGACTGGGACACAGATGTGGCAGAAGCATTAATCCGGCAGCATGAATCTGCAGGACATAAAAACGTGACTGAAATCGGCTGGGAACTCATTAACTATTTTCGTGAATACTACGATAATCACATGAAACACCCGAGCATGCACCAGCTATTAGCGGATCGTGCGCGTCTGGAAAGTAAAAATTTTTCCGATGAAAAAACCTACAAAAAATTTCTCTATGACTTGTTTCCCCACGGGCCAGTTCGTATGCTCTGCAAACTTGCGGGTTTACCAAAACCTGCCGATGAAGTAGAAACCTGAGCATCTCTTGATACCACCTTGCCCATAACTTTACATAAGAAAGTTTTTAACAACGTTATCTGGAAAAAATATGGCGAATTCTGAAACTTACATACGCTGGTTTGAAACGCTAAGTATTGAAGACATTCCATTGGTCGGTGGCAAGAATGCCTCACTCGGTGAGATGTACCGTGAACTGACACCTCAAGGAGTGAAGATCCCCAATGGATTTGCCATTACCGCCGATGCCTACCGTTACATCCTCAATCAGGCCGGTGCATGGGATGCTCTGCATGAAGCATTAGATGGGCTCGATGCCAGCGATGTAGATGACCTGACGCGACGTGGAGCTAAAGCACGTGATATCGTTTACGGCGCGACCCTGCCGGAAGATTTACGGACACAGATTCTAGCCGCATTTGATGATTTGAAAAAACAGTACCCAGACAATATCAGTGTCGCTGTACGCAGCTCGGCCACCGCAGAGGACCTGCCCAATGCCAGCTTCGCCGGACAGCAGGATACCTACCTAAATATCGAAAGTGAGGCACAGTTACTGGATGCCTGTCGCCGTTGTTTTGCCAGTTTGTTTACCGACAGGGCTATTCACTACCGAATCGACCAGGGCTTCGAGCATTTCAACGTAGCGCTATCGATCGGCATCATGAAGATGGTGCGTTCAGACCTCGCTGCTAGTGGTGTCATGTTCTCCCTCGACACTGAAACCGGTTTTCGTGATGTCGTATTTATTACCGGTGCTTATGGTCTGGGTGAAAACGTTGTACAAGGTGCCGTCGACCCCGATGAGTTTTATGTGCATAAACCAACCTTCGAACAGGGTTTTCGAGCAGTATTACGCCGTACCCTGGGCTCAAAAAAAATACAGATGCAATACGCCACAGGTCGCACCCGTGATGCCACGCATAATGTACCGACACCCGAAGAAGACCGGTTACGCTTCTGTATCGATGATGCTGATGTTCTAACTCTGGCTGATTACGCCATCAAGGTAGAAAACCATTACAGCAACAAAGTCGGCCATAACAAACCCATGGATATGGAGTGGGCAAAAGATGGTCATGACGGTGAGTTGTACATGGTGCAAGCACGCCCGGAAACCGTTCAATCTCAAGTATCAGGTAATAAACTGGAAATTTTTCATCTCATGGAAAGCGGCAAAATACTGACACACGGTAATGCTGTGGGGACGCGTATCGCTAACGGTCATGCACGGCTGATCAAAGATGTTAATCAGCTTCATGAATTCCAGTCCGGTGAAGTACTGGTTGCAGACACAACTACGCCAGATTGGGAACCAGTGATGAAAATGGCCGCCGCTATTGTTACCAATCGGGGTGGGCGTACCTGTCATGCCGCCATCATCGCTCGTGAACTGGGAATCCCCGCTATCGTCGGCTGTGATAATGCTACCGCAGCCATTGCGGATAACGAGGTAATTACGGTGGATTGTTCGCAGGGCGATCATGGACGCATTTATCAGGGTGAACTGAGCTTCGTAAAAGAGGTAACCGATTTAGGTGAACTATCTCGACCTGCCACCAAGATTATGATTAATCTTGGTAATCCAGACCTTGCTTTCAAAACGTCTTTCCTGCCCAATGACGGTGTAGGTTTAGCGCGCATGGAATTCATCATCAATGAATCCATCAAGGCTCACCCGATGGCCTTGTTGCATCCAGAACGAGTGCGTGATTCGGTGCAACGTAAACAGCTCGAAACTTTGAGTCTCGGATATGAAAGTCCGAGCGACTTCTTTGTTAAACATCTATCAGAAGGTGTCGCTACCATTGCCGCCGCTTTTTGGCCAAAACCAGTGGTAGTACGCATGTCAGATTTTAAATCCAACGAATATGCTTCATTGTTAGGTGGGCAGTACTTTGAACCCCATGAAGATAACCCGATGCTGGGCTTTCGTGGCGCATCACGTTATACACATCCGGATTATACCGAAGGTTTTGCCTTAGAGTGCGCCGCCATGAAACGGGTGCGTGAAGACATGGGCTTGAGCAATGTCATTCTGATGATTCCCTTCTGTCGAACGATTGCAGAAGGTGAGCGTGTATTGCAGGTGATGGATGACAATGGTCTTAAACGTGGTGAAAATGCTCTGCAGGTTTATGTCATGTGCGAGATTCCCAACAATGTGATTCAGATCGATGCCTTTGCAAAACTATTCGACGGTTTTTCAATAGGCTCTAATGACCTGACGCAACTAACTCTGGGCGTCGATCGTGATTCAGAAATTGTTGCTTTCGATTTCGACGAACGCGACCCCGGCGTTAAAGAAATGATCCGTCTCGCCGTCGATGGTGCACAGCGCAACCAGCGTCATTCCGGGTTATGCGGGCAGGCTCCTTCTGACTATCCTGAAATGGCAGAGTATCTTGTTGGCATCGGCATTGATTCGATCAGTCTCAACCCCGATTCGATAATTAGCACCACCCGGCATATACTGGAAGTTGAGAAAAATATCGGACGAAAAAAACCGACACATGAACAGGTGCAGAAATAATTTCATAAATAAATAATGGCTAGTATAGAGCTTGCCTGCCCTCCTTAAGAAACGATTAAACGAGACGATTATGCCTGCCTTTATGTTCCGTTCATTACCCGAAAATTTGCAGGCGCTCACAGAACTAGCCTTAGATCTACGTTGGACATGGAACCATGGAACCGACGCATTATGGCAGATGCTGGATGAAGAAGCTTGGCAGCGCACAAAAAATCCCTGGACACTACTACAAAATGTGTCTTCACAACACTTGCAACAACTCTCTGAAGATAGCCGCTTTTATAAAGAGCTGGAACGTCTGAGTGCTGAACGTATTGCCTATCAAACTGAACCCGGTTTGTATGGTGAGGCAAGAAAAAAACACGAGGTGGGCAAGCTTGCCTATTTCAGTATGGAGTTTGGACTTAGCGAAGCCTTGCCCATCTATGCCGGTGGTCTGGGTATCCTCGCGGGTGATTACCTAAAAACCGCCAGCGACCTGGGATTACCCGTAGTGGGTGTTGGCCTGCTTTATCAGGAAGGTTACTTTCGTCAGATGATCGACACTGATGGACAGCAACTGGCCATTTACCCGTATAACGAACCCACAACCCTGCCGATACAACCCATTAGAACGGCAAGCGGTGAATGGTTACATGTACCGCTGAATCTTCCAGGCCGACGGTTAATGCTGCGTGTCTGGCAGGTCATCGTCGGTCGGGTGAAATTGTATCTACTCGACAGCAATGATCCGCTCAACAGTCCGCGTGACCGTGGTATCACCAGCAAGTTATATGGCGGTGGCAAAGAATTACGATTTCTGCAGGAGATGGTACTAGGCATCGGTGGCTGGCGCCTGCTGGAAGCCATCAATGAAGAGTCTGGTGATGAAATTTCAGTGTGCCATCTCAACGAAGGGCATGCTGCTTTTGTCATTCTGGAACGCGCCCGACATTGTATGGAGCAGACGGGTCTGAGCTTTGATGAAGCCTTGTGGATGACTCGCGCCGGTAATGTCTTTACCACGCATACGCCAGTTGAAGCGGGTTTCGATACCTTCCCTGCACAGTTTATTGACAAATACTTCCCGCTATTTCATGACTTTCTGAATCGTACCGGCCTTAGCCTTCAGCAGTTACTGGCATTAGGGCGAAAAAATGCAGACGACCCGACGGAAGCATTTAACATGGCCTATCTAGCGATGCGGGGATGCGCACGCAGTAACGGTGTCAGCCGTTTGCATGGCAAGGTGAGTCGTCATCTTTTCAGCCCCCTGTACCCGCACTGGCCAATACCCGAAGTCCCCGTTCGTCATGTTACCAATGGGGTTCACGTACCCTCATGGGACTCACGTTGGGCTGACCAGCTGTGGACAGAAAGCTGTGGAAAGCAACGCTGGCTTGGCGATACGAAACCTTTACATCAAGCTATTGAAGCCATTGATGATTCGACCTTATGGACATTACGCGCCAATGAACGCCAAGCTCTGATTCATTACGCACGCAAACGTCTAGCCTCACAAATGGGACAGGTGGGCGCTTCACCGAAGCAGGTAGAGAGTGCATCACAGGTACTCGATCCAAATGTTTTAACGCTGGGTTTTGCACGTCGCTTTGCCAGTTATAAGCGGCCTAATCTATTACTGCATGATAAACAACGGCTAAGCCGATTATTAAACGATAGCAATAAACCGGTACAGTTAATCATCGCAGGTAAAGCACACCCTAGCGATGCTAACGGTCAACGAATGGTTGGTGAATGGATATCGTTCGTCAAGCAATCTGATATTAAAGGACGAGTGGTCTTTCTGGAAGACTATGATATCGCGTTAGCACAACAGCTTGTGCAGGGTATTGATGTCTGGATCAACACGCCACGCCGCCCCTGGGAAGCATGTGGTACCAGTGGCATGAAGGTACTTGCCAATGGAGGACTAAACCTGTCCGAATTGGACGGCTGGTGGGCGGAGGCCTACAACAGTGATGTTGGCTGGTCGATTGGCGATGGCTCAGAACATGATAGCGACCCGAAATGGGATTTCAGGGATACCGAACAACTCTATCAGCGACTTGAAAATGAAATTATCCCGTTATTCTATGCGCGTGATGATAAGGGCCTGCCCCGTGAATGGTTACGCCTAATCCGTAACAGCATGATGACACTGGCGCCCCAGTTCAGCAGCAACCGTATGCTACGTGAATATGTTGAACAGTTTTATTTTCCTGCGGCAACCGCCTATAAGAATCGACAGGAAAACAATGCACAACTGACCACACAACTACATGACTGGTATAGAACGCTAGCTAGCCATTGGGATCAGATTCACTTTGGTAATATAGAAACACAGAAGGAAGATAAGGGTTACTTGTTCAAGCTTCAGGTTTACCTCGGTGAAATTCTGCCCGAACAGGTGCGTATTGAACTGTATGCTGAAGGCATTAATGGTGAGCAACCACTGGTGATTACATGTAACTGTCTGCAAAAAATCACTGGCGCAATTCATGGATACACCTACACGGCAAACATTGAAACCACCCGACCAGCCAATGATTTCACTGCCCGGGTTATTGCGTATCATAGCGAAGCGTGCATTCCGGCCGAAGTAAACCTGATTAACTGGCAACGGTAACCATGAATTCATTGTAATGCGATATTGTTTGGCTGTTAAGCCTGTTCATTGCGCCAACCTGCCGAGCAACAGCAGTGAGTTTTTCTCCGTGCCGCATTATTTCTATAATAAGCAATCTTGCGTTATCATCCCGACGTATATTAAACCTGCTTTTTCGCTGCCACTAAAATGATTGAGCAGCTGCCTGATTTTATCCTGTCATCGCTGGAACATTTCCATCTCTTTGCATACTGGTTGGCCTTCATTGCTGCCTTTCTAGAAACGGCTCTGCTGGTTGGCCTGCTGATTCCAGGCTCCACCCTGTTACTTCTGCTGGGGGCTTACTCGGCCAGTGGTCAGCTCGAAGTCGGTATCCTGAAATGGTTCGCTGTTGCTGGCGCTATCCTCGGCGACAATCTCAATTACTTTCTGGGCCGACGTTACGGGCAACGCTGGACTGAACATGGCCTGTGGTTTTTGCAGCCCGAACACTTCACTACTGCCGGGCAGTTTTTTGACCAGCATGGTGCCAGGAGTGTTTTCCTCGGCCGCTTCGTTCCAAGCCTTAAAGAGGTTGTACCTTTTATTGCAGGAACATTGGGTATGCATCGCCCGGTATTTTTTTCTGGAATGTGCTGGGAGCCACGGGCTGGGAATTCATGTGGATCGGCAGCGGTTATCTGTTTGCGCAATCATTGAGTCTTGCGGCTACCTGGTTATCACGTCTGGGTATGTCGCTGATGGTTATATTGCTGCTTATAATTTTGCTCTGGTTTATAAAACAACGAGTATTTCATCATGGCCGGTCATTAATCCATTTCGGCAAATCCCTGTTACAGTCTTTTAGTACAGCATTAAAGACCAATCCCGGAGTGATGACTTATGTTAGACGGCATCCTGCTTTTTTCGGTTTCATGAAAAAACGGGTACAACGCCAACAGTTTTCCGGTATTCCCCTCACCCTGCTCGGGCTGGCTTTTTTGTATGTGCTAGCACTATTCGGCGGTATTATAGAAGATCTGATTACGCTGGATCCCATTGTTTATGCGGATCAAAACGTCGCACAGATCATCGCAGCTTTGCGCAACCAGCCAGTAATTCAAACTTTTATCTGGATTACCAAGCTGGGCATGTGGCAATTGCTGCTACCGCTACTGGGCATTTCGGTTTTAATACTGATTAGCACGCAACGTTATTTGCTAGTCCTGCCACTACTGGTCTCCAGTATTGGCAGTGCTGTTTTTGTCCTGCTGGGCAAACTGGCTTTTCACCGACCCCGACCCGCCGACAGTGTATTGCTTGAACATTCATATTCTTTTCCCAGTGGCCATGCAACACTAGTGGTCGCCTTCTACGGCTTCCTGGGTTACTTGCTCATCCGTCACTCTAGTCAATGGTCACAGCGTGTTAACCTGTTTTTTATCAGCGCTATCCTTTGTCCTGCTTATCGGAATCAGTCGGCTGGTACTGGGTGCTTATTATATCAGTATTCAGTTCCATACACTACACTAGCATAATTAAACGTACTAACCATTCACTAATATAAAAAAGTATAGGTACATAGTTTGTCAGCTCAGCATCAATCATATATGTATTTTCTTTTCAATATCAGGTCTACAGTTAATTTAATTAACATTGTACAATTATTCATGGCTGTCCCGTTAGCTTAAATAATATCATTATTATTCTGCTCTCATGCCTTTCATATAATTAACAGACAGGCCCTATTCAAAAACCTTTTCAGGTTATTAATATGTCAATAAATGTTTTGCATGCCATATTTAAGTCATCACATGCAGATTTTTTATTATTTTATACCCTGTAGCATTTACTAAAAATTAACGAGGCAACAGTAAAAATCAATAATCATTTTTAGATACTACATCATCATATCAACCGTTAATATGCTCACTTGAATGTAATCAAGTTTTATTTTCAATTACAACCGATGAAGCCAGATTCCTGGCATCTCATATGATCATACTTAACTATAAAAATACGTTATAATCTACATCATTGCCTTTACACTCCTCTCCTAAATTATAAAGAACCGTCTATGCCATATGACTCCGCAGTAAATAACGACAAACTCACACTAAAAGAAGTCATCGCCATGGGGATAGGTGGCATGGTCGGGGGCGGTATTTTTTCGGTATTAGGACTGGCGATTGCTCAGGCTGGCCATGCCGCTCCTATTGCGTTTGCACTGGGGGGTATCATCGCGATGTTAACCGGCCTGTCTTATGCACGACTCGGGCTTGTCTTTCAGTCCAGTGGCGGTAGTTTTACTTTTCTTGAACACGCCTTTGCTAATCGTAATATCGCGGCTATTGGCGGCTGGCTATTGCTGGTAGGTTATGTGGGTACCATGGCGCTTTACGCCTATACTTTTGGTGTATATGGCAGCGCCATGCTAGGCGATAACGGCACGGTGAGCGCCATGCATCATCTGCTTGAGACACTGATACTACTAACCTTTCTTGGGGTTAACCTGTATGGCGTTAAAGCCAGTGGAACCAGTGAATTACTCATCGTAACGGTCAAAGTTATTATCCTGTTTTTATTTGCAGTCATCGGTTTATTTTATGTTAAATCAGACCACCTGTTACCCGTCTTTAACGAAGGTTATAACGGGGTCCTCATGGGAGCTGCGCTGATATTTGTTGCCTATGAAGGCTTCGAACTCATTCCCAACACAATTAATGAAATGGAAAACCCACAGCGTGATTTAAAGCCGGCCATAGTCTGGTCTATTGGCATCACCATTGTTATTTATGTGCTGGTGTCCACTGTTGCAGTGGGCAACCTGTTACCTGATGAAATCACCAAATACAATGAATATGCCCTGGCCGTCGCGGCTAAACCCTTTCTTGGTCAGGCGGGTTTTCTACTCATTGGCCTGGCTGCACTTTTTTCTACGGCATCGGCTATTAACGCTACGATGTTTGGCACTGCGCGACTGGGCATGATTATGTCAACAGAAAAGGCTTTACCCGCAGCTTTTGCTTTCAGGCGCAAACAAAATAATATCCCATGGGTAAGTCTTGTATCGATAACACTTGCCACCATAGTTTTCGTTAATCTCGCAAACCTGACTATTATTTCATCCTTTGCGAGTTCAAGTTTTCTACTCATTTTCGCTTTAATAAATCTGTCAGCCTGGCGCCTTCGTCATAAGATCGGAGGTAATGTACTATTGCCACTATCTGGCATGTTGTTATCATTAATTTCCTGGTTAGCATTAATGATTTATTTATGGCAGACAAATCGTAGCAGTATATTGTGGATTGGTTTGATCTATCTGATCGTGGTAATATCAGAGCTTTTATTCAGTCAACGTCGCTGCATTTTTCGCAAAGCATAAACTTAATCAAGCTGTATAAAATATTGAGCATTCAATGGCTAAAATTATCAACCTGATTTATTCAGATATTATCTGGCAACGACAATATCCGTGGATGCAGTAAGCCTAACCCTTATACTGGTAATCCTTGCGGTCGCTGTATTTGACTTCACCAATGGTTTTCATGATGCAGCGGATATGGTAGCAACGGCCATAGCTTCACGTGCGATGAAACCGTCTGTGGCAATAGCCATTGTCTCCAGTTTTACTTTCATTGCACCATTTACTGTTGGCCTGGCCGTTGCAGACACCGTGGGTACATTTGTAGACATTAACTCTGCTACTCCACACGCCGGTGAAAGCGTGGTGATCGCAGCTCTATTAGCAGCGGTTAGTTATAACCTGCTTACCTGGCTACTCGGTTACCCCTCCTCGTCATCAAATTCTCTGGCGGGGGGGCTGGTAGGTGCCGGTCTTTTTGCAGTGGGTGCAGGTCAAATCAACTGGGGTGTATCTGCATTACAAACTGGCGAATTGCAGGGTTTCATGAAGGTAGTCGCGGGACTATTTGCCTCACCCGTACTGGGTTTTATCATCGGTTTTTTTACCATGAAAATCATTTTCAATATATTCAGTCGATTTACTGAAAAGATAAGCCAGCTGTTTATTGTCTCGCAATATTTCAGCGTCGCCTGGCTGGGGTTTTCTCACGGTGCAAACGACGCACAGAAAGGTATGGCAATTATCGGCATGATGTTAGTCGCTGAGGGCATCAACAATGAATTCACCGTACCCATGTGGGCAGTTGTCTGGTGTTCCACTGCGATCACGCTGGGAACTGTCTTTGGTGGCTGGCGTATTATTCGTACCCTGGGGTTTGGTCTGTTCAGGGTAAAGACAACCCATTCGGTCGCTAATCAACTGGGCTCTGCGCTGGTGAATACACTGGCGACCAGTATCGGTGCGCCCACATCAACATCGCAGGTGGTAACCGCTACATTGCTGGGTAATGGTGCTGCGGAAAAACCGGGGCATGTAAAATGGCGTACCGCTGCAGGCATTGTCTCAGGCTGGTGGTTAAACTTGCCTGTATCCATTATTCTGGGCGGGTTTTACTGTTTTATTTATAGCGCTATTCGAGGTTAATTATGAATTTCATTAACAAATTTATTTTACCGAAAGAAGTTGATTTTGATACAGCACTTCAGGCTCAGGCACGGATCACACGTATTATTGTCAGCGATTTGCATGCGACCTGTATTGATGAGGAAGTGAAAAATGCTGGTGCTATCTCGCAGCATGCCGATGAGGCCCGACTTCTGAAAACTAAAAACATGAATGAATTGCTGGACGTGTTCATCGCGCCTTATGACAAAGAGTCCATCTACCGTCTCATCACCCAACTGGACTGGATAGCATTAAGCGTGAAACATTTTCAGCTGGAGACAGATGCCTATGGTGTAACCACTATTAGTGAATACCAGTCTATCATTGAGGTCATACTAGAAATGGCCAATTTGCTAGAACAATGCATTACTCGCTTATCAACAAAATCACCACGAACCATCTCCCTGGATACCGATATCATCCATGATCAGTACGATCATGTAGTGGTACTGTGTGCGCAGTCAGTTGCCGAGCTGCTAAAAAATGATGATTGCAAATATATCATCGTTCACCGAGACATCCTCTGGCAGTTAAAAGAAATTGCCAAACGCATTCACGTAACCGCCAATACGCTTGAAGATATGGCGATAAAACTTATTTAGCCAAAAGCCTTCTGCTTGCTAATAGCTTTTCAGCTATTTTGCTAAAACAAAGCTAGTCATTGGCCAATTCATAAAATGAAAATTTAAAGATTATCTGCATCGTGCAGCAAACTTTTTAAAGTTTGCATAAACCGGGCAGCCTCTGCGCCATACACGACACGGTGATCAACACTTAAGGTTAATTCCGCCAGTCCATTCTGGCTTGCCGCAACAGCCAGAATGGCACTGGCACCAACGGGCACAATTGCATCAAACCGGCTAATGCCTTCAAACATACCCAGATTAGATAGATAAATCGTTGCGCCCTGATATTCCTGTGGCTGCAAGCCCGTACTTTTGATTTTGCGTTTAAGTTGCCGCCAGTTGTCAACCAGCTCCTGCATTGGACGCTGTGACATATCACGTAATACCGGCGTTATCAGTCCGCCGGGGATATCAACGGCAATGCCTACATCGATCTGTTTGCGCAGCGCTAACCCCTGTGGTGTATAGGCCGCATTAAAATCAGGGTGTTTTTCTACACTAAGCGCTAGCGCACGCGCGAGTATCAGGGTTAATGATAGTTGCTTATTATGTGCGACTTGTGTCAGGTCATCAGTAGGTAGCTGTATACTTACACTAAATGTAGGTGTACTTGAGCTTGCGATCATATTGTTAGCAATCGCACGGTGCATTGGTGTAAAAAGTTTATATCGCCAGGCTGGACCGGCATTCAGGTTTGCCTGTGCGCCCTGCATCACTGCCGCAATCACCTGCGGACTTTTTATCACACCACCCGCACCAGCCTGAACATGGGCCAGGTCAATACCCAGCTCTTTTGCCAGACCCCGGGCATAGGGTGAGGCTTTGAGTTGTGAGTGATGGCTAGTTGATACCACTGGTTTTTGTTTTTCTGCTGTTTCTGATTGTGAATTAAATGCCGCTGGTTGAGCATCTGATTGAGGTTTAGGCTGAGATTCAAGTTTATTTTTTTGCACGCTAGACTCAGCTATTTTGCTTTCTGTCCTTTCAATTTCAATAACCCGATCCTGGTTTGAATATTTATCGCCTGAATGTTCATCCGGCTCAGGCGCCTGACCCAGATAAGCCATAACCTCACCCACGCCAATGTCACTATCTTCTTCAGCCAGTGGACCGATCAGATAACCTTCATCAAATGCTTCCATATCCATGGCTGATTTATCTGATTCAATCTCCGCCAGAATATCGCCCTTGTTTATCCTGTCGCCGGGCTTTTTTAACCAGCGCACCAGGTGACCGATTTCCATCGTGTCTGACAGACCGGGCATTTTTATCGGCTTGCTCCCAGCTCGTTTCATTATCATTTACTCCCGTTTATTACTTGTTCAGCGGCTTCAAAGATACTCTCTACCGTAGGCGCACTGGCAATTTCTAATGTGCGGTTATAGGGTGTGGGAATATTCATCGCACCATGACGTTGTACCGGTGAATCCAGTTCATAAAAACAGACCTGTGCCAGTTTTGCCGCAATTTCAGCCCCCGCTCCGGCAAACACACAGTCTTCTTCAACGATTAACAGATTATGCGTTTTCTGTACGGAGGTGATGCAGGTTTGCCAGTCAATTGGGCTTAAGCTTCGCAGGTCAACTACCTCAGCACTAATGCCTTGCTCGATGAGTTTTGTCGCCGCTTGCTCCGCCAGTATCGCGGTGCGGGAATAACTGATGATTGTTATATCCTCACCTGTACAACGGACCATAGCACGGTGCATTGGTATGGGCTCAGCGGCTTCATCAATATTGCCTTTACTGAAATAAAGCAGTTCGTGCTCCAGCAGTACAATGGGTTCATTACTTCGGATTGCCTGTTTTAATTGCCAGAAGGCATCCTGTACGGTTGCCGGCACCGCGATGCGAAGCCCGGGCACGTTCATCAGGGTATGTTCCAGACGTTGTGAGTGTTGCGCCGCCAGCTGTTTAGCGATGCCACCGGGCATACGCACCACCAGCGGCATGGCAAATTGCCCACCGGACATGAAGGGGATTTTAGCCGCCATATTAATAATGGCATCGAGTGCCAGCAGGGCAAAATTGATCGTCATAATTTCTACGATCGGACGGGTTTCAATGAGTGCAGCACCGACACCCAGGCCGGTAAAACTGCCTTCAGAAATAGGCGTATCACGCACCCGCCATTCACCATATTTCACATAGAGCCCTTCGGTTACCCGGTAACTTCCCCCGGCCAGAGCCACATCTTCACCGAGGATAAACACGCTGTCATCAGCTGCCATCTCCTCATCCAGTGCATGATTTAGCGCCTGATAATAAAAAATTTCTTGATTCATCAGATAAATATCTCCTGCGCCCGATTACAGTTCAGTGCAGCCAGTGCATCGCGCATTGTAGGCTCAGCACTTTGCGAGGCAAACTGAACCGCATCTTCAACAATCTCATCGACCTCACGTTGCAGCTGTAAAATTTCTGTCTCATTGATTTGTTGTTGCGTTATCAAGTGCTGACTGAAACTGTGAATATGGTCTTTGCCAACGTTGCTCAGGCTCTCAGGCGTAGGGTACAAATTCACCTCTTTTTGTTTGGCCTGATCGATTGGGTCTACGGAATGAAACGCATCCACTTCAACCCGTGGACGGTAATTCCCTGCATCTGCCTGAGAGTGACCACGAAAGCGATAGGTTTCCATTTCAATAAACTGAGGCCCCGTACCTTCGCGAATCCTGTTTAATGCGGCCTGTGTTGATTCATAAACTTTCAGCACATCCATGCCATTAATTTTTTCTGCCGGTATATGGTAACCACAGGCACGTTTGTAAACATCGCTGAGCGCAGAGTGGCGATGAATTTCTGTGCCGATTTGATAGTGGTTATTTTCGCACACAAACAACACCGGCAAATTCCACAGAGCGGCCATATTAAGTGATTCATGAAAGGTGCCCTGATTAACCGCGCCATCCCCAAAAAAACAGATGACCGCTTCGGGCTTATTTTTCATGGCAATGACATAACCCAGACCGATAGCCACAGGATAGGTTTCACCAACAATGGCATACCCCCCCATGAACCGGCGCTCATTATCAAACAAATGCATTGAGCCGCCCATACCTTTACAGCAACCGTCGATGCGACCAAACAGCTCCGCCATAATACTTTGCGCCGAGACACCCCGCACCAGTGCATGCACGTGCTCACGATAAGTACTGACAATATAATCAGAAGATTCAGCAGCATGTAGCACACCGACAGCCACTGCTTCCTCACCGGGGTAAAGATGCAAAAAACCAGCGATATTACCCTCGCTATATTCTTTAGCCGCACGCTCTTCAAAACTGCGTGCCAGTAACATATCTTTAAGCATGGCATGATATAACGTTCGATTCATGTTCTCTCCCCCCGTATACACTGGGTCATTTAATTAATCATTTTTTTACGTCGACTGATACCATTAATAACAATAGGTAGTCGCTATGGCGAATCATTCATCTGATATTAACCCGCTTTTGTTATCTCGCAGCATCACCTTTTCCACTAGCCAGCCATGGGCAATTGAAAACAGCGCTATGTAGATAGTTACCATTACGGTATAACCCATACCAAAGTAATGCACCATCAGCGGAAGAAAAGGAATTTTTATTGAACGTGCATAAAGAAAAGTGGCGAGTAATGCTGGCCTTACACCCTGCTTTTGCAGCTTTTGTAATAAAGGATACCAGGCATAAATCGGACCATGGGAAAGAATGCCACCGGTGATTGCTACCAGCCAGCCCTTAAGCCCACTGTTTTTATCCGCCAACTGAATCAGTTTATCCTGCATGCCTTTATTTAAATTTAATAGCCATAAAATAATAAACACCATTATCAGGATGGGCACGATGGACACAAGCAGATCATAAAAGTGCAACAAACTAGCACTAACAAATTCTGTCGCGAAAAAATATAAGCTCATATACAATAAAATAACCCCGGCCAAAAACCACCAGGCGATATATTTTTTTCCGCGGCCTTTTTCAGTATTTTTTTCTGCCAAAACAGCCGATGTTTTGTTAGAAGACATTGATACTCACCACCGTTAACCAGCCCAGAATGAATGCCATAAAAAAAGCCAGAATATTTCTCAGTATTGAAAAACGCCACCCCAGTGCAACCGCTTCTGCGGGTAGAGAGATCACCCCAACAGTTACCCATGAAACAATAAAAACCGTAACCGGCAATAATGCAATGCCGGCTCTTTGTAATTCACCGGCAAGTACATAGCTAATGATGGGTTGCCCGGTTGATGCACTACCAATAATGTTCGCGAGCAGGGCATCCTGCCAGAGACCATGACCGAGCACGCCCTTGCTAATTAACATGGGAATAATTTCCACCATCATGCTGGCTAAAAGCAACACACCCAGTAACACCGGTGTTAGCTGCCAGAAACTTTTTAAGGTTTTTTTGTTGGCACTTTCAAATCGGCTCATCATGTTAATACCATCCCACTAAATCTTTACAGTTTTAATACTGCATATTTTCTTGAACAAAATCGGCACTTAAACCTAATAATGAAAACTTACATCGTGTTCAAACTTCATTTTCTGTACGACTTCATTACTCAGGCTGGTGTCCATTTCCAGTTTTTTATCTCCGCCATATCCTCACCATGACGATTAATATATTCACGATGCTCAACCAGTTTTTCGTGCATGCTCTGATGCAGGTGACCGGAGCGATCAGTTAACTTGGGTACCCTGTCAACCACGTCCATAACCAGATGAAACCGATCTAGCTCATTGATCACCACCATATCAAATGCGGTGGTGGTTGTGCCCTCTTCCTTGTAACCCCGCACATGTAAATGGTGATGAAAATTGCGTCGATAAATGAGCCGGTGAATCAACCAGGGATAGCCATGAAAGGCAAATATCACCGGAATATCGGTGCCAAACAGGGCGTCAAAATCCGCATCAGATAAACCATGGGGATGCTCTTCGCGGGGTTGTAAGGTCATTAGATCAACCACATTGATGACCCGAATTCGCAGCTCGGGTACCAGCTGGTGCAACAGCTTGACTGCGGCCAGTGTTTCAATAGTGGGCACATCACCACAGCAGGCCATAATCACATCTGGTTTAGTATCCTGATCATTACTGGCCCACTCCCAGATACCAATACCCGTGCTGCAGTGTTTGATAGCGGCATCCATATCCAGCCACTGTGGTTCAGGCTGTTTACCCGACACGATAACATTCACCAGATTTCGAGAATTAAGGCATTGGTGTGTGACACACAATAAAGTATTGGCATCCGGTGGTAGATAAATGCGCACGATGCCGGCCTTTTTATTCACCACATGATCGATGAAGCCGGGGTCCTGATGTGAGAATCCGTTATGATCCTGTCGCCAGACATGGGAGGTTAATAAAATATTCAGGGAGGCAATATCTGCCCGCCAGGGAATTTCATTACAGACTTTTAGCCATTTCGCATGCTGGTTAAACATCGAATCGACAATATGGATAAAGGCTTCATAACAGGAAAAGAGCCCATGACGCCCGGTGAGTAAATAACCTTCCAGCCAACCCTGACAGGTGTGTTCTGAAAGAATTTCCATCACCCGACCATCCGCGGCAAGGTGATCATCATAGTCGTATTTATCCGCCATCCACACCCGGTCCGTGACGTCTAATAGTGCACCAAGACGATTAGAGGCGGTTTCATCCGGCCCCATGATACGAAAGTTGGCGGCTTTCATATTCAGCTGCATGACATCCCGCAGGTATTCACCCATACGTCGTGTGGCTTCAGCGATGCTATCACCGGGTGCGCCAACTTCGACTGCATACTCTTCGTAATCGGGCAGTTTTAAAGGCTTTAACAACAGGCCGCCATTGGCGTGTGGATTAGCGCCCATACGCCGGTCGCCGCTGGGTGCCAGTGCAGCAATTTCTGGTTTGAGCTGGCCATTATCATCAAACAGCTCTTCGGCATGGTAACTGCGCATCCAACTGTCTAATATTTTTATATGTTCAGGTTTTTTTACATCCGTGATAGGCACCTGATGGGCGCGCCAGTAATCCTCTACTTTCAGACCATCGACTTGCTTGGGACCGGTCCAGCCTTTGGGGGTGCGCAGAATAATCATCGGCCAACGTGGCAGGCTTAAATTCCCCTCATGCCTGGCCGTATTTTGTATCTGCGTAATCTCCTCCATAACGCTGTCAAAGGTAGCCGCCAGTTGTTGATGCACCTTTTCTGGTTCATTACCTGACACCACATAGGGGTGATAACCATAACCTTCAAACAGTTTTATTAGATCCGCTTCATCAATGCGTGCCAGCACCGCAGGATTGGCAATTTTATAACCGTTTAAATGCAATACAGGTAAAACAACACCGTCACGTGCGGGATTAATGAATTTATTGCCATGCCAGGCCGTCGCCAGAGGGCCGGTTTCCGCTTCACCGTCACCTACCACACACAGCGCCAGTAAATCCGGGTTATCAAACACCGCCCCAAAGGCATGAGACAGGGAATAACCCAGTTCACCGCCTTCATTAATTGAACCGGGGGTTTCTGGTGCACAATGACTGGGAATGCCGCCGGGAAAGGAAAATTGCTTAAACAGGTTTTTCATACCCGCTGTATCCTGGGATACCTGCGGATACAGCTCACTATAACTGCCTTCCATCCAGGTACTGGCAACCAGTGCAGGCCCCCCGTGCCCCGGGCCTGTAATAAAAATCGCATTAATATCATCTCGTTTAATAATGCGGTTCATATGGGCGTATAAAAGATTCAGCCCGGGGGTTGTGCCCCAGTGCCCCAGTTGGCGCGGTTTAATATGCTCGGCAAGCAGTGGTTCCTGAAGCAGGGGGTTATCCATTAAAAAAATCTGCCCCGCCGACAGATAATTAGCCGCACGCCACCAACTATGCAACAGCTTCAATTCATGATCGCTGAGTGGCTTGATTGTGCCTGCTATGCTTGTTTTTGTTATTTCAGTATTCATGTTTGCTGAAGCCGAATCGGTCATTAGGTTTCTCCAAATTTATGTTTCATTATTCTGATTCGTTATCAGGGCACGGCTGTGTTCTGCAATGATGCTTTGCTCATCGGTTGGTATCGTCCAGACTGAAACGGGGCTGTCTACTGTGCTTAACCGATGGTGATACTCATGATTAGCCGCAAGGTCAATGTTAACCCCCAGCCAGCGGGCTTTAGCACAAACCTGTTCACGTATCGTTGCCGAGTTCTCACCAATACCTGCAGTAAAAACCAGTGCATCCAGCCCGCCCATTACAGCGGCCAGCGAAGCGATAGCACGATGTGTATGATGAACAAAATAATCCACTGCCCGGGTAGCGGCTTCGTCATCACTTTCCAACAGTACGCGCATATCCCCACTCAAACCTGACAGCCCGAGCAGGCCGCTTTGGTGATTAAGTAAATCATCTACCTGTTCGATGGATAAATCACCTTCACGCATCAACCAGCTAATAACCCCCGAGTCCAGTTCACCGGGTCGGGTTGCCATGGGTATGCCATCGAGGGGTGTAAAACCCATAGTGGTGGCAACAGACTTACCCTGGTGTAAAGCACACAAACTGGCACCATGGCCCAGATGCGCAACGATGACTTTTTTATGCGCGCTTTCAGCAACATAATTTTTCAGAATCGACGCTATGTATTCATAGGAAAGCCCGTGAAAACCATAACGCCTTACACCTTTGTCAAACCACGCAAGTGGGAGTGCATAATGCTGTTCATTCCAGCCCATGCTGTGGTGGAACGCGGTATCAAAACAGGCTATTTGTAGCAATGCGGGTTGCTGCTGTAGCAATGCGGCTATCACCGCCAGATTATGCGGCATATGCAGTGGCGCCAATGGTATAAAGCCGTGCAACTTATTTATGATTTGCGGATCCAGTATTAGCGCCTGGCTAAACTCACCGCCACCGTGCACTACACGATGACCTGCAGCAACAATTTTATTAACAGGATAATTTTCTTCCAGCCAGTTGAGAATAAAAGCAAGCGCCTGTGTGTGAGTTTTGATTTGTACAAGCGATTCTACAATTGGCTTAAAATATTTCGTATGCTTTATTTCAAAGCTGGGGGAATGACCATGTACATCATTAATATTTGAAATACTGCCCTGTGTAAAACAATACGCATTTTTATTCGACGCTGAATACAGCCCAAACTTCAGGCTAGAAGAACCGGCGTTTAAAACAATAATGGCATTATCAGTATTCACTTTTTTTGTCATTTCAATAATTACGTATAACAATTACACATGAGTACTAGTCATGGTAGTCGTCTGTTTTGAATGATGCATTAATACGGCCAGTGCGGCAGCTACTAACCTCGCCTGTGGTGGGTCGGAACGTGAGGGTAATAATATAGGAACTTCAGCGCCCACCACAACACCGGCCAAAGTGGCACCCGCCAGATACTCTAAATCTTTGGCAAGGATATTGGCCGCATTAAGATCAGGTGCTAACAATATGTCTACATCACCGGCTACTGAACTTTGAATATGTTTAATGCCTGCGGCCTCGGATGAAATGGCATTATCAAAAGCAAGCGGCCCATCAACAATGGCATGTTCAATCTGCCCCCGTTCAGCCATCTTGCTCAGGCAGGCTGCATCGAGAGTAGAAACAATTTCCGGTTTAACCACTTCTACCGCTGACAATGCAGCTACTTTTGGTCGTTTTATGCCTAGCAAACGAGCCAGATTAATCGCATTTTGTAAAATTTTCGCTTTAATCTTCAGGTCTGGATTTATATTGATCGCGGCATCAGTAATAAATAATAGTTTGGGATAACTGCTTAGTTCAGTCACAAAAACATGGCTTACCCGTTGATGAGTACGAAGTTGAGAAAGTACCGGGCGCATTAATGCATCTGTGTGGATCCAGCCTTTTGCCAGCGCCATTGCCTGCTGATTTTTCACCAGATCTATACCCAGCTGAACCGCCTCTGCTTCGGTTTGCGCATGAATCACCTGAGTATCACCCAGCTGGAAATCAAGTTGCTGGCACAGCGAGTGAATCATATCCGCATCACCAATCAAAACAGGGTCTACCAGACCCTGCTGCCGAGCCTCCATCATTCCCTCAAGCACATGGCTTTCTTCCGCATTAACCACTGCAACCGGTAAAGCCGGAAAATGTTGTGCCTGTTTAATAATTTGTTTTAAATGCGGACAATTTTTTAAAGGCATTTTTTGTGCGCTGTCCTCTGTCATTATTATTCACTCAGCTATTAAAATTTTATAAAAGTAAGTTAAAGCACTGCCTTACAACCATTTGGCTAGATGACTAAACCATAAGCCGGTTAGTAAATGGCCTCCCCCCATATAAAATAAAGCCCACAATAATATGGCCGGTGTATCAATTAATATAAAGTGATTAAATTTCACCTTAAGCAAACCAGCTGCACCGGGAATGGCGGGATGAATTAGCCACACAAAGCGGCCTAAAAACAACGCTAACAGGCCATGCTTTTTAATAAAAGCATAGCTGTGTTGTACTGTGTTTTGTCGATAACGGTTCAATATATTCGGCTGCCATTTATGTGCTTCCAGTCGTCCCAACCAGAAGCCAGATACATCACCTAGTAAAGCTCCGCAGGCAACACAGATATATAAATACCAGAAAGAATTATCTGATGAGGCCGTCACTGCACCTAACAGGGGCAGGATAAAAATACCAGGAATAAAAAAACCCGTGACAGGTAATGACTCCAAAAACATCAGTACTATCAGGATAGCGCCTGCATATTGCGGATAATCACTTAAGTACGTAATAAATTGCATAATTAAAGCGTACCACTAAAAATCATCACCCCGTCATAAAATTTTAATTAGTAATTACCCTTTTATAAATTACTCTTTTACAATTAACACATCACAATTCGCTTTATGTAAAACTGAGTTGCTCACAGAGCCCAGTAAACGTTCAATTCCGTGCAAACCATGTGAACCCATAACAATCAAATCTATGTGTTTTTCGTTAGCCCAGGAAACTATAGACGTTTTAGGATTACCCAGCTGAATTTCGTGCTCAACATTTTTTTGCAGATGAGTACGTTGAATAAATTTATCCATATTATTTATCGCCTGATCAACCAGTGTGTCTTCAGGAACAGGAATTACCGCAACCACTGGGTCATAATCATCGGTGTAGTAACTAACAGGGTAAATAACGTTCAACACATGTAAGTTTGCACCATATTGCTCAGCTAATTGTTGAGCTCGATTAGCTGCTACTTCTGAATGAACTGAAAAATCAATGGGTAATAATATGTTTTTATAGGATTTTGCCGGCGCTAATTTTTCTCTGGGTTCTGGTTTTTCTCTAAGCCAGTCCCAAGCTTCATCCGTTTCCTCCCGAGAAAAGAAACGCAGCTCTGAATGGCTGAAGAAATTAACGAAATCTATTATTGCATGTTCAAGCGGTTTGTCCCCCATGATGGCAATTCGTTTCAGGTGACGGTCATAGTGCAGTCCAAATTTAAGATCATCCCAGGCGGCCCTGGGTTCCCAGCCCTTAAAGTCCTCTAGTTCAACATATAGAGATAAACTGGAGGTATCACGAATCATCCCCTCCAACTGAGGTAAAAACTGCTTATAATCTGCATCAGTCAATTTGCCGGATGCCTTGAAAGCCAGTATGGCCTTATCGTTTACAGGTAATATTTCAAACATTTCAAAACCCCATAGTCTGATTAAGTATTTATGAGTTTTATATTAACGCGAAAAAACAACTCGCACTGTCACCTGAGTTGCAGATGATATTTCAATATTCAATTAAACTACACGTGAAAAATGACTAAACACAAGTTTAGTTGATCTTTGTCACATAGAAATTTTTATTTATAAATGGTAAATAATTCAACTTAAGTTAAGCAATACAAAAGCTAAACCTTATGATTAAAATAACTACTGGAATTTAAAATGAAAACCTTACCGGTTGATAAAAACATGCTGGAAAAATTTGGCTCATACACTTTTTTTATTGGTGGGCTGTTAATTGCATTAGGCATAGGCGGCGTATTACTCCCCAATATGATGTCTCTAGGCGTCACCTTCTTTTTTGCCTGGTTGCTAATTTCTGCTGGCATACTCTGGGCAATTCACACCTATAAAAACAACCCAACACATATTATGGACTGGCTTAAGCCGGTTCTGTTGTTTATTACCGGTGGCATACTGCTGTTATATCCCATCGATGGCGTTGCTAGCCTGGGTTTATTACTCTCGATCTATCTATTACTGGACGCCTTCGGTAGCTTTTCACTGGCTCAATCCCATTATCCGACAAAGGGCTGGGTGT
>UOFI01000002.1_pt1 | contig 22014 bp, 15 predicted proteins | sample 1988361 | NCBI WGS metagenome assembly UOFI01 (sample SAMEA4712194, study PRJEB27164) | hydrothermal vent metagenome | biome: marine basaltic hydrothermal vent biome; feature: marine hydrothermal vent; material: mineral | place: Pacific Ocean | collected 2011-06-14/2011-07-23 | depth 1689 m
CTGCCTCGGGTTGAGCTGCCTCGGGTTGAGCTGCCTCGGGTTGAGCTGCCTCGGGTTGAGCTGCCTCGGGTTGAGCTGCCTCGGGTTGAGCTGCCTCGGGTTGAGCTGCCTCGGGTTGAGCTGCCTCTGGTTGAGCTGCTTCTGGTTTAGCCGCTTTTTGCTCTGTTACTGGCACAGGCGATACAACCTGATTTACTTTAACAAGCGGTTTTTTAATGACCGGCTGTATTCTTTCAATATAGGGTTCTACCTCTTCAGATTTTGCATATCTGGCCGGTAACAGAACCGCTAGTTTCTCTATACTTTTATCGATCCATTCATTATAAATACCTAAGTCAAGTAGCTCCATATTTTTTTCATGTACATTTATCGCCTTTTCTTCAAATGGATAAGCCTGCTCTTCGAGCACCAGCTCGTACTGCTCAAGCTGCATTTCATTTAAATTACCCGGCCTTTCTGAATCTAAAAGTGCTCGACTAAAATGGTAGTAAATTTCAGCAATTTCATAGGTAGCCGCAGCCGTCACCAGACCCACTTCATAATCAATTAACGCAGTCAAAGTTGCGATGGCTTTTTTCATTCGCTTTTTCTTTTTATTCAGATTTTTCTTAAATGGTTTAACCAGGTCCACCGATTTGAAACGTTTTATAGCCGGCTGAGCTAATATCAACGAAGAGGTCGCCGCTAAATAGCGGGTTCGATCCGTGCGCTCTTTACCTGCTCTAAGGTCAATTGCAACAATCAGTTGCAGTTCTTTAATATAGCGTTTTTTGTTGTTTTTCTGTTTGTAAATTTCTGCAATCTTACTGCGCATTTCAAGCGCATATTCAACCGGTTTAGGGAAATATTTAACATAACGAACATATACCGAGAGCGCTTTATCCGTTTCATTCACTTTTTCATACAGTTCTGCTGCCTGACGTAAGGCTTCACGGCGTATATCGTCGTCTTTAGATTCTTTTTCTATGCGCTCAAACTCCGCCGCTGATAACAATAACTTACCGTCTTCTTTATATACGACCGCCAGTTTTTTGGTGACTTCCGCCTGCAACTTGTTCTTTGGAAAACGCTTTCTAAAGCCTTCCAGAACGCCGGCCGCTTCAGACCATGCTTTTAAACTTATCAGCGCAGCTGCCGCATCATAATCAGCTGTAGGCCGGATTTTTGATGAGGGTGCAACGTTGGCTACACGTAAAAAATGATCTGCTGCAGCCCTGTGATCCGCCAGCTTTCTGGCCTGCTCCCCCTGCTTATAAACGGAAGCAGCCAGATTTTCGATCAGTTTTTTTCTATTTTTATGCGTTTTAGCCGTCATCGATAATACCTTCTGATAAGCGGCTTCTGCTTCTTTAAAGAGGGTAATATCAAAAGAGGCATGTGCCAGAACCAGCCAGGAAGACCGAATATACTTCACTTCAATATTCGGATATTTTGTAATGACTTTTTTAGCTATTTTAATTGCCATCGCATAGTCTTTTATGCCATATAAATCATCCGTAGCAGCAACCAGAACCGCCGGCGCATTTTTATGCTCCGGATAAGTCTCACCAAATTTTAATGAGCTTCTGATAATTTCATGCTTAATAATATTACGCTGTGACTGATCGGCTTTTTTCAGATATTCTCTATATGCAAATACCGCAGCATAACCCGCTGCAGATGATTTTTTGTGCATCACATAATTATATGATGTCCTCTCATATTCCAGTGCGGCATCTCTGAAATTTTTGTTTTCCAGAAATAAATCGGCTAACTGGTAATTGATCGCGGGTGCCTGAATATCTTCAGGAAAAGACTCTAGAAATTCTCTGTACCAGCGCGTTGCTTCTGCAAAGTTTTCGCTTTTAAATTTTCTTAGTCGTTTATTCTGGTAAAGCGCATGATAGTGGTTCGCCAGATCAATAAGGTTGGACTTCAGAAACATCACAATATCAGGATAAGTACCGATATCAAAAAACGTCCAGTAATTAGCTCTTAAGCCATATGTGGATGAAAAATTCTTTTTTGATTCAACAACCAGTTTGGGGAAGCCACCTTTAAGGTAAATTTCAATTACCCGCACATGGAAATGAGGTGAAACTTTATTTAAAGGATTACGCTCAACATAGGCATTATATGCATTTGCTGCATCGGCATATCGCCGTTTATCCAGATAATACTCTCCCAGATGACTATAAATGCTGGCTTCATACTGGCGTGCTCCGTGCTTTTCAAAATATTTCAGCACTTCCTCGGGGCCACCTAAGTAGGAGAAACTCAGGCTTATTACCCGGTAAGCATCATCAATCCGTTTGCGTTCAATTTTGTCGTTCACCTGCTCGAAATCATAACCAATGGATATTTTGTAATCTAACAGAGCAATAAAGTCATTGAGAGCTTCTTCATATAAGTCCTGTTTAAAAAACGCCCAACCCTGTTTATACAATGCAAGGTCGTAAAAAGCGGAGCTGATACCAAAATCAATTACCGCCTGATAAGCTTCTTCAGAATCAAGATATTTTTTTCGTGTAAAGAAATACTCGGCCCGCCTGAACTGAGCTTCATCAATATGACGTGATGCGGGATAGGCTATAACCAGCTTACTTAATATCTCCATGGCTTTTTCTATTTGCCCGGTTTCTTCATATGCCCGGGACAACTGATACAACACCTGATCATTGCGTTCATATTGCGGGTATTTGATCAGCAGACCTTTATAAAGCTCTATCGCCTCCCTGGCACCTGCTGTTTGTAGTTCATCTGCAGAGGCCGCATCTGCTGCAACAATACTCTTTTTACCACTCGTTTTTAATTCGGTTTCTTTTGTTGCTCTTTTTTCAAATGCTTTTTCAGATTCTGTGATATTGGCTATGGATTTTTCTTTGCTTTGTATAAGTTCAGGGTCAACAGTCGTACTTTTTTCAGTCACTTTTTTCTCAACCATGGCTTTTTCAACCGGGGCAGGCAAGTGTTTTTCTGTAGTACCTTTTTCTCCGACAATTGCTGTTTCTACTGCCGCTTGCTGTTCATCAAAAGTACCGTACTCTTTCTCAATTTTCAGGTCCGCCAGACGCCTCAGAGCTTCCGGAGTCATTGCGGTTTCAGGTGTTTCTTCGAGAAATTTTTGATAACTTTCCATGGCTTTTTCCAGGCTACCGGATATTTCTGCTTCCTGTATATCCAGCTCCACATCATCCAGGCTGGAAAGTGTTTCCTTATCACTGCCGGTTACACAGGAGAGCAACAAAAAGCAACTCACGGCCACTATCATTAGCTGCCGGGGCTGCTTTATTAACAGACTAACCGCCATTACAGCATTTATCACGCTTCCAATAATCCCACTTCCAATAATCATTGAGCAGTTTCCTGCTCTGCTTTTTCAGTAACGCCTGTCTGTTCCTCTGATTGCTTAAGCATTTTTTCCTGCTGAATTTTTTTCAGTATTTCATTTTCCAGTTTTTTCTGCTGCTTTTTAGTCGCCCGATCATAGCTTTCAGCCAGTGCAAAACGTGCCTTTATCTGGTATTCTTCCAACAGGTTTCGGCGACGTTCAAGTTCATTTACCGCCATGCTTTCAATTAATCGACCCTGCCTGGCCATAATGCCGTCAACCTTCACCTGCCTGGACTGTATTCTGGTTTTAAGCTGGCGAATCGGAATATCATAACCTTCATAACTTTGTGTAGCCGCCTGCCGCGTACGAATAAATGAACTGTAAGCTGTATTTAATGTATTGATGTACGCATCTAATTGCTGCATTTGTTTGTAGGCACTGGTCAGCCTCTGATCATATGCATTGGTTACCTGCCAGTGCAACACGCCCTTTAAACGTTTTATCCTGGCCTTCGCATCGGCTGTATTTTTTTTCGGGTTATTTGACAGATACAGCTCAATTTTATCCAGCTTATCTTTAATACTTCGCTCTTCACCCGTCGCCAGGTAATCTGGGCGACGTGATATAATCATCGATTTTAAGCGCTGATCGAGCCGGTCCCTCTGCTCCAGGCGTAAACGAATACGGGCATCAAGTTTTTTAAACTGTTTTTGTATCACCGGTAATAATGGCTGATAATATTTTCGCCTGAGTTCTATCAGTTCTACATAAACATCCAGGCTGGCTAACCAGTATTTTAAACGGACTCTGAGCTCAGCAAGATCACGGTAGTTTTTTAGTGACTCCTGAAAGTCATTGGATGCCATTAATGACATAAAATACCGTGTTTCCGGAGCATCTGGCAGGCTTCTTAAGTTGTGTAACCAGTTTTTATCACGCTCACCCTGTTTGCTGATAACGGCTTTTAAAAAATGACCTTCTCTTATACTCTTTATAGATGAATTAAGCCGATCAACTTCAGCACCAAAATTATCCATGGCTTTACCATAGGATAATGCGGCCTGACCGTAATAGTCGAGTTTGCTGTATGCGTAGGGAACGGCGAGCATCGCTTCCTGCACGGGTGCATTTGTCACTTCACGATCATGCAATATTCTCCATGGCACCAGCGCCTTTTTAAATCGCCCCAGTGAAACATTTGCCCAGCCCGAACCCAGTAACGCACGGTTTGCAAATGGACCGTTTAATCTCACTCGACTAAAATATTTTTTTGCCTGCTGCGGAGAACCACTTTCCAGCAATCGACTGGCAAGGGTAAGGTTGGCTTTGTCTTTCAGGGCAAGTACTGCACGGTTATCACTGCTCATTTTCCCCAGTTTATCCAGTGTGGAAATTGCCTGTTTTTCTTCTCCACTCTGTATATATGCTATGCCCAGGTTATATAAAATAAAGCCTTTATACTTCTCATCGCCTTCAATCGACTGCAGCAGTGTGATTGCTTCTGAGAACTGCCCGGTTGATATATAAACCTGTGCGCGCAGATACGCTTCATCTACGCGTAAATCTTCTGCCATTTCTCCTTCAATTTTTTCTAAAATATCCAGGGCATTAACCGGCTGATTTTTTTGATAGTAGATTCTGGCTAAACGATAGGCGGCTTCATTTCTTATTTCCTGACTGACACTGGATTCCATTATCGCTTTTATGGCTCGGCCTGCACGCTGGTGCATGCGATATGCCAGTTCAAAGCTGCCCACTGAAAACTCAGCATGGTTAATCTGCTGGCTAAAGGGGTCCAGTGTGGGGTTATCCAGATTATAAAACTGTCCAAGCTCCGCATCCAGTTTGCTTATGGCGTCAAAATGTTTATCCTGGAATGCATAAAACATCGACTCACCATAGAATATATCCTTTAATTCAGGTGCTTTATCCAGTGTGTTTTCGCCCGCTGCTGAGAATGTAAACAGACAAAATAATATTAGGTATGAAATCCGTGACATATTCAGAGGTTACCAGTCTTTAAACTCTATTCCCTGTTCATTTGCATCTTTACTGCCAATTTTAATTTCTACAAATTTGGGGCCTACGCCTTTTTTTAATATATAACTGCTGCTACGTTTGACCTCGCCACCACTATTGGCCTTAGCTGAATAACTGATTATGAGTTTGTGTTCACCGGTTCTGACATTGCCGGTGTAAATTTTTTGTACGCCGCCTTTCTGCATCGCCTCAAGCTCACGAAAAGTATAAAGGTGGTAGGCAAGCACTTTGTTTTCCAGTTTTATCTGTACTGAGTCCAGACGCAGCTTCTCACTGCCATCCTCACCATTACCCAGGGAAACAAATATTGCGAACTGACTATTCGAGGGATAGAGTAGTTTTTCTTCAAGCTGTAATAAGTCGGCGGTCAACTCGATAACATCTTTTTTAATGTCCTGTACCTGTTCATCCAGGCCTTTGACCTGCTCTTTTGTAACACTTTCTGCTGACACTGAGAACGCAATTAGCTGCAAAAATATCACTAACCCTGTTATTAATCTGCGCATAACACTTACCTGTCACCTATACACTGAGTTGATTAAAGCATAATAGAATTCTTAGTTCCGTCGAATAACTCACACTACCAACAGACTTCAGCTTCTATATCTTATGATTTTGTTTATCTAAATCAAGTATTTATAGCATTTATTTAATCATTTGTCTTAATAATTGTCACTATATTAGAAACAATTAATGATGTTTCTGGGAAATATATATGCCTGTTTTTTTTGGATGGGATTGTAAATAGCGCTGTTATTTTTTATTACATACTGGATTATAGCGCTCAGATATAGAATTTGCTTTAGAGAAGGGCATGAATGGAGAGAGATACGACATGATTCTGGGAGAATAACAAAGAAAGCATGAATAACACAATACGAGCTTATGTCTAAAAATAAAAAGACAATTACATTTATTCCGTACTCAATTTAGGTTTATGACGACTTGCGTTCTTTTTTACAAATCAGGACATAAAAAAAGGGGCTAACAGCCCCTTTTTTTAGCAAGACACTTACTTTGGGTATTAAGCGTCAGCAGCCTCACTAACCGCTTTCATGCTCAGGCGAATTCGACCCTGACGGTCAATTTCCAGCACTTTAACCTGAATGTTTTCACCCTCAGACAGCTTGTCACTGACCTTCTCAACACGCTCTTCACATATTTGAGAAATATGAACCAGGCCTTCTTTGTTTGGCAATATACGTACAAATGCGCCAAAATCCATAATTTTGATTACAGTACCTTCGTAGATTTTACCCACTTCGGCTTCCGCTGTGATTTGCTCAATACGCACTTTTGCGGCTTCTGCAGCATCAAAATCGCTGGATGCAATTTTCACATTGCCGTCGTCATCTATATCAATAGTAACCCCTGTTTCTTCAGTGATTGACTTGATGACTGCGCCACCCTTGCCAATTACATCACGAATTTTCTCAGGATTAATCTTCATTTGCAGGTAACGAGGTGCGTAATGAGACATTTCAGTGCTGGGCTCTGAAATAACCTTATTCATTTCGCCCAGAATAAACATTCTACCGGCTTTCGCCTGCTCTAATGCTTTTTCCATGATATCTTTAGTGATACCGGTAATTTTGATGTCCATCTGCAGTGCATTTACACCGTTTTCTGTACCGGCTACTTTAAAGTCCATATCACCCAGGTGGTCTTCATCACCCAGAATGTCACTGAGTACGGCGTAGTTATCACCTTCTTTCACAAGCCCCATTGCAATACCTGCAATAGGTGTCTTAACAGGTACACCGGCATCCATTAATGCCAGAGATGTACCACAGACTGAAGCCATTGAACTTGATCCATTGGATTCTGTGATTTCAGATACTACGCGGATTGAATACGGGAATTCATCTGTATTCGGCATACAGGCCAGAACACCGCGTTTTGCCAAACGACCATGACCGATTTCACGACGCCCTGGTGTACCTACACGGCCCGCTTCACCTACAGAGAATGGAGGGAAGTTGTAGTGCAGCATAAAGCTGTCTGTCATTTGGCCTTCTAATGCATCGATTCTCTGTGCATCACGTGATGTACCCAGCGTAGTGACTACAATTGCCTGAGTTTCACCTCGGGTGAATAAGGCTGAACCATGGGTACGTGGCAATACACCAACGCGTACTGAAATAGGACGTACATCATCTACGTTTCGACCATCAATACGTTTTTCGCCTGCAATTATGCGACCCCGTACAATGCTCTTTTCTACTTTATAGAAAGCACCTTTTACTTCATCTTTGCTAAAGCCGTCATCTGATACCAGTTTTTCATAAACGGCATCACGCACTTTATCAATCGCGGTATAACGATCCAGCTTTTCAGAAATTTGGTAAGCACTTGTTAGATCGGATGTCACTGCATCTGTCACCTGCTTGATTAAATCTTCGTTTACTTCTGGTGGCTGCCATTCCATTGAGGGCGTATTGACTTCTGCAGCCAGCTCTTTAATCGTGCTAATCACGACCTGGAACTGCTCATGACCATACATAACAGCACCCAGCATGATTTCTTCAGACAGCTGATCAGCCTCTGACTCAACCATTAATACGGCCTCATCAGTACCGGCTACAACCAGGTCAAGCTGTGATTCTTTTAGCTGAGAGTATGTTGGGTTTAAGATGTACTCACCATCTTTATAACCCACACGACAAGCACCTACCGGGCCAGCAAATGGCGCACCGGATATGGCCAGAGCAGCAGATGTACCTATCAATGCCGCGATATCAGGGTCGATTTCCGGGTTTAATGACATTACTGTCGCTATAACCTGAACTTCGTTTATATAACCTTTAGGGAAAAGAGGGCGTATAGGACGATCGATGAGGCGACTGGTCAGAGTTTCTTTTTCTGATGGACGACCTTCACGCTTGAAGAAACTTCCTGGAATTTTACCTGCAGCGTATGAACGCTCCTGGTAATTCACAGTTAAAGGGAAAAAATCCCTGGGTGCTCCACCCTTTACAGCTACAGCGGTAACCATTACTACGGTACCATCCATATCTACCATAACAGCACCTGAAGCCTGGCGAGCAATCTCACCGGTTTCTATGCTTACGTTATGATCCCCAAATTGAAACGTTTTTTTAATTGCAGTCACAGGTTATACCCTATATATCTGATTTAATTAGCGACGCGCGCTATTAACGGCGCAGGCCAAGATTAGAAATCAGATCTTTATAACGATCTGTATTTTTTGACTTCAGGTAATCCAGCAGCTTTCTGCGCTGGTTAACCATGCGTAAGAGCCCACGGCGAGAATGGTGATCCTGCTTGTGACCTTTAAAGTGTTCAGTTAACTGTACAATTCGTGAAGTTAACAGGGCGACCTGTACTTCTGGTGATCCTGTATCGCCTTCACCACGTGCATATTTAGATACGACTTCAGCCTTAGCTGTTGCTGTCATTGACATCGTCAAAACTCCTGACTCGGTTTGCCTCAAAAAAGATTGTGGATTTTATCACGTTTTATTCACCTGACAAAAGCTTAAATCAATGGTTTAGCCCGAATATTGCATACATTTTCATAATTTACAGTTTATTTTGCTAAACAGCTCACTTAAACCTGGAAAAATCAGTTGAATGCAGGTCATTACCCTGAATTAGCACAGAACCGGGCTACAGGTTCATCATCCGTTTGGGTGCAACACGGCCATCGTCCTGTATTTCACCAATTCCAATAAAACCTTCATCGGTGTAGATTCGCACCTTCCCTTCGGTGGGCGCTCTGGAAACCTGTACCGGCTGACCCAGCTTTATGTAATAAGCACTGTCAGTATCCAGCTCAACTTTTGGCCAGTCTTCTATGCCGGTGTCGATACCAGATAAAAGATCGTCCAGCTCATACGCGCCATTTTCAGCCCCCTGCTCTGCCAGCTTTTCCAGCTGCTCCATTGTTACCATTTCGTTCTTAAAGGGGCCGACTGATGTGCGCCGCAACGCCGCAACATAAGCCCCGCACCCCAGCAACTCACCCAGGTCTTGCGCCAGTGTGCGCACATAGGTGCCTTTAGAGCAACGTGCTTCCAGCTCTACCACACCCTGATCAAATGAAATAATATCCAGTGAGTAAATTGTCACCGGGCGAGGCTTGCGTTCAACCTCAATCCCCTGCCTTGCCAGATCATACAGGCGCTGACCGTCTTTTTTCAGCGCAGAATACATGGGCGGCACCTGCATAATGGCACCCCGCAACGAAGCCAGCTGCTTTTCTATATCCGCCAGCTGTATATGCTCAAACGGACGACTTTCAGTAACATCGCCCTCGGCATCACCTGTCACGGTTTTTTCTCCCAGCTTGCATTTAAACCGGTAGGTTTTATCCGCATCCAGTAAAAAAGCCGATATTTTAGTCGCTTCCCCCAGACATATAGGCAGCATGCCACTGGCCAGGGGGTCCAGACTTCCTGTATGCCCTGCTTTAGCCGCATTAAACAGGCGTTTTACTTTTTGTAATGCGTGATTAGATGATATATTTAATGGCTTATCCAGCAGTAATACACCGTGAACAGCGCGACCTTTATTTTTTTTACGACCCATGAAATATAAAACCTGAAAAAGATAGAAGCCAAAAGTTTTTTTTACCGCAGGGAATGCGATAAATAACATTATGTATTTTCGGCAACAAAAAGTTATTCGTCGGATGTATCTGCATCAGTAGAGCGGGCTTTAGCAATGAGAGACTCCATTGATGTGCCACGCTCAATGCTGACATCATAAACAAACTTAAGCGAAGGTACGATGCGCGAACGTATTCGAGCAGATAGCTGATGACGTAAAAAGCCCGAGGCCTTGTTTAGCGCCTCAACCGCTGGCTCGCGATCTTCGTCATTCATTACCGTACAGTAAATAACGGCATTACTTAAATCACGACTGACTTTAACTGCGGTAAATGACACCCATGTCACTCGCGGGTCTTTGACTTCATCACGTACCAGCTCAGCCAGTTCTCGTCGAACCTGCTCAGCCATGCGTTGTGATCGGGAATATTCTTTTGGCATGTCTAAACTTCTGTTCTGTGTTTATAAAGGCAAATGCTTTTTAGTGCAAATAAACGCAAATGCACATGAATAAAAACATTTTTATGTGCACTGCGCCTGCTAGTCAATAAAACTAAACGATTAATATATCTGCAATATTTCTGCTTTTAAAAAACTATAGAACACGCTCCATTTCAACGCGTTCAAAGACCTCAATCTGGTCACCTACTTTCACATCGTTGTAGTTTTTCACGCCGATGCCACATTCAGTACCACTGCGAACCTCTTCAACCGCATCCTTAAAGCGACGCAGTGATTCCAGTTCACCCTCATAGATAACAATATTCTCGCGCAATACCCGAATTGGCTGACTGCGTTTAATGGTACCCTCGGTAACAATTGAACCGGCAATCAAGCCAAATTTAGGCGACTTGAATATATCCTTCACTTCGGCCAGACCAATAATTTCTTCTTTAAATTTGGCTGAAAGCATTCCGGTCAGTGCTAATTTTACGCTGTCAATTAAGTCATATATAACACTGTAATAACGCATATCAACACCACGCTCAGACACTGACTTACGTGCAGCGGCGTCCGCTCGCACATTAAAGCCAAGCACAACAGCATTTGATGCTACCGCAAGACTGATGTCGGTTTCGTTAATACCCCCAACACCCGAACCCACTATGGCCACATCGACTTCTTCATTATCCGCCGCAAGCTTCATCAATGAATCTCGAATGGCCTCCAGGCTACCCTGCACATCGGCTTTAAGCAGCACTTTGAGCATCTTAACTTCGCCTTTACCCAGGTTTGTAAATAAAGAGTCAAGCTTGGCCTGCTGCTGTGCAGCAAAACGTATATCACGCTCTTTATTATTTCGACTGGCCGCCAGCTCACGTGCATCACGCTCATCTGTCATAACCTGAACGGGATCACCTGCAGAAGGTGTAGCGGACAAACCTAAGACAACAACAGGAATAGAGGGGCCGGCTTCATCAATCTGCCGGCCATTCTCATCGAACATGGCACGCACACGACCATACTCCTGACCCGCCAGCAATGTATCGCCTTTTTTCAGGCAGCCCTTCTGGATCAATACGGTAGTAGTTACACCACGCCCCTTGTCCAGTGTTGCTTCAACAACCAGCCCCTGCGCATGACCTTTGGTGGGAGCCATAAGCTCCATCACTTCAGCGGTAAGGTTAATAGCATCCAGCAGATCATCGATGCCTTCACCGGTTTTTGCTGAAACATTAACAAAAATATTGTCGCCGCCCCAGTCATCAGGAATAACTTCATGGCTGCCCAGTTCCGTTTTTACCCGATCCGGATCTGCATCTTCTTTATCCATTTTGTTAACGGCAACAATTAATGGTACACCTGCTGCTTTAGCATGCTGAACAGCTTCCACTGTCTGTGGCATTACGCCATCATCTGCCGCAACAACCAGTATAACAATATCCGTCGCCTGAGCGCCTCGAGCACGCATTGCTGTAAACGCTGCGTGGCCTGGCGTATCAAGGAAAGTAATAACGCCTTTGTCTGTTTCTACATGATATGCACCAATGTGCTGGGTGATGCCACCAGCCTCTCCAGATGCTACTTTGGCGTTACGAATATAATCCAGCAAAGAGGTTTTACCGTGATCAACATGCCCCATTATGGTCACGACCGGTGGGCGAGGCTGATCATCATGTAATTCATCATCTGCCGAAGCCAGCAGGATATTCTCCCGATCGTCAGCGGATGAAGCGATGGCCTGATGGCCACATTCTTCAACGATAAGAATTGCCGTATCCTGATCAATCACCTGGTTGATGGTGGCCATAACGCCCATTTTCATCATCACCTTGATCATTTCACCGGCTTTCATCGACATTTTAATCGCCAGATCAGAAACCTTAATGGTTTCCGGCACGTCTACATCATATGTAATTTTATCAACCGGTTTTGCAAATGCGTGTTTACTTTCTGCATTTCTGGCTGCAAGCATTTTACGGCTTGGCTTTTTATGGCGAGCCCCACCCCTGCCTGAGGCAACATGCAGCTCTTTCCTGCCATAACGGGTATCACTTTTGTTTTTATCGTCAGATGCTTTATGAGACTTTTTCTTACGACCGCCTTTAGCATCCGGCTTATCATCTGCCGCTTTTTCAGCCGGCGCTGTTTTTTCAGACGCCGTGACTTTGTGCACTTTTCCATCGGCTTCAGTCTGCAGCTTTTCTTTCTCTTCCAGCTGTGCTTTTTCTATTGCCGCTTTCTCAGCACGCTCATCATCTTCACGCTGCTTTGCTGCATCTTTAGATTTTTGAATAGAGGCTTCTTCTGCTTTTTCCCGCTCCGCTTCCCGCGCTTCTTTTTCAGCCATTAAACGCTGAATCTCAGCCTTTTCTTTTTCTTTAACATCATCTTCATCACTGACTTTGGTAAAACTACGCTTTTTGCGTATTTCAACATTCACCGACTTGGATCCATCGCTTCTCAGCTCGGAAGTCGTTTTACGCTTTAAGGTAATTTTAGCCTTAGTACCACTGGTGGTGGTTTTTTTACCATGACTGTTACGCAAATGATCGAGCAGCTTAACTTTCTGCTCATCGGTTATTTCGGTATCTCCGCTTGCCGCATCAATACCCGCATCTTTTAGCTGTTCCAACAACCGTTCAACGGTTGCCCCAACAACTTCTGAGAGTTGCTTAACTGTGACTTTAGACATGTGTGTTGTCTCCCCCCAGTGTTACTGGTTTGCCTCGTCTTGATTTTCAAACCAGGGTGCACGTGCCGTCATAATTAAGGCACTGGCACGCTCTTCTGTCATTTCTTCTATTTCTATCAATTCATCTACCGCCTGTTCAGCCAAGTCTTCCATACTGCAGACACCTTTTGATGCCAGCTTACGAGCAAGCTCACTGTCCATACCTTCCATTTCCAGCAAGTCCTGCTGCGGTTCATCTTCCGACTCTTCCTGGGAAATGGCCTTCATAAGTAAGGCATCCCGGGCTCTGCCACGAAGCTCCGCAACGATATCTTTATCAAACTCTTCGATGCTTAGAAACTCACTTTCCGGTACATAGGCCACTTCTTCAATACTGGAAAAGCCTTCGGCTGCCAGAATCACCGCAACCTCTTCATCAACATCCAGCTGCGCCATAAACAGCTCAACCAGCACCCGACTTTCTGTTTCAGATTTTTCCTCCATGTCATTGGTCGACATGATATTTAAATCCCAGCCCGTTAACTGACTCGCCATACGAATATTCTGACCACCTTTACCGATGGCCTGTGATAATTTCTCATCTTCTACCGCTATATCCATGGAATGGGCATCTTCGTCTACAACGATGGACACCACTTCCGCAGGTGACATTGCGTTGATAACAAACTGAGCCGGATTATCATCCCAGAGAATAATATCAACCCGTTCCCCGGCCAGCTCATTAGACACTGACTGAACACGGGAGCCACGCATACCCACACATGCACCCACCGGGTCCATACGGCTATCATTCGATTTAACGGCAATTTTGGCGCGAGATCCGGGGTCTCTGGCACCTGAAATAATTTCAATCAGATCCTGCCCAACTTCCGGCACTTCCAGTTTAAATAATTCAACAAGAAACTCAGGGGCAGTACGACTGATAAACAACTGCGGGCCTCTTGCTTCAGAGCGCACTTCCTTTAAATAGCCACGCAAGCGATCTCCGGGGCGTACGGCTTCACGTGGAATCACATCTTCACGAGGTATAAAGGCTTCCACATTGTCACCCAGGTCAATATAAATATTACCCCGTTCAACACGCTTAACGGTACCCATAACCAGCTCACCCTCCCTGTCTTTAAAGGCTTCAACCACTCTGGCTCGCTCAGCTTCACGCACTTTTTGCACAATAACCTGTTTGGCAGTCTGTGCCGCTATGCGACCAAACTCCATGGAGTCTATTTCATCTTCAACAAAGTCGCCCAGCTGAATATCCGGTTCATCTATTTGCGCCGCTTCCAGTGTAATTTGTTTTAACGGAAACTCCAGACCACCTTCTTCCAGCTCTTCGGCAACTTCCCAGCGCCGAAAAGTCTGGTACTCTCCTGTCTCGCGATTTATTTCAACGCGGACTTCAATATCTTTTCCCTGTTTTTTTCGACTAGCTGTAGCTAATGCGGCTTCAATCGCCTGGAAAATAATTTCTTTTTCCACCGCTTTTTCATTCGAAACAGCATCGACCACATAGAGAATTTCTTTATTCATGTCTGGCTCCAAAAACCATAAACCTTAATAACTCGCTCAGAATTGCGGCACCAGCCGCGCCTTATCAATTGAACTTAATGACAAATAGTGCGTTTCACCATCCATCTCCAGAATAACGTCTTCACCCTGTACGCCCATTAACTTACCCGTAAAATTTCTCTGCCCTTCAAGCGTAGGCACTGTTAACTTAATTTTTACAGTTTCACCGGTAAAACGCTCAAAATCAACGATTTTACGCAGCGGACGGTCCATTCCAGGAGATGAGATTTCCAGGTGATACTGCCCCGGCACAGGGTCTTCCACATCCAGAACACTGCTGATCTGTTTGCTCACCGCGGTGCAGTCTTCCAGCTGAATACCTCCCTCTTTATCAATATACACACGCAGCAAGCCATTGGTAGGGTGCGGCTTAAACTCTATATCCACCACTTCATAGCCCATACCTTCTACGACCGGCTCAATTATTGACCAGATGTCATTCACGCGTTATAACTGCCTCATTCTGAGTTGGGGCAACCAGCATGACTGCTGATTTAACCCTGTATAAAAAATACCTACATTATATATCCGGACAGTAAACCCTCTTCCGATAACATCATGTAGCCACACTTGAAAATGCATGCAAGCAGGCGCGATTGAAACACCACTCGCCCTGAGCACAAAAAAGGCCCCGTTATGACGGGGCCTTTCTATAAATATCTGGGTAAAGAACAGAATTAAAACCCGCTCTACAACTGGGCGTGAGTATACATGCCTGCCCAGGGGGATGCAACATACATATTCAATTTTCCCTTAGAAACTGAAACATTATCTCAAGCCCGCCATAAAACACAGCCTGAGAAATGGGAAATGGGAAATTATCTTATAAAAGCAGATAAATCGCCCATCAATTTTAAAATAAGCTCTGACTGGCGTTTCACGCCGCACTTCTGGAGTATCTGTTTGGAGTACCACTGCGCGGTATTTTTTGTTAATTTCATGGTGCCTGCAATCTGAGCAACCGTCTTCCCCTTCAATAGATAAGAGGTAAACCTTGATTCCAGCGGGCTTAAACGCCAACGCTCTCTCAGATAACGGCTATCACTGATAGACCGATCATCCGGGTCCGTCAGAAAAACCATGACGGAAATACCGTCTCCAGCTAAAAACTGACGCTGTTCAGCAGCGGGAATAATACTGACAGACAATGCGGACCGCGTGCGGCGACTGACTAATAAACTTGAAGACTGCCGAGCTCTGCCAGCAAGCCCAATGGCTTTATTAAACGCCTGACAATCTCCGCCATTCTCAATTTTTATTCTGCAACCATGCTCAAACACGCCCTCCCCACTACAAAAGATATCTCCGGCATACTCATTCATATATACAATACGACCGGCACTATCCAGCCCGACAACCCCCATACGCAATTTATTCAGGATGCTTTCATTTGCAGACAGGCGTAACTGCAGGCCTTCAACCCGTGCATTAATTTCAACCGCCTTAATCAAGTGACGGCTTAACGAGCGGTATTCCGATATCTCCTTTTGCGTAAAATAACCGCTATGCTCAGGCCGAAAAAAAGAAAAATTCAAAAGATTACCGTGCCTGTCAAGCAAATTCCCTCCCATTAAATGGCGGTAATCCTGCTTTTTACACCAGTCCTGATACATTTCAGTTTTTACAAAGGCATTTTTATCCTTATGAATCACTTCAAGTGATAAGTCGGTTAAAACACGTCCCGGCCTCATCAACCCTGGAATGGTAAACCAGGGGTTTTTTTTGGCAAAATGCGCACCATAAAGATCCATCTGCTCTGGGTCAAGCCCCTCAATATGATTCCAGATAAGACGATGCTCTGCTGTTTCTAAAAAAAAACCTGCCGCAGTGGAATCAAATGCGTCTTTCAGTTTCTTAAGAACTGTGCTCCATAAATCCGGATTAAGGGCCGCATCGTATATTTCCTCGACCAGGGCGCTGTATTGCTGATTGTTCATACTCTATTCCTGAAAACAATAATGACTGCTCCTGACTTAAGAACCCTCTGTTTAAGCCTATTACCCCTCTGACTTACAGAGGGGTGTGGCAGACTTGAGCAGAAGATTCTTAGCAGACATTATCCCTCCTTTTTCTCGTTTTTTTCAACAATACATCTATCATTTTTCACAATTTACCTCCCGAACCCTCATTAAACCTAGAAAAATCAGTTGAATCGCAAAAGTCTGCGCAAGCCCTTGACTTGTCAGCCGATATGAAAAAAACGCTCATCCCCATAAGGTGAATAGGCTTTTTTTCATATCGCCACCCCAATCAATTGCTGACACATCTTTTTTGCGCCCAACTGATTTTTTTAGGCTAATTGCCGCACATCCAGACAGATTACAAGCATATATAGCCGACATAGGCCCTAAAAATTAAATTAAACATATGAGTTTATTAGATATATTATAGAAAGCAGGAAAAACTTCCTAAAAAACAATATTTTTCTGTTTTTTTCTTGAATACCACTGTTTTTGTGACACACCTACCATTCAGTAGGTATACAAAACAGCAATCCTGATTTAAATTTAACCCGGATATTTACTCAGAAATTCACAGGAGCAGCACAAATGAGCATAACAGGAGCAACCAGAACGAACTTTACGAAAATTTCTTTACAGATTGCCGCATGTATCGGGGCCATTTTTCTTAGCGCCTGCGGTGGTGGAGGCTCCAGCACACCATCCACCGGTAATACTGGCGGCGGCACAGGAACACGCGTTACCATCGGCGGCACAATGACCGGCAATACTGGAAGCGTGACACTCTCTTTAAATGGAACACAGGAAACCTTTAGTGCTTCACCCTTTACCTTTACACAGGATCTGGCCCAGGGAAGCCTGTATGTTGCACTTTTTATCTCAACACCCACCAATCAACAGTGCACAATTAATAATGCCGCGGGTACAGCTAACAGTAATATCACAAACCTGCAGGTCATATGTAACGCACCGATCACCCTTCTTCGATACCCCGATGCACAGATCACCGGCAGTATGACAAGCGGTGATTTTGATGGTGATGGTTTTACTGATCTGGTATTTAGCATCCTTACCCTCAGCACACACACCACAGGTGCTAACAACGATATGTTCCGCATTACCTATGGTAATGCGACGGGTACATTTAGCGGCATCACCGATATTGCGCGGCTGGGCAGTTCAGACAGCAACAAACAGGGCCACCACCTGATTGCCGGTGACTTTAATGGTGATGGACTGGATGATTTTGCCTTTGCCGCCGGTAATGTACTCGAACTCTTTGCCGGCAACGCAACACGCAACCACACAGCGATTTACCGAGTCAATGATGTCACCCGCGTAATCGGAGAGACACTCTATGCCCTGGATGCCGATGGCGATAATGACCTTGATTTGATCACCTCTTACTTTAACCCGGTTCTAACCACCAATGCTGCGGGTAATTTTGACAGTTCGCAACAACTTGGCCGCGATCAGATTGGCACAACTAACCTGACCCTCGGTGATTTTAACGGCGATAACAAAAGCGACATTCTGGTGATTGGCGGCATAACGACAACAAGCCTTGGTCTCGGCCTGTATACCGGCAATAACAGCGGCAGTTTTGACCAACCCCTGGCACCATCCCTGAGTACACTTTCCAGTGATCTGTATTCCGGTGGCTTTATATTTGATAATGACTCAAAAGAGCTGGCGGCGGGTGACTTTGATGCTGATGGCGACCTTGATGTAGCCATTACCTCCACCACCGGCTTTGTGCAGGTTATGGAGAATAATGGCAGTGGCCGCTTTAGCGCCGGACAGCGGGTCACGGTCGGCACACGCCCCATTCATATCCGTGTAGCCGATTTTGATCTGGACGGCAAACTGGATTTGGCTACGATTAACCAGGATTCAAAAACCGTGGTGATCTCCCCGGGCAATGGAGACGGGACGTTCATTGATAATGCCGCCGGCAGCACAGGTGCAATTTCAATTTCGCTGGACAGAGATGTCGACCTGTTTGATATGAATGTAAGCGATATCGACAATAATGGCTACCCGGATATTATCCTGGCCGAGAATGGAACCAACCCACCAAATACAGGCAGAGGCTCGGTGCAAATTCTATTTAACCCCGCACAGTAATAATCCCGCCGGACCTGCAACTTAAGGCTCTGTTAGCCACTGAATAGCAATATATGCTTATTCAGTGGCTATACCTCTCAAGCGTTTCAGATAGACACTCATCTCAGAATCTGAATTTCCCTTCAAAAAAACAGGCTTAAAAATAAAAAAACGCAAACAACGCAAATAAACGCTAAATTATGAGCCTGATTTAAATTCAGCAGCGGGGCAGAATTTGAACTTACGACCTTTCCCCGGATATAAAGTGTACAGATCAAGTCCAAGCGGACACTTTCTTTAGAGATCTCTCATAGTTAATCGGTGATTGACCCACTAGATTATCTACCCGTTGAAATCTTAGAGTTACTCGAAGACCAATTTCCAACGACAATACTTTTCAGTTAGTGGCAGAAAGACACTGGTCTCATATCAATGCACCAATCCATTCGTGCGGATTTTAGTGGCTGTGCCACTTTCCATGAAAATAGAAATAGCAACTTATGTGTTCCTTTCTACTAAAATCTCTCTCTACACACCTAAAAGCAATTTATTTATTGCTTTTATATAAAAAAGAAACTAATATATTTCTTATATTGATAAAGCAACATATGTGTTTCCATAATGAAATCATTACTAGATCAGCTAAAAAAACGCAGGTTAGCCCTCGACCTAAAGCAAAAAGACATGATGCTTCGCATTGGTGTCTCGCGCCAGCAGTATCAACATTTAGAGTCCAGGGGCAATCCTAGACTAAATACCCTTGAACTCATTGCCAAAGGACTCAAAAGTGAATTGATGCTAATCCCTCAAGAAAAGCTGAGCATAGTAAAAGCAATTCTGGATAATGATGAGTTTTCACCTCCAACGCTAAAAAATAAAGATCCCAAACAAAGTGAGGAAAATACACTCGCAAATGATCCATGGAAGAATTTGCTAGAGAGCGACGAATGACACCAAACAATCAAATAGACGAAATGAATGTTCTTGAACTTACCCTGCATGGCAGGATCGTAGGGTATTTAGCTGGCTTTCAAAATGGGCGCAATGTTTTGAGCTTTGCAGATGAGTTCAAAGGTAATCCTTCACGTCCAACATTTAGCCTGATCACACACCCTAATTTCCCTAATTCAGAAAAGCTCATGTCAGAGCCATGGGCTAAAAATCAGAGACTACATCCTGTCTTATCTAACCTACTCCCAGAAGGAGCATTACGGGAATTGATTGCTCAAGGCTTAAAAACCCATATCGACAATGAGTTTCAGATTTTCTCTTACCTCGGACAAGATCTACCCGGTGCATTGGTGGCCACACCGATGGAGCCTAAAGACGTGCCAGAAAGTGTATTGAACACCCATGGCAAAGCCAAGGCGATAAAATTCAAAGGCGACGCTAAAGAAAACAAGTTCTCCTTAGCTGGCATTCAAATGAAATTTTCCATGAAGGAAAAGGATGGCCGCTACAACCTAACTAAAAATGGCGAGCTGGGTGACTGGATTATCAAAACGCCATCTACCAAACATAAGTACGTGCCTCTAAATGAATATACAGCGATGTCCCTGGCTGCTTTAGCGGGTGTAGACATTCCTGACATTAAACTCGTTGAACTGGATAAACTGGATAATCTACCGCAAATCAATCTGCCAGATGAGAAATTGGCTTTTGCCATCAAGCGTTTTGATCGAGAGGGCAATACGAGAATTCATATGGAAGACTTTGCGCAAATCCTAGTAAAGTACCCGCATGAAAAATATAACTCTGCCAGTTACGAACAAGTTGGCAAGGTGATCTATGATTATTCAGGTGATGGACTGGCCGATGCCCAGCAATTTGCCAGACGATTGCTGGTGAATATATTACTTGCAAATGGTGATGCCCATTTAAAAAACTGGAGTTTATTGTATCAAGATCAAGTTACACCAGGGCTATCACCAGCATACGATATAGTAACGACCCGTGTTTACATCGATGATGAGACAAAATATGCCTTGAATCTGGGTAAGACTAAAGAGTGGCATTCGGTAACGATGGACAATTTTAAATATTGGTCTGAGAAATCCGGTGTTCCCTGGCGTGCTATCAAACCACATATTGATGACACCATGGAAAAAACACGCACCTTATGGCCGGATGCTTTAAAGGATTTGCCCATGGATGAGAATCATAAAGAAAAACTCAAAGCTCATTGGCTTAAGCTTCAAACTGATTTCAAAATAGAAGTTTAAAATAAGACTCAGTTTATTGATTACTCACGGCATTGAAAAGAACTTCCACCGTAAAAACCAAACCGTCAGGTTTTTTTGGTCGGGCTCATAAGCCGAAGTTCCTGACTCGGAACTCGCCATTATGAATCTGATTAGAATTTGCTAGCGGGGGCAGATTGCCAACACGATCTACTTCTTAAAGTCCTGATCTGCGCTTACGATATAGCCTCAAAACCGCTATCCAGAGCTACGTTACTATCTAAATTAGAGGGAGTGCGTAGTTCGATGGGTGCGAGTTATACCCGCAGTTTTGCCTCTTCCACAATAGGGAGAGCGTAAATGACTGAAAAAACTCCAAAAAACAAATATCCACCTCCGTTTTCAATGCGTTTTACCGAAGATGAGCGCAAGACTTTAGAGCTAGCTGCGGCGGGTAGACCACTCGGTGCATATATAAGATGGCTAATCTTTAAAGAAGAAATGCCTGCCTCTATGGCAAAGGCACATACTCGCGGGGAAAGTGCCAATATTGATCACAAAAAACTCGCAAAGCTTCGGGTATTTGCACTTCTGGTAAATAACGCAAACGATTATGAGAAATAAAGGTCTGCTCAATATCCAGTTTAAACACCCAAGCAGGTAATTTTTTATCACAATAAAGATGGATGGACTTTTGAGATTGTGACAAGTAGTGGGCATATCCCTGTAATTCTAGTGCGCTACGACCACCGACAGACACAGGAAATTCAAGCAAGGTTTGCAAGGATATTACGACTTGCTCCCAGCTCACTACACCACGCGGACGGCAGAATACCCCGCGCGCAGGCTGATCCAGCCAGCCCGCAGAAACATACTGGCTACGCTGAGAACCATAATAGCCTCGTTGCTCCAACCACGATGCATCGACCAGCAAGCCTTCGGGTAAAGCATGCTCTAATCGGTTTAACTTACTTCCAGTTTGCACACTCATAATGAATAAAATAGCGCATTATTAAACCAACAGCAAGTTTAAATATAGGTGATTATGCGCATTCTAACTGCACATATATGAATATAGTTAAACCAATATGTACGAATTTCCAGATAAAAACTCATCCAAGGATAATCCTTGGTTGAGTTT
>UOFI01000150.1_pt1 | contig 20838 bp, 20 predicted proteins | sample 1988361 | NCBI WGS metagenome assembly UOFI01 (sample SAMEA4712194, study PRJEB27164) | hydrothermal vent metagenome | biome: marine basaltic hydrothermal vent biome; feature: marine hydrothermal vent; material: mineral | place: Pacific Ocean | collected 2011-06-14/2011-07-23 | depth 1689 m
AAATCCCCAGCGCACTCAGCGCTACATATCACATGCAAATCAATTCATTGTGCTGGCAAATGGTAAGCGCCTTGCAGATCACAATGCCGCTGATATTGAAACTTACCTGTCGGACAAAGGCCGCGACTCAGATACGAGTGATTCTTGTTTCCGTGAGATTGCACTCGCGCTCAAGATTTTATTTGTTGAGGTTGTTGTGTCTGAATGGGCGCTTAATTTTCACTGGCAGAAATGGTTAGACACGCGTGATTTACCTGCATCTCATGCGACAACTACCTTGAAAAACACCGCAACTATCCTGACACAGGAGGTAAGACGACTCCTCAAGCATACGGCAAGACCAGCAAATTAGTCTTTATGAGTCAATATGAGAAGTTGGCTTAGTGAATATAACGTCAGAGTTGTGTGGGCGAAGCGTTTTTTGCGCAGCTCCGAACAAACGACTTATGTCTTACGCTTTTTACGAAACAGTAAAGTTGTTTGCTGTTTGAGATAGTAATACTGTTTCTTGCTATTTGAGTCCCCCGGCATAGCCGGGGGTTTACCTAATTATTAATTATTAATTATTAATTATCGGAAAATTATTGAATAAATCCATTCATTTGCGGTCATATGAGAGTATAGAGTCAATTACCCTCTATTTAAAACAGGTTATAATATGTCAAAGTTTGTAGATGCACCCTATTCTGTTGCTGAAGAAATGGCTAACACTCTTACACACGGCCTTGGCATGCTGTTGAGCCTGGCCGGGCTGGTGATTCTGGTGGTGTTTTCCAGCACCAAGGGTGATGTCTGGCATATCACCAGCAGCAGTATATTCGGTGCTACCCTTGTGCTGCTGTATGCGGCATCGGCGCTGTATCACGGCATTCCTCACCCACCCTCTAAAGCTTTGCTGCAAAAGCTGGATCATGCGGCAATTTACCTGCTGATTGCCGGCACCTATACCCCGTTTCTGCTGGTCAGCCTGCAGGGCATCTGGGGCTGGTCTCTGCTCGGCGTTATCTGGTCGCTTGCCCTCGTTGGGGTCATTATGGAATTTGTTAACTGGAAGCCTTTTGAGCGGCTTTCACTGGCACTCTATCTGGGGATGGGCTGGATAATCGTGATTGCTGTACAGCCCATGCTTGACAATGTTGCCACCGGCGGCCTGGCTCTGCTGGTGCTGGGTGGGCTTTCCTACACATTCGGGGTTATTTTTTATGTTTGGGAAAAGCTACCGTACAACCATGCCATCTGGCACCTGTTTGTGCTTGCGGGCAGTGTGTTCCACTATTTTTCTATTCTGTTTTACGTTATTCCATAAAGTGACGCGACAAGGGGGGAATGTCACAGGCCGGCTTTCAATTAACCGGTAAAACCTCATATTCCCATAACTCCCCTGAAGCGGGGATTTACAGGGCACTTCTGGCTAACAGAAAGCCTGCTTAGATATGAACCTGGAGGATTTACCCTGGTCACATTACAATATAATAAATCGGTGGTAAAATACCCCCTCATTAACCAGTACACACTATTAGAGACCCATCGCAATGAACAATCCCTTTCAGGAACAGCTACTTAAGGCTGGTGTTGTCAGCAAACAACAGGTTCAGAAGGCACAGCAGGATAAGAACAAGAAAAGAAAGAAACAGCGTAACAGTAAAGAACCGGTTATCGATGAAGCAAAACTGAAAGCAAAACAGGCCGCCATTGAAAAGGCCAAACGCGATCGCGAATTAAATAAGCGCAAGGAAGATCAGGCCCGGGGCAAGGCGATTTCAGCAGAAATCAACCAGCTTATACTGGAAAACCTGATTGAGCGTAATGATAAATGTGAAATTGCCTATAACTTTGAACACCAGAAAAAAGTGAAGCGCATTTATGTAAACGAAGAGATGAAAGCACAGATTATTCAGGGAAAACTGGGAATTGCCCGAATCGACGGTCGCTATGAACTGGTGCCCATGCCAGTCGCCGAAAAAATACAGCAGCGCAATGAAAAGCGAATTGTTTTATTTAAAGATGATGAAACGTCTGTGGATGAAAATGATCCCTACGCCGGCTATGAAGTACCGGATGACCTGGTGTGGTAGTTTGCTGCGATAAAGCTGTTTCAGTAATACTGCTGTGATCAGCCGACGATAATAAGGCTGCAAAAATCTGCCACACTTTTGCGGCATGATTTCACAAAGCCATATCTTTTACGGGTAATACCATTTAAATGAATACAGACGAAAAAGTCATTGCTCAAATGAAGTGCTGGATTGAAACGGTCATTATCGAACTGAATATCTGCCCCTTTGCCAGACATGAGTTTGTTAATAACAACATTCACTACCAGGTGCAGCATAGTGCCGATCTGGAACAAGCGCTGTTTACCCTTGCAGATGAATTTCAGCGCCTTGGCAATGAGCCGGATATAGAAACCACACTGCTTATATTCCCTGATGCATTTTCAGATTTTGAAGATTTTCTCACGCTGATCGATTATGCAAATGAGTTAATTGACGATCTCGATTTTCGCTCAACCTATCAGCTGGCGCATTTTCACCCGCTGTACTGTTTTGAAGGCTCTGACCACAATGATGCGGCCAACTACACGAACCGCGCACCCAGCCCAACCTTACACTTAATACGTGAGGCCAGTTTGCAACAGGCAATTGAAAACCACAGTGATACCGCCGATATCCCGGAAACCAATATCAAACTGACCCGTCAGCTTGGGCTGAATAAAATGCAGGGCCTGCTGGATAACTGCCTGAAAACTACCTGAATAAGGTTACGGACACACACACCCAGGGAAATACACCTGAAAAAAAACCAACAGAGCTCAGCCCAATTTAATGATAAGCCTTACACAGTTAGCCATATACCCGGTTAAATCCACCGCACAAATCTCACTCGACACAGCGGACATTTCGCCTTTTGGCCTGAGCATGGACAGACGCTGGATGATAATTGACAGCAATGGCCAGATGCTGACTCAGCGTAAATACGCCAATATGTGCCTCATTAAAAGTGCAATAAGTAATAACACATTAACACTGTCTGCCCCCGCTATGCCTCCGCTCACTCTGCCGCTCAATATCAGCGCCAGTGAACACCCCGCACAGCTTAAAGCCACAGTATGGAATGATACCTGTAATGCATATAACTGTGGCACAGAAGCGGCGGGCTGGTTAAGCGATTTTTTAAACACCCCGGCGCGTCTGGTGTTTTTTCCGCAGCATGAAATACGCCAGGTGGATTTAACTTATGCCCGCACAGGCGACACCACCGCCTTCAGCGATGGCTTCCCCTACCTGCTCATCACCCAGGCATCCCTCGATGACCTGAATAGTCGCCTCACCACCCCGGTGGAAATGAAGCGCTTTCGGCCTAATCTGGTGGTCAGTGGCACAGTCGCATTTGCCGAAGACAGCTGGAAGAAAATACGCATTGGCGACACCCTGTTTAATGTCGTAAAACCCTGTAGCCGCTGCGCGATTCCCGGCATTAACCCGCAAACCGCTGAAAAAACCGCCGAGCCACTGAAAACACTGGCGGGCTACCGCCTACGCGATAACAACATCTATTTTGGCCAGAATGTTATAGCCGAAGGCTCAGGTGTGCTCACCGTCGGTATGGAAGTTGAAGTGCTGGAATAAGAGAAAAACGGGCCCCACTATTTTTCGGGGTTCTTCAGCTCAGACTTCAGGCCCCAGTATAAACTCAATCTCCTCAAAGCCCATATCCTCCAGCTCTTCCATTAAGTCATCCCAGTCATAGTCCGGCAGGTTGTCTTCTATACGGCCAATAGCCCCGGTTGCCGCCCGGTAAACTTCATGCTTTTCATAATCATCAGGTATTTTTAGCAGCCTGATTTTTCGACTCTCTTTACTGGGTAAAATCATCAGTTTATCTGACATACATAGCAACCTTATTTATAATAAAACATTAAAATACGGGCCCATATGAAACCATTTGCTGGATTTTGGCTCATATAGAACAACAAACCTTATACGCAACGACTACACCGTTCAGGGCCAGCTGACTTTACAGACAGAAACCGCCAACTGAACGAAATAGCTGCAGTGCATTCATTATCAAGATACTACATTAAGCCCATGAAAAATTCGATACTTCTCTTTCTCTTAGTCCTGTTACAACCCGTGATCAGTCAGGCCTCTGCTGATAACAAAACAGACCTGCTCAGTACACTGCCCGCTTACAGCACCACCTATGACCCCAAACGGGATGCATTTAAGGATGGTGCGGCAGCGGTGGAGCTGGCCACACGCACTAACCGGCGTATACTGATAGAACTTGGGGGCGACTGGTGTACCTGGTGTCACAGGATGGATGATTTTTTCGACAGTAACCCCGACCTGAAACTCAAGCTGCACCAGACCTTTGTTATGTTAAAGGTGAATGTAAATAGCGAAAATGACAATGCAGAGTTTCTCAAATCATTCCCCAAAGCGCTGGGCTACCCGCATATGTATGTTTCAGAACATAATGGCAGTGTGCTATGGTCTAAAGACACCGCCGATTTCGTTACCAATGGTCAATATTCCAGAGATGCCTTTGAGGCTTTTTTTAAGCGCTGGGACATAAAAAACAAACAACAATGAAAAATGAATCTGAATTAATAAGCCGCCGCCGGTTTGTTCAGCTGCTCGCCCTGCTCAGCACAGGCGGGCCGTTAGCCCACGCAGGCTCAGCTAAAACCACATTAGGACAAACCGATAATGAAGTTTATAAAAACCTCAAAGACCCCTGGCTGACACTGGCAAAAGTACAGGAGCACCTGTTCCCCGCTGATAAAACCTCACCCGGCGCAAAAGATATAAACGCACTCAGGTTTCTGCGTAATATGCTGGACGCCCCAGACACCGACACTGAAGAGCGGAGCTTTGTTTTGCAGGGCGTTAACTGGTTAAATGACCTGTCGGTAAAAAAACATCAGGAGGTATTCAGGCTGCTGCCAACAGAAGACAAAGAAGCCGTACTTCGCACCATTGAAAGCAGCCGGGCCGGCAGCCGCTGGTTATCGCTCATGATGACACACCTTATAGAGGGCTTATTAAGTGATCCGGTATACGGCGGAAACCATCAGGGCAAAGGCTGGGCCTGGCTGAATCACAAACCCGGCTTTCCAACGCCGGGGGTAGACAAGGTTTATTTTAAGCTCGGGCAGGCTACACGGCGGAGAACCAAAGCATGAGCAAAGACTACGATGTCTGCGTTATTGGCAGCGGTGCCGGAGCCGGGCCGGTTATATCTGAACTGGCTAAGGCAGGAAAGTCTGTCATTGTATTAGAGAAAGGCCCCTGGCTAAGCGAAGCAGATTTTTATAAAGACGAAATGGCCTGTTGCCGCCGCAGTGTTTACACCCCGGATTTAAAAGATGAACAGCATGTGCTGGAAGAAGAAGCCATGGATGGTAGCTGGGTAAGCGAAGCCACTTCGGAGTCTGGCTGGGATTTCTGGAACGGCAATGTGGTCGGTGGCTCATCCAACTTTATGAGTGGATACTTTTACCGCCTGAAACCGCAGGATTTTAAACTGCTGTCAGAGTTCGGCCCCATCAAAGGGGCCAATATTGCAGACTGGCCCATCAGCTACGCTGACCTTGAACCCTATTACACAAAAACAGAAACGGAAGTTGGTATTTCCGGAAAGATCATTCCACACAAACATCAGGAGCCCCGATCAACCCCAAACTTCCCCTACCCTCCAACCTCGGAACACCCCATTGTTAAACGCATTGATAAAGCCTGCAATGAACTTAAACTGACATCACTCGCCACACCCAGAGCCGTGCTTTCACGCCCTGCCAATAACCGCAGAAGCTGTGAATACTCCGGTTACTGCGGCAGCTATGGCTGCTCCTCAGGCGCTAAAGGCAGCTCAAGAGCCGCCTTGCTTGATGGCGCAGTAAAAACCGGCAACTGTGAAATTCGCCCCCATGCCAAGGTTTATAAATTAAAGAGTGACAGTAAGGGCCGGGTAAGCGAAGCACTTTACTATGATGACGAAAATAAAAAACACAGCGTGAGCGCAAAAACATTTGTTGTTGCCTGCCATGCCATAGAAACCTCACGCCTGTTACTCGCCTCCACCGGGCAAAAACACCCCAACGGGCTGGGAAACAACTATTCACAACTGGGTAAAAATCTGCTGTTCTCCGCCGGGGGTTCCGGCACCGGCGAGTTTCATTACAGCAAAATGGAGCGGCTCGCCGCCACTGAAATGAAAACCCGCGGCCCCTTTGTAAACCGGGGTTTACAGGACTGGTATTTTTTTGAAGATAAAGCCTTTGGCGGTAAGGCCAAGGGCGGTGTGATTGATTTTCTTTTACGCCACCCGAACCCCATATCAAAAGCCATGTCGGTGCGCTGGAATGATAACGATAATTTAAACTGGGGGCATCAACTTAAACGCGATCTTAAAACCGTGTTTACACAATCTCAGGACCTGCGTTTCGAAGTATTTAATGACTGGCTTCCCACCGACAACTGTTTTGTTAGCCTCGACCCGAAGGTAAAAGACAAATGGGGCTCCGCCGTTGCAAAAGTAAGGCTGGGCTACCACGAGCATGACTTAAAAGTGGGTGAGTTTTTGTCCGCCAAAGCCGAAACAGTTTTACAGCAGATGGGCGCAACTAATATTCGCTCAAGTGTTAGCGGCTCTCCACCAGCAAATCTCGTTGCCGGCGGCTGCCGCTTTGGCAATGACATTAAAACCTCTGTGCTCAATGCCGACTGCAGAGTGCATGATGTGGAAAATTTATATGTAACAGACGGAAGCTTTATGCCCACCGGTGGCAGTGTCCCTTATACCTGGACAATTTACGCCAACGCATTTCGGGTTGCGGATATTATTAAACGCAATATTTAGTCTGCAATTTATTGCTGTTAGCAGATTACATGGTTGCGGTTGTGCTTCGTAGTTTCTACAAAGCACAACCGGAGCACAGTAAAAATAACTCACATGCTCAAATATTTACGTGTATTTGTGCGGTTAACGGATTAATTCAGGATCAACGAATAAAAAGCCGCCGGGATTACCTTGCACTCCATCCGACTATACGGTTTTCACTTTCAATCGCAATATGCGCCGAATAAATGCCCGCAAATCATGCCCTGCGGCCAGCGTTGCGGGAATGGTAAACAGGGTAATAACGGTTGCAAAGGTTAAACCGGATGACAGGGCCAGCGCCATGGGTGATACAAACGGGTCCAGCCCACCCCAGCCATAGGCTGTGGGTAACAAACCAACAACCGTGGTGACCGCTGTGAGTAAAACCGCACGCAGCCTTCGACGCCCGGCGGTGAGTATGGCCTCTATAACTTCCATGCCCTCGTCTCTGGCACGCTGAATAAACACCAGCAATACCAGGGAACTGTTCACCACCACTCCGGTTAAAGCCACCATGCCCATGGTGGAAAAAAACGAGAGTGGCATGGGTTTCCAGAAAAGGTTATGCAGATAAAAACTGAGTATCACACCGATAGCACCAAACGGAATCGCCATCATCACCAGCAGTGGGTAACGCATATTATTAAACTGAATAGCCAGTATAAAGAAAATGGCAATAAGCGCGAATATAAACGCAACCAGTAAACTGATAAATGATTCTTTGTTTTTCTCCTGCTCACCACCGTAGTTAACGTTTACCTTATCTTCCACGCCCTTCAACCAGATTGCTTCATTGTCCTTTACCAGCCTGTTCAGTTTCAGGCTGGACAGCACTTTACTGTCAACGTCCGCCACCACATTAACTATGCGAACTGCATTTTTATGGCGAATGGTTGTAAACCCCGGCACTTCAACCAGCTCCGCTATTTTATGCAGTGCAACTAACCCCCCGCGTTTATTTGGAATTAAAACATTTTTAAGTTGCGCCAGCTGATCACCCTTATCCGATGGAAAACGAATCGTCACATCAATTTCTTCTGTACCCTTGCGAATACTGGACACCACCAGTCCATCGGTTGCCGCACGCACATGACGGGACACAACTTCAAGGTCAATTCCAGCATAGGTCGCCAACTGCCTGTTCAACACCACGTGCAATTCGTTATCGCCGGGTTTCAGGCCACTGTCGATGGTGCTGATACCTTCAACAGTTGTTAAGTAGTCCATTAATTGTTGGGCGGCCTGTTTACTGGCCCGTGTATCAAAACCACTGATTTCAGCCTCTAGCGCTCTTCCCAGAGGCGGACCATTTGAGATCAGTGTGGATGAAATATCCAGCTGAGGATGATTTTTTTTCAACTGCACGGTAATTTCACTCATGTCTTCAGCCGCATCGTGTTCCGGGCGACTGACTGCAGGTGTATAAATGGCGCGTATCTGTCCATAACGACTGCCCCGTTGTGTTAACGGGTCACCCTCATCCATTGATATATCACCACTCTGTAACACCGTAGCCTGCAGATATTCGGGGTTTACATACTGGCGTATATCAATATCGATATTGCGCAAGATCTTACGCATCTGTTTCAGTGATGTGCCGGGTTTTGCGGTAACACGCACAATATATTCTTCGGTGCTCACCGGTGGAAACAACTGAAACTGTAAACTGGTTTTAGCCAGATACAGGGTTCCAGCTAAAATCGCAAATGAAAGAAAAACAGTGGTCCAGCGGAACCTGACCGCCTTTTCCAGCAACCAGCCATAGGCATTTTCCAGAGCGATTAACCAGGCCCTTTCTTTCGGGTGCGCATGGGCATTGGTCACATGGGCCACATGGCTCGGTAACATAAAAAATGACTCTAACCACGACATCACCAGCAGGGTTATCACCACTATCGGAATTGCAATTACAAACTTGCCGATAATACCCGACATAAACATCAGCGGTAGGAAAGCCGCTATAGTTGTAAGAATCGTTGTGGTCACCGGGCCGATTAACTCAACCGCACCTTTTACCGCCGCCTCCACCGGGTTCAGGCCTTTTTCCATATGGTAGGTAATATTCTCGCCGATAATAATCGCATCATCCACCAGCATACCCAGCACCATAATAAAGCCCATCATGGAGATAAGATTTAAGGTCATGCCAAACAGATAAATAAGCGCAATGCCGCTCATAAAAATAATCGGCAGCCCCCAGGTTGAGGTCATGGCCACCGAAAAGCGTAAAAAAAGCAACAGCGATATAAACACCAGCGCAACCCCCACCAGTCCGTTATTGGTAAGTACGCCGAGACGCATACGTGCGAATTTTGAAAAGTCCTGAAAAGGCCTGACGGTAATATCTTTACCGTATCGCTCCGGAATCTTCTCAAGATATGGCCTGACCCGGTCAATTGTTTCAATAATATCTGCATTGGTTTTTTTCAGCAATAAAATGGAAACCGCTGGCTCACCTTTCACATCATGCAGGGTTCTTGGTTTTTCCAGCGCCTCTTTTATTACTGCAACATCGCCAAGTCGTACTGAATTTCCTCTGGCATTTGAACGTATTACGATGCTCTTTGCATCTTCAACGCTTTTAAACTCACCCACAATACGCACCGACTTCTGGCCATCCGGTGTATCTATTTCCCCCCCCGGTGTATTCAGGTTCCAGCCACGTAAAACCTGTACAATCTGATCGACTGAAATGCGCGCTTTAAGTAGTTTCTGAGGGTTAACCTCGACGCTGTATTCTGCTTTACGATCACTTAAAACTTCGGCCTTGGCCACGCCTTTAATCGCCAGCAAATCTTCTTTAATTTTATCACCCAGTCTTTTAAGCTCCAGCTCTGAGCGATCCGCAGAAATCGCGATACGCAATATCGGAAACACCGAACCATCAACTTCGGTCACAAAGGGGTCATTCGGTAAATCACCGGGGAGTGTTGCTCTGTCTATTGCCAGGGATATATCGGACGTGAGCCTGTCACGATTACTGGCGCTCGGGTCAACCTCCATTGAAATTCGACCTGAGCCGGGAAATGCCATGGAGACCATTTTATCGATGCCATTAAGCGCACGTAGCTCCTGTTCTATGGGGGTAATAATTAATTGCTCAACTTCCCCCGGGGAGGCTCCGGGGTAAACCATATCAATTTGAATAATATCCAGGTTCACATTAGGAAAGGCTTCAACCTGCATAAACATGCTGGCCGTAACACCCCCCACAGCAAGTAAGAAAACAGACACCAGATTAACCACCAGACTGCGTGTTACCAGAAAACGTATAATCGACTGCATCAGTTCTGGCCTCCGTCTGTGTCGGTTTTCTGTTTAGACGACACAGAGTTTTCCTGTGTATATTCAGGAAAGGCAAACTGTGGGAAGATCACATCTTTCCATATTCCGCCCCTGAGCAGATCAAGCTGATAATAACGCCTCACCAATTCAATTTTCTGTAATGCATAAGACAGTTCAGAAAAAGCCAGCTCTGATTCAAAATCGATAAGGCGATCTGTTTCAATTCGACCATCTTTATAACGATCCACCGCCTCATCCAGTTTTTTTCCTTCAGCCTTAACACTTTTTTCAAATGCCAGCAAAGCCAGTTCACTGAACTTTATTTCCGACAATAAACTGGATAAATCATATTGCAGGTCTTCAAGAATCTGTTTTTTATCCTGTAACGCTATATCCCGATCATAATGCGCCTGACGTATTGCCGCATCAAAACCACTTTTATCAAGCCCGCGTTTAAACTCCAGACGAATTCCGCCTATAAGTTCGGACTCATCAAGTTTTCCAAACGCGGTGTCACCGTCATTAAACTCATTACCCGCATACACCACCACATCCAGGTCATCTTTGTATAAGTCTCGCCGGCTACGAATTGCACTATCCGCAACCAGCAAACGAGCCTCGGTCTGTTTTAGTGCTGCACTGTAAACCTGTGCCTGGCGATATAACTCATCAAATACTTTTGGCTGAGACCGGTCTATTGGTGTCTGCGGGCTTATTTTATTCTCCCACTGGAGACCCATTAAACGATTAAGCGATATCAGCTGCTTTTGTAATGCGACCTGCAGGCTAACTTTATCTGCTTCATTAATTCTCAGACGAGCCTCCACCTGCAGCACATCTTTTTCTTCCGAAAGGCCTAATTTGAATTCATCTTCAATATATTTATGCAGGCGATGAGTGCGCGCGATCGATTTATCAAGGTTATCGATACGTGCCAGAGTAATTGCGCTCGCCAGATATAGCTCAATCACCTGAGAAGCAAGCTGATCGTATAAAATTTGTTTGTCACCGAAGGCCAGTAATTCACCTGCAGCGGCTACTTCAAGCCCCTCCTGGTACTCCGGGTTGCCCGCCCCCTTCTCAAGCTTATGCCTGTAATTAATGTCAAAACGCTTTTTAGTCAGGGGGTTAGGTATGGTGGGAACAACGATGTCTTTTGCATCTTCTTCCGAAAGATCCGCATTAAAACCGAATTGCCCACCATTGCTCAGTTGCCGGTTCATGCTGCCGGACAGATTGTAACGATCCACCGCTGTACCAAAAAAGCCGGTTTCTCTCACATAGGCTGCATCGGAATTCAAAATCCATGATAACTGGCTCTCTACTTTTATATTTTCCAGCTTGGCCTTTTTCACCTGTAATGCGGCACGTTTAACCGATGGGTAATGGTCTAGCACTCGCTGCAGCACCTGCTGCAAACTCATGCTTTGCGATTGTGCGGTGAACGTTAACATCAGCATGACTAAAAACAGGCATAGTTTAATTAGATGCATTTGTATTCGCTCCCTGAATGTGTTTTTCTGCCGTTTTTTCATGTTTAAGTAAATTTTTTAAGATGAAGTCTGTATGTAACTGCAAATAATTCTGTGTTCCAGCATCATCATCATAGGGCTTTAGCGAATGCATCCAGATAGTGGCCTGTACCAGCGGTGCCACCACAAGCCGGGCAACCGTCTCCGCGTCATAAATGTGAAACTCTCCGTTTTTCATTCCACGGCTGATCACTTTACTGAATAAACGCCGTGAGCGCGTTACCACATTAAGCGTAAAAAAACGCGCCAGCTCCGGGAAGTTACCGGATTCAGAGACAATAATTTTGGGAATAGCGGATAATGAGGTACAGGCAATTTCCAGCCACCAGTTATTAATCAGCTGGCGCAATAAATCAGCCTGAGAGCCATCAAAAAGCTCAATTAAAGCGTCTATTTTATCAATGATCGGGGTTATACGTTGCTGCACAACCTGACGAAATATTTCTTCTTTATTCTCAAAATAGAGATACAGAGTACCCTTGGATATACCCGCCGCTTTCGCCACATCAACCATGCGGGTGGCACTAAAGCCTTTTTCAGTGAATAACTGCAGGGCAGCATCGAGTATTTCTTCCGGACGCGCATCTTTGCGCCGTTTCCAGCGACAGTTCACAGGGGTTTTATGACTACAGTCCGGCATATTCAGCTCAGTTACTGACTAATTGGTCATTTATATGATATAAATGACTATATGTCCAGTTAAAATAGCGTTTAAAACCAGAGGCGGCTAATTATCGGAAGAAAAAACCAGGGATTTTAGCTGCCTGTCCAGATCCCTGCCATTTAAGGGACTGACACTAATAAATTCAAGTATTGAGCGCGAAGCTGATTCGCATGGCCGAATATCACTTTCACCCGGTGTCATATTAACGCAAAGGTAACCCTCATTCGTGAGCAACACCCCTTTGATGCGCTGCAGATCATTAAGCCCGCCAGGCTGCTCCAGCCAATTAAGCAGATCACCCTTAATAAAAACAAAACGACAGTTAATGACCCAGCCCGCACTATAAAAACCGTCCATAGCACCTTCGACCAGTGTCCAGTCTGACATCGCACATTCACCCGCCACTTTCGCTTCATTGTGCTGATGGGCATGCGGAAACTGAGCGGTACGTTGAGTACGTCGTGGAAAGTCGAGCCATTCCAGCTCGATCTCTGCCTGCTCAAGCATAAAAACATGATCTTTTGGCGGTGACAGGGAAGCCGCATATTGATAGAAGCGCTGCCGGTCATCTTCAGAATAGGTATCGGCTTTATTCGCGACCAGCACATCTGCCAATGCCACCTGATCGATAAAACTCGGGTGATCCGTATAGCGTGAATTCGTTAGCTGTCGGGCATCAAGCAGATTAATAATGGCCTTTAAATTCAGCACTGACCGATAATACTCACCACTGAGTGAATCAACCAGCTTTTGAGGATGCCCCAGACCCGTGGGTTCAATTAGAATTCGTTGTGGTTTTACTGCACGGATAATCTGATTTAAGCCGACGCTCAGAGACTGGCTGCCCACACAGCATAAACAGCCGCCGGCAATTTCCTTTATTTCTACCTTATCATTTTTAAGCAGCGCGCCATCGACTCCCACCTGACCGAACTCATTAACAATCACCGCCCAACGCTCAGAAGCCGGTTTTTTCAGCAGTAAGCTTTTAATCGCGGTGGTTTTACCGGCACCCAGAAATCCCGATATGATATTGGTGGATATATTACTGTATTGGCTCACTGCATTAAATCAATCACTTCACCCTGCTTGCGTAAACGTTCCGCCCGCTGATCGATATAGCGCTGAAAATGAGCTTCTTTTTTATAGGCACCGCTGGATACATAGTCCATCACCGACTGAATATGAAATGATTTCAAATAAGCATCGCTGCGAAAAACCTCTTTACCTTCGGGATCAAGATAAACCAGACTGGGGGCATACTGAATATTCAGGCTTTTTGCCCAGTCTTTAATGCTGCTCTGTTTACCGTCCGGGCGTGTAATTTTATCTTTAGACCACATATCCAGCACGGCAATATCAAATTTTTTAAGTTGCTGTTTAGATTTTTCTCGATTTAATACATCATTATGTAACTCATCGCATTCCCTGCACTGTTTCTGCTCGAACATGAGCAGACGATAACGGCCTGTTTTAGCACTAAAATCATAGGGTGATGTCATGGTTTGCAGGGTTTTATTAATTTCCCCACTGCTCTTAAGCGGTGAAACTCTGACCAGATACTCTCTAAAAGACACTTGCTTTCCAGAGTCCCGGCCGAAATCTCGGGCATAATCCAGCGCTGCACTGAATTTGGCCGGATAATAATAACCGTTAATGCGCAATATGAGCTTGCCCTGCTCATTAAAAAACAGCAGTGTCGGCGTATACATCACCTTTAAAAGCGCCGCGAAGTTTTTTTCAGTTAAAACCTTGCCCGCAAAACTGACTTCCCGGTCTCCCCAGATATTGAGACTCACCACATCAAAATTTTTACGGGTTTTTTCAGCGATATCACGCTGCCCCAGGTTATCCTGCAGAAGTTTTTTGCAGTAAGGACAACCGTCCTGATAAAAAAACACCATCAGCCGCTTACCGGATGCCGCAGCCTCTTCAATATCATCACTTAAATCAAGGAAAGAGTTTTTAAACCAGTCGGGCTGCTCTTCATACCCCGGATTAACCATGCCGGCGCTCAAAGCTCCTTCCTTTTTTGCAAAGGCATACTGTATTGACAATAAAAATAATAAAGCAGTTAAATTAACGACGCTTTTCATTGTTCACCTTCCTGCGGCTGGATGCCGGGGTTTTTCTGCGCTCATTTGATCGCTCATTACTTCGCCCACCACTTTGTCCACCTGAGCGCCCGCGAGTGCCGGGGCTGTGCTTAGTCATACGGTAGGTTTTTTTCACCGGTGTACCACAGCGTAACTGCTTATCATATTCAATACCCGCAAGCTCCGCCAGCTCCCGCACCTGTTGTGCATCCAGCTCACGAAACTGCCCCGGGCGCAGACTTTTGGTCATCAGCACAGAACCATAACGCACCCGCATTAACCGGCTCACTTTAAGGTTGACCGCTTCCCACATACGCCTGACTTCACGATTACGCCCTTCCATCAAAACCACATGATACCAGTGGTTAATACCGGAGGGTTTTGCGCCAAACTCATCATCCTGAGTGGTTTCAAGAATATCTTCAAAGCGTGCGCGCCCATCTTCAAGCTCCACCCCGTGGGTCAACTGTTTGAGCTGATCACGACTCGCCTTGCCCAGCACTCGCACCGCATACTCGCGCTGTATCTGATTCGACGGATGCATCAGTTTATTGGCCAGATCGCCATTATCGGTCATTATTATCAGACCGGAAGTATTAATATCCAGTCGACCAACGGCAATCCAGCGACTATGCTTTAAACCGGGGGCCTTATCAAATATAGTAGGCCGGCCTTCAGGGTCAGATCGACTACAGACCTGACCCTCCGGCTTGTGATACATTAATACTCGGGGTAAGGTTTCAAGCGCATCACGAATGATGATTTTACGACCGCTATACATCACGATATCGCCACTTTCGACCAGCTGACCCGGCTCAACATCGACACCGTTGAGCTTTAAAAGGCCGTCTTTTATCCAGCCTTCGATCTGGCGCCGTGATCCCAGCCCTTGCCGGGCCAGTGCTTTTTGTATACGTTCTTTACTCATTATAGATAAATTAACTTTTGGATAGTTCCAGTGAAATGAAATACATATTACCTATTGTACTACTTTATACCACGCAATACGCCTCTGCTGACACCACATTAACATTCATGGATGCGCAGTTTAAGGACAGTCAGCATGTTATCACCTACAACATTAAGGAAAACCGGCTGAAACTGGCTGAAACCGGCTCTGACAGAATCAATATTTTTAACCAGAGCACTCAGCAGTTTATCAGCTTTGACCCGAAAACCGATAAAACCTCAATGATTAACGAGGCGGTATTAAACCAGCGGGTCACCCAGTTTAAACAAAAACGCATCAAGAAAGTATCCGAAGTTGAAAAAAAACTGGAAGAGAAATTAAAAACCATGTCTAAAAAGGAGCAGGAAGTGGGCCAGTCAATGCTCAATGTGCTCAAATACCCTGAGCTTTACGGTGCACACACACAACTCAGGGTTAATAGCATAAGCAAAACCAAGCAGGTTGCTAAAATTGAATGCAAAACCTACCTGCTTTACCGTAAGGAGCAGTTGTTGAAGGAATACTGCTTTGCTGATGCTAAAGCGCTTAATATTAACGCTCAGGAATACCAGACGATACGCGGCTTTTATGCCTTTGACTATAATATGCAAACCCGTTTGATGCTGGCTCTGGGTGAAAGTGATTTTAGCCTGATTGATTTTGAGAAAGAAAAAATCCCGGGTATAGTGATCGAAACTATCAGCTATAAGGGCCAGGACATTACACAGCATCTGCTACTCAACTCATTCAGCTCAGATAAGCTTGCAGATTCTATATTTGATTTTAAAACCAAAGCACCCATTGCCCCGTAAACGGTTCGTGGTATGGAGTGGGAGCATTCATCTGAAACTGTCACTCTACCCCTCACCCCGGCATTAAAAACACCTGAGTATGAAAAAATTTAAAATAAACAAAACCGATTTTAAAATTTATGACAACACCTCAAGGTCATAATTTTTAAACCCGGTAATGACCTGTTACTTGATATTAATATAGAAGACCAAAGCGATATATTTAATACCCTGAGCAAGCAGGACGAATCTGAATGGTCATTTGCACTGAGCGCCCCGTATTTTATATAAACGATATTATTATCCCCTCAGAAACAGCATTTTCTATTGATATTAATCAGGCACTACAGGCACAATACGATATAGGGCTGTACTTTATGCAACACTGTTTTATTGAGGGACAACTGGCACTCAGTAATGAAAAAATTAATTTCGATGGCAAGGTTGCAATATTTGATCGGATACAGTCATTACAGATAGAAACCGATTTATTAATTATCAAAGACGGTTAAATATTTCAACCGGAATGATACATTTTAACAAGCCGTTAGCACAGCACAAACGAACCAGCACATAATCAACAGTCGATGTTTTGTATATTACTATTTACTAATACCTATCCTGTACCAGCAACATAATAACTTAACGACTTCAATCGGTCGCTCAGGATGTACAATTTAGTTAAACAGGTTTATCCTGTAAAAATAAGTGTGGCATTATACACTATCACCTGCGCAGTAAAACTGGAAACAAAATACTCTTTACCACCACCCGTATTTTTATAAAACACTGCAAAACGACATTTTCAAAAAGTGACCGAAAAAAAGCAACCGCAGTTTAATGGCATAATTTTTTATACAACAGACACCTTCTAAACAGGAGAAACACAATGAAAACATTATACATTACACCTGTTTTACTAAGTCTCATACTGCTCATCAATGGATGCAGTTTATCTATACGACCCGAAGAATATCAGCCAACATCTGTTATTACCGCAGACAAAACCATTTTACCCATAGGTTCATTCACCAACCTGCTTGAAAAAAGCATCCAGACAATTCGCTCAAATGATAAATATGACAATTTTATCCTGTTTATTCACGGCAGGGGAAAACACCCAGAAAAAGCATTTAAAAAAGCATTACTTTCTAATCTTGAATCCAATTATTCAGCTAAAGTCATTATGTTTAACTGGCCCTCATGGAACGGCCCCTTCTCATTTCCTGAAGATAATGCCCGCGCATCGGCTAATGATTTTATAAAAGTACTCAGGCAACTGGAAGCCTTTCAACAAAACAACAGACAACTGTCTGAGAATATAAAATTTACGCTTCTAACCCACAGTATGGGCAGCCTGGTTTTAGAAGAAGCTGTATTAAAAATGAAAGATAAGCAGGCAAAACCAGTCTTTGACACCCTTGTGATCAGTTCATCCGCATCCGCCGGAAAAAAACATGCTGACTGGGTTAAGCAGATAACACTGTCTGAAAACATTTATATCACGGTAAATAATGATGATCCTGTATTAGGGCCCGCAGGCGCGAAACTAAATGGCCGACGCCTGGGAAAAGGCCTTTCCAATAGCAATAACATAGAATTTGAACTGGCGGACAATGCAAATTACATAGATGTCACAAACACAGGTGTAAATCACCGTTATTACATCTACCCGGGAATGAAAAACAGCACGGCCATAAAGTTTTTTTTTAATAACACACTCAATGGCATACCTGCCGTTTTAGACAAGGAGCACGGCATTATAAAAATAGAACGAGAGCGAATATACATTATGAAAAAATAGTGCTAAAAACATAAACGAGTACCCCGGAGAGAGTTTACAGGGGTAAATTTACAGCGTATCCTGACAAGCACTGCCCTTTTCAGTCGAATCGTTAATGAGACAATATTAATCGCAGTAAAGTAACTGTTTTTTGACTACACTCAGCTGTTAATAACCGATATCCGTTTTAGTTATAAATATGACAATAAGCATCAAATTACAGAAAGTCCTGTTCAAACTGGGCAATTTATACTTTCCATTTAATTACCTTAGCCCGGAACGCTTACAGGAAATCATCAATCACATACGCCTAATAGAGTTACAGCAGGACGAAATACTGCAACTCAGGAGCTCCGCATCAGAAGACTACCTCTACCTGATGGAAGGTGAGATTGACCTGGTTTGCGAAGACAGCATACGCACCATTAGTCACCCGGAAGAAACACAACGCAGCCCTGTTCGACTTCCCCGGCATCAAAGCTGCCGTATCATTGCAAAAACAGACTGTATTATCAGCCATGCAAAACGGGAAATTCTGGACAATATCATTGCCTGGGACTATATCGGCCGTGAAACCCGGGACACCATTAAATACATCGACATCGTACGCAATACCCTGGTATTCCAGCGGTTACCGGTTACCTATATCGAAAATGCCTTTTCATGCATGAAACCCCACCATTTCAAAAAAGGCGAAAGCATTTCTGCCGATGAGTCTGATGCCTATTACCTTATTTTAAACGGCTGCGCCGAAGTTCAGACTTATAACGAAGCCCGGCAAAAGCACAGAACCGTCACCCGGCTGGAAACAGGCGATATTTTTGGAGATAAAGCCCAGTTAAGCTCTAAAAACAGCAATGAAACCGTCACCATGCTGGAAGACACTGATGTGTTGATTCTGGGGGAGAGTGACTACCAGAACCTGATAAACCGGCCTCAGGTTCGGACTGTACAGCCACAGGTGGCAAAAACCATGTTAGATAACGGCTATGAACTATTAGATGTTCGGTTCCCGGAAGAGCATAGTGAAAGTCGTATCCCCGGCGCAAGCATTATCCCCCTTTCAGCACTGAGTAAACGGCTCCATGAGTTAAATAAAAATACACCCTATATTATCTATTGTTACTCCGGCCCTATGAGTGCCATTGCCAGCCTGATACTGCACGAGCATAATTATGAGGCCCTGTCACTGGAAGGCGGCATCCGCGACTGGCCCTACGAAATAGAACACCCCTCTGCAATACCTAATATTGTGGCTATAACAAAGAAATTCCACTAGATATGGTAGGTTTTCCCTGAAAACCGGATAAAAGGCATAGCTTTTAATTTACCTCAGTTCTAAACTCAGGTAACCGGCAGGCTTATACAGCTGTCAGTTGTTAATCTCAAACAACAGCAAACGGGGACTCTATGTCTATAGACTATTCAGAAAAGCGCAACTTCTTCCGCATGAATCTTGAGTGTAACGCCGAATATACCATCAATGGCTCTGGTGAATATAAAGCCGGCCTGGTCAGTGACCTCAGCGGTGATGGTATATCACTGCTTGCAGACCAGTCCGTTGAGCCGGGTACTGAGGTACGCATCTCAATAAAACCGGAAAACGATGTCACTCCACCACTGGATATTATTATGGAAGTTTTGCGCTGCGAGCAGCAGGACGCAGGTGAGTATTTGCTCGCGGGTAATATTACCCGCCGCTAACCACGTAAGATCGGCGGCTCTTTCTCCTGTTAACACTGGCTGGTTTCCAGCCGGTTGAACCTGAATGAATCAGTTGACCGCACAAATACACGGTAAACATTTGAGAATGTTAGTTATTCTCACATAGTGCAAGTCACCCGTTCGGTGATGCTGCTGCACCCTGAATTGCACCCCTGGGAGCACACCTGACGATATCAAAGCATTGCTCTTTTTGATTGCGCCCCATAATGATCAACATGGGTACTCCCGGAGGCACACTTTATGGCGTCCAACGGATTAATTTAGGTTTAAGGTTCTTTTCCCCTCTGAAAATGCCTCGCCCTGCAACGCTATTACCTCCTTTACTCCAAAACAGTTTCCCCTGCACACACTTTTGAACGACTAATAGATTAGAATAGGCGCTTTAAACGGCCCCATAAAATCAGCAATAACAGGAAAACCTCATGTGGTTACAGGAAGAATTCAAACTCTCAGCAAAAAAAAGAGGCTTTCATATCATTACCCATGAAGTCATCCGTTCATTACCCGATTTAAGCAGCATTGAAACAGGCCTGCTCCATCTTTTTATTAAACATACTTCAGCCTCTTTATCGATTAATGAAAATGCAGACCCGGACGTGCGCCACGACCTTGAAAGCCACTTTAATCAGTTCGCACCGGAATCAGCAGCCTATTACCGGCATAATGATGAGGGCAGCGATGTACGGGTTATATAAGCCCCTAAAACTGCATATTGTTATATAAACCTATAAAGTAACCACGCTTGATAAGCATAAGTTAATCAATATCAGCAAGTCGGCGTTAAATTAGTGTGATCACTAGAGGTCAGCTTTCACCACTTAGCTGACATTGGGTGACTTTTTCAGGCATTGAAAATACCCCGCGATAGCGGACCTTCGTTTATTTACGTTGACTGAGCATTTCCGGCCAGAAGTGGGCGCTCGTAATAATCAGATCATGGTGCCCATTTCTTTTTCAATAAGAAAAACATAGTCTGTCCCCTAGTGTAGTGTAGTGTAGTGTAGTGTAGTGTATCAAATTGCTTACTGATTTAAGAGCGCTTTTCTGCCTCTCTCTACTTTAGCCAATATTTCTTTCGCTGATTTCGTCCACACAAAGGGTTTCTTATTTATATTGTGCGTTTTAATG
>UOFI01000180.1_pt1 | contig 20034 bp, 15 predicted proteins | sample 1988361 | NCBI WGS metagenome assembly UOFI01 (sample SAMEA4712194, study PRJEB27164) | hydrothermal vent metagenome | biome: marine basaltic hydrothermal vent biome; feature: marine hydrothermal vent; material: mineral | place: Pacific Ocean | collected 2011-06-14/2011-07-23 | depth 1689 m
CTGCATGCAGCAACCACAAGCAAAACCAGATAGCCCCATGACCCTGTTGCAAACAGCACAAATAATGTCACAATAAAAGCGGTAACGGCAAGAGGAAAGCTAATAGCGACTGGAAAACTCAGCAGCTTTAGTGCGTAATAAAGCGGCATTACAAAAGCAAAATAAAGAGGGATTCCACCCAGTATAAACAGACTGCTGACCATAAAGACGTCTGAAATATTAAAAGCTTCACCATTCAGCACCACCTCATAAATATGAGTTGAAAACACAATGGTTAATGGCACTGCAATAATAGCAACAAGAAAAGCCGCTGCAATCTGCCACTCACTCACAACAAAGGCAAGCACAACAATTCCTGATAATAAAACATATCCAAAATTAAAACTCACTCTTTATTCCCTTTTCTTCACCCTTACACCTGAATATACAATATAGCGCAATCGTTTAAAATCAACTAAAGAGAGCATGCATGAATGCATGAATAAATACATTTAAAGCGCTCTTAACTGCTTAAAATAATACACCATTGGCATTTCCACTGTTGTTGCCAGTTGCCGTGCACGGGCCGTTAATTCCGCTTGATTTAATGCCAGCGAATAACGGCCACAGAAAACCACCCAGTTACCGCTGAATACATCGCACACATACACGTCGCTAAATACCGCCTGTATCTGCAGCATCAGCACTGAATTTTTTTCCGGTAACTGATGAAAGTTTAGCAGCAACCACCCCTGCTCGCTTAGCGCATTTTCTGCGGCTTCTATAAACTCCTGTTGTGCCTGCACTTTGCTCATTCCTGATGCCTCATAAAGATCGCTTAAAATAAGGCCTGTTGTACCTGTCGGCAGTTTTTTCAGGTACTCGCATGCCTCACTACACGTAATGTGTATATTCGCAGCAACCGGTAAATCAAACCATTGATGCGCGACATCAATAACTGCCCGACGATACTCTATGGCCTGTATATTTATTTCAGGAAAATAATGATGAATACAATGAAGCAAGCCACCGCCGCCTAATCCCAACAGGGTAATGCACTCGGTCCGAGCAAACATTAACCCCAGTAACATCACACGAGTATACTCGTGTATTAAATATTCGGGGCGATCTATCAGGATGCTGCTTTGCTCAAGGCCTGAACCAAAACTCATTACCCGTTTATTATCATTTTGTATCACTGTGATTTCACCGATACTGTCTTCTATGCGATAGATTTGTTTACTCATTATTTATTATGTGAATACCTCCTGCCCGGCTTTACTCTTTTGCAAGAAGACCCCTTCAGTGTGCTCATTCCCGTGTATTTATATTGTTCGCGTTATTTTTTATTTTCAGACTCTATTTCAATCAGATTCCAGCCTCTATAATTTAGCTCGACGTAAACGCAATGCATTACTAATCACCGACACTGAGCTAAAACTCATTGCAGCAGCAGCGATCATGGGCGACAGCAATACACCAAAGAACGGATACAATATACCGGCGGCTACCGGCACCCCTGCAGAGTTGTATATAAATGCAAAAAACAGGTTCTGGCGAATATTTTTCATGGTGGCACGACTCAGCCGCCTCGCTCTAATAATACCGTGTAAATCACCTTTCACCAATGTCACCCCGGCACTTTCCATCGCCACATCGGTACCCGTGCCCATAGCAATACCAACCTGAGCCTGAGCCAGTGCCGGTGCATCATTAATTCCATCACCGGCCATAGCGACTATTTTTCCTTCTGCCTGTAGCTGCTTTACAACCTCGGCTTTCTGGCCCGGCAACACTTCTGCATGCACTTTATCTATATTTAATTTTGCCGCTACAACGTCTGCTGTTTTCTGGCTATCACCGGTTAACATCACCACAGCAATGCCTTCATTATGCAAAGCCTCTACTGCTGCTTTTGATGTTTCTTTTACCGGGTCAGCCACACCAATTAATCCAGCCGCCTGCTCATCAATCGCAATAAACATAACTATTTGTCCATCACTGCGCAACTCATCAGCCTGCTGTGGTAATTCGCCGCTTTCTATATTCAGGCTTTCCAGTAGTTTTAAGTTACCCAACGCCACATTATGCCCATCGACTCTACCGGTTACGCCTTTACCCGTGACTGACTGAAAGTCATCAACGCTCAGCAACACTATGTCTTTGTCTTCTGCGCCACGAACAATGGCTTCTGCCAGCGGGTGTTCACTGCTTCTTTCCAGGCTCGCCGCCAGCTTGAGTACGCTATCTTTATCAAATGCAGCACTGGCCGTAACACCAACCAGCGTTGGCTTACCCACGGTTAAGGTGCCGGTTTTATCCACAACCAGGGTGTCTACTTTTTCCATCACTTCCAGTACTTCTGCATTTTTAATAAGCACACCTTCTGTCGCACCACGACCGGTACCCACCATTATAGAGATAGGCGTTGCCAGCCCAAGCGCACAGGGGCAGGCGATTATTAATACCGCCACGGCATTAACAATGGCATAAGCCAGTCTGGGTTCCGGCCCCCAGACGCCCCAGATTATACCGGTTATAACAGCGATGAGAACAACGCCGGGGACAAAGTATCCGGCCACCATATCCGCCATTTTCTGTATAGGTGCACGGGACCTTTGCGCCTCGGCCACCATATTAACAATTTGCGATAACAGTGTGTCGCTGCCGATTTTTTCAGCTTTCATTAACAGGCTACCGGTACCGTTAACCGTTGCGCCAATCAATTTTTCACCGAATATTTTTTCAACCGGCAACGGCTCTCCTGTAACCATCGATTCATCAACATGACTCTGGCCTTCAGATACAATGCCGTCAACCGGCACTTTTTCCCCGGGGCGTATGCGTAATATATCACCTACTTTCACCTGCTCCAGCGGGATATCTTCTTCACTGTCATCATCTCGCACAATACGCGCGGTATTGGGTGCCAGCTCCAGCAGCATTTTAATCGCTGCATTGGTTCGTGAACGCGCACGCAACTCCAGCACCTGACCGAGCAGAACCAGCACGGTAATAACCGCCGCCGCTTCAAAATAAACATGCACGGTTGCCTGCTCGCTCTGCATGCCCACAGGAAAAATTTCCGGCAACAACATGGCGACTATGCTGAAGACCCAGGCCACTGAAACACCCAGACCAATCAGGGTAAACATATTCAGGTTCCAGCTTTTAACAGACTGTACAGCGCGCACATAAAATGGCCAGCCACCCCATAACACCACGGGTGTTGCCAACAGAAATTCTATCCACTGTACCACCGGCATTGTTAAACCTTCTGGCAACCAGCCAGGCACAAGATCAGCAACCATGGCCAGTATAAACACTGGCACAGCCAGCACTGAACTCAGCCAGAAGCGCCGTGACATGTCATTAAGTTCGGTATTGTCCTCTTCCACGGTAACGGTCATAGACTCCAGTGCCATGCCGCATTTTGGACAACTCCCCGGATGATCCTGAATAACCTCAGGGTGCATTGGGCAGGTATATTGAATTTTAGTACTTGCTGGAACCCCCTTAGGTTCCAGCGCCATACCACACTTCGGGCAACTCCCCGCATGATCCTGAATAACCTCAGGGTGCATCGGACAGGTATATTCCAGATAATCGATGCTGCAGCTGTCATCTGCACAGGCCGCGCCGTGCTCATCCTGAGTTTTACTTTCATCACCTTGTGAGTGAATATATTTCTGTGGCTTCTGCCTGAATTTTTCTTCGCAGCTATCACTGCAAAAATAATAATCTTTAGCCTTATGCTCAATATGGTGTTCGCTGTCTGCGCTAACATCCATACCACAAACCGGATCTTTCAGCTTCGCTGCATTTATGTATTCCCCTGGATTATCGGCAAATTTATGCTGGCAGCCATCGCTACAGAAATAATAATTTACCCCTTTATGCTCGATATGATGCTCACTGTCTGAAGACACATTCATACCGCACACAGGGTCTTTATCCTTGTTTACACTCTGTTGATTTAAGCCTGACATTTTTTTATCCTCTTAAATTTTTTTATCTATAACCGACCTTCAGCTTCAGCTTAACCTAAACCAGAATCGGAACCATTTAATATTTTTTTTAATGGTGACACACCGATTTCCAGCGTACTATCACTCAGGTAACGATAAGGAGGCACCAACAGATTCGTCGGCGCAGGTACTCCTTTAAAAACACGTCCGGCAAAATCATATTTAGAGCCGTGACAGGGGCAGTAATACCCTCCCTGCCAGCTTTCGCCTAAATCATCTGGAGCAATATCGGCCCTGAAAGTAGGAATGCACCCCAGGTGCGTACATAAACCTACGGCAATGAAAAACTCGTCTTTTATTGAGCGGTATTCGGCCGGTATATAATCAGGCTGCTGTGTTTTCACTTCTGATTTCGGGTCCCGCAATTTCTGCTTCAGGCCAGTAGAGTCAAGCACTTTCAGCATTTCTGCTGAGCGCCTTAAAATCCACACTGGCTTCTGACGCCATGCCACTGTAATTTGCTGCCCTGACTGAATTTTGCTTATATCGATCTGCACAGGCCCACCACCTGACAGGGCTTTGGCGCTGGGATTAAGGCTTTCTACAAAAGGTATGCTCGACATCAACAGCCCCCCTGCACCAATAACAGCACTGCCGAAAACCAGATAACGACGTTTTATATTTATTTCTGACATTTTATTTACCTCCAGAAACACATGCATTTAAAATACCGAGTTGACGATATGGACACCAGGGTATCTGCTATTTTTACCCGTAATTTTATGCAGGATATTAAATGCGTAATCTGGCGGTATTTAAGAAAACAGGTGAAGCTTTTGAAGAAGCCTGAAGATTTTCAAACTGGATAGTGAGTAGAACATCTGATGTTAAAACAGGGCTTGCCTGTAGGTTGAAATATGTGCTTATATTCGAAATTTTATCCACCGCAAATAACGACAGATCATCTAGCAGCAAGTTTTGTGTGTAATGACCTGTTAACACCTCACAGTGCCACAGACATTGCATCTGACCATGAGAAGAATGCGCTTTCTCAAAATGATGACAAAACGTATGTTTTACTGAAAGTTCCGCAGGTATCCGGGCACTTGCCGTGGTAACAAAAAAGGCCTGAAATAAAATAGCTAATAAGGTCAGCAAGCAAATTTTTCTGCGCGGGATAAAAAACAGATGCTTTAAAGTAGCCGTTCTATTCACTTACTTACGCCTCAATACAGGGTAGCAATTAAGAGTGTCAAAATAGATTTTAGTTCAATAAATACCGACTTAGCCGCTTTATATACAACATAGGTGCTTCTGAGTAGAATAATGAACACCTGACCGACAGGTAAAAATTCACAACTCATATTCAGAAACAAGCGGCACTTCCCTGTAATGCAGATAGCCTTATCCCTGGCTCCTGCGTAGCTAACCTGTTAAATCAGTAGTTCAAATTCCAGGTCGCTTCTTTTTCACTAAGATTTTCAGTAACCAGCATTTCCAGCAAATGAGACATTACCATCACATTTTCCTGTAACTCGGTATTCGTCATTTTTTTATCCGAATTGGTTTTATTTAACTCATGCAGTATCTCTTTCATTAACTTTAAGTGCCTTAAACTGGCAGCAGCTGAAACATCTTTTTTTGCATTTTTATCGTGAGAGAGCACAAACTCCTGCTTACATTGCTCAAGCTTTTTATCTAACGAACCCGCACTGGCGACATTGGCCAGTGAGGCGCTTGCAAGAGCAAGAACGAATAATATTGAAAGTGCGGGGGTTTTTCTGTTTATCATGTTTATCTCCAGTGCATGGTTGCCCTTTTAGCGAGAAAATCTCCAGAAATACCTGGCCCAGACATGATTACAAGCACGCCTAAAACCAAAGTACCTCATTACCTAAAAGGAGGTAAAACACCTGAACAAAAATATTTTTTGTCCTGATGAAATTTATAGAAAGCCAATGACTACTCATATGATTAATCAAGAACAGAGTATATACTTAAATTTCATATAATAACCAGTAACAGCCGTTTGCATTAGATGGCTCACCTGTCACTAGTCGCTTTAAAAATATAAATACACCTGACCCGCTCAAATTAACCCAACTGAATCAAAGCAACTCTTCGATACCTTTTATGAGTTCGCAGGCACCTTTAAAGTTTCATACAACCAACGCTGTATGCACAGTATCATAGCAATCATTGACTCTTGTCAAATTAATAAATTACAATATTCTAATAACTCAGACGTTCAAAAATACCAACCGCTGAGGTTTAATTTCAAATCCACAGAGGTATATTTAAGAGATGCACTACAATGGGTATTTATTTCATATTTTCTGTTAGTACCCGTGTTTTTCTAGTTTAATAGCGCTTCTGCACCTGCCGTTATTAACTGTAGATGAATAATTGCCTTTTCTGTTAATAATTTTCTCTCCTGCGGCTTACAGTCCAGTGCTTCACCACCCGCATTAAAAACCAGTATAACCATGGCCTCCGCCTGTGTTTTTGCATTTTCTGCTGAATAACCATGGGTATTCTGAATATAGTCTGCCAGCTCGACTACAAAATACTGAAATTCACGGGATACCGCTTTTCGAAATGCCAGAGATGTGCCGGAGCGCTCACGTAATAACAGGCGAAACACCTGGGGGCTGTTTTGAATAAACTCCATAAAGGTTTCTACGGAAGTGTGAATTACGCTGCCCTGATCACGAATACGCTGCCGAGCTTTGCGCATGAGCTGGCGCAGTGCCACCCCCCCTTCATCCACCATGGTTAAGCCCAGCTCTTCCATACCTTCAAAATGCCGATAAAAGGAAGTTGGCGCTATACCCGCCTCCCGAGTCACTTCACGTAAACTCAAACTGGAATAACTCCGTTCCTGATTAAGCAGACGAAAGGCGGCATCTATAATCATGCGGCGTGTCTTTTCTTTCTGTTGAGCTCGATTACCCGTCATATGATAAAAGCTTACCACAGATCCGATAAATAGCTAACAGACGTAAATTATTTCACATGAATTAGAAAAACAGCCTATACTAGCAATATATTTCAGCGTACACTTGTACGCATTAATTAAATCGCAAGGTCCGTTCATGCAACACATCAGCGCCACTAAAAAACCCACCCTTATCTGGCTCAGCACCAGCGTGCTGGTTCTCACCGGCTTAATAACCCTGACAGTCGTACCCTTCTACGCTTTCACCCATGGTTTTGATGGCTGGCAGATAGCCTCAATGCTGGTGGGAATCGTATTCTGTGAAATATCCATTACTGCAGGTTATCATCGCCTGTGGTCTCACCGTGCCTACGAGGCACACTGGATCGTTCGACTCATTCTGGCAATTGGCGGCACCTTTGCCACTCAGAACACCATTTTGCACTGGGCCTCGGATCATCGCATTCACCATAATCATGTCGACGATAACGACAAAGACCCCTACTCAGCCAAGCGGGGCTTCTGGTACTCACACATGGGCTGGATGCTCCGTGAATACGATACAAACCCGAACAAAGACTATCAGAACTGCAAAGACCTTAAAAAAGACCCCATCGTCGTATGGCAACATCGGTATTATCTACCACTGGTATTGAGCCTTAACTTTGGCGTTCCTCTTTTACTGGGTATCTGGCATGGCGATATTATTGGAATGCTGCTTCTGGCAGGTGTAGCACGCCTGGCTATTTCTCATCACTTTACTTTTTTCATTAACTCTCTGGCCCATGTCTGGGGCAGCCAGCCCTACTCTGATGAAAACACATCCAGAGACAATGCCGTTATTGCTTTGCTTACTATGGGCGAAGGCTATCATAACTACCACCACAGTTTTCAACGCGACTATCGCAATGGCATTCGCTGGTGGCAATTTGACCCGACAAAATGGCTGATTCGCAGCCTGGCATCACTGGGCCTGGCGAAAAATCTTTATCGCACTCCGGTGGAATACATTGAAAGCTCCCGTGCAAAAATGCTGCTAACCAATACTTCTCGTACACTCGCATTGCGCCCCTATTCAGATGCTCTGACGCTTCGCCTGCATGAAGAGTATGAGCTATTAATGAAAAAAATTAATGATTTTTCTCAGGCCAGAAGACAGTGGCTGGAAGCACGCAAAGCGTCTGTCGCAGAAAATTGTGACATTGATGCTTTAAAAGAAAAAGTTGAAGCGCTTAAATTGAGTTTTTTGCAACAGAAAAAAGCATGGCAGATGTTTAATCAGAGTATTGCACTGGCCTGAGGCTAAATGTGACAACAATTATCCAGATCAGCTCGCTAACCCGAATATTTCATAGATACACCCAACAAAATCATGAAATATTCGGTCCAGGTAACATTGTGTTTACCGGGTTCGATAAACGGCCATTTTCAAATTCATAACATTCCAGCTTATATTGTTAGTTTTATAGTAAAAACGGTTAATACCTAATAATTAGTATTTTAAAAATTCGCAGACATACGCCTGTCCCACCAACGTAACTGACGTTTTAAAATCAATATTGTTATCGATATAGACCAGGTTAGCGCCGATATCATTGGCTTTATTCTGCATATCATTGATAGCTCCATTTGTCAGATTTGCATTGCTAATATATATAAAATCATACCAGCTGCCTTCTGAACTCACCAGCGTGCCCAGATATTTACATTCTGACAGACGAATTTTAGTTATATGTACCAATTCATTATCAAAGATCAGGCGCACCGGGTAATTACCCGGGTGCTTTTGAATAACACTACAGGCTGAAATAAAAATAGATAATATTAGAATCAGATATTGTTTTATTCTAATTTTCATTTAATCAATTCCACCATGGAAAACACATTGATCGGAACTTCTCCATAAACATAAGCTGAATTCATCAGGGCGTCATTAAATCCAGCCGTATTGCCAGTCGAGCCAGCCCGACAATATCTGAAACATTCAGTTTATTTTTGATGCGGGTCGCATGGTGCCCTACGGTTTTAGGGCTTAAATTTAACAATGCCGCAATATCACTTACAGACTGACTGTCGGCCAGCAATAAAAACACTTCAAATTCTCTGGGGGTCAACTGCGCCAGCGGGTCTCCATCAACCGATGTTCTGGCCTTTACCAGACAGGGCATTAATTCCTGTCCCACAAAGATCTTGCCCGTAGCAACCTGACGCACAGCTTCAATCATCACCTGAGATGCACTGCGCTTTGAAATATAACCCAGCACCCCCATATCCAGTGCCCGGGTCAGAAAAACTTCATTTTCATATACACTAAAAACCAGAATTTTTGCTGTTTTGTCTTTAACTAAAATTCGCCGACTGGCTTCAAGCCCTCCCATACCCGGCATAGATAAGTCCATTACCAGCACATCAGGCTGATAATTAAAATATTCAGCATAGGCCGACTCACCATTTTCAGTTTCTGCGATAACAGAAATACCCTCTGTTGCTTCAAGCAGGCGCTTATAACCCGCACGCACAACTTCATGATCATCAACCAGTAATACAGTAATATTTTTCATTGCGTTTCTTTCAAGCCGACAGTTAACGGAACACTAATTGCAATAGCAACACCTTTACCTCGCACACTATTTAATGTCATGCTCCCACCAAGTGAATTAACTCTTTCACGCATACCGATTAAGCCCAGTCTTTTATGTGCTATCGGCATATCAAAGCCAACGCCATCATCTGTCACCGTCAACAATATACTGCCTGCATTTTTAAGCAACTCTATACTCACATTTTTTGCCTGCGCATGCTTTGATATATTGGTTAAACATTCCTGTACAATTCTGTAGAGCGTAATACTGATACGCTCTACAGAAAGACCACTTGTAATATCACCGGGCATAGCGTGCGGCACATCAACGGGAATACCCGTCTGAGCTCCCCCCAGGCCCTGTAGCTCAGCTGAGTAGTTAAATTCACAGTGCGTCTCTATATTCCGGCTGCTCCATGCTTCAATTTCATCTTTCAGAGCTTCAACCAGCCCCAGATTATCCAGTATACTCGGGCGCAGGCGATGCATCATTGAATGCACCACATCATATACTCTTGATGAAACATCCATAATGGCAACAGCACTGGTCAACACTCGTTTATCACCCTGCGAACTATCCCGTATCAACTCTGCATCGGCCTGAATCGCAGTTAAACACTGACCTAACTCATCATGTAGTTCACGCGCAAGATACTTACGTTCTTCTTCCTGAATTTCCAGTGATGTATGAATGAGCTGACGATTTTCTATTAATAGTTCTCTGGCACGGAACTGTTCTTTTTCAAGTTGCTGAGTTCGACTGGAAACCTCTGTCACCATCCGGTTAAAAGCCAGCGCTGTTTTACCAACTTCATCATTACTCTCTATGGGTATTTTTATTGAATAATCCCCAGCCTCAACTTTTTCTGCAGCATCAGATAAAACAGCCAGTCGGCGCGTTAACCCCAGCCCTATGATAATGGTTACAAACACGGTAAGGTTAATTTCAATTGCCGCAATGGCGATGCCCCTTATTCGGGATTTATTGATTGCATCCTGCATGATCGCCAGAGAAAACCCCATGCGAATTTCACCCATGGGCTGACCGGCCACTTCAATGCTTTGTGCAATATCAAAAACGCCATCACCAACCTGAGCCGGGGACCTGTCAATCAACGGACGATGCTCATCTAAATAGGGCCCCAACGAAATCACTGCGCTGCCATCCCTGTCAAGTACTGCAAGATAAAGCAGCTCTTTATAGTTAATCACATTTTTCAGATAATCCTCCAGTGACGCATAATCAACTTCAACCATATAACGACCGGAAGTATTCGCTATTTGCTCAATCATACTCTGCGCCGTATCTCTCAGCCGGTCGGTATGGGTTGTCTGGATAATTAAAATATTATTCCACACCAGTATGGACAGCATAATGACTTCAATGGCTACCACGCTTACGATCAGTCGACAACGCAATGACTGCAACACAGGAACTGAATGACTCATTTTTTTATATCAGACCTCATCAGGCTTCTCACTTTTTCGTAATCCTGTTGCCGGGCGATACGAAAACCGGCAAACCGGTTATGCCTGAGAACACGACGGCCTTCCTGTGTTAATGCCATATTCAATAACACATTTTTAATTTCTGCTGCGCAAACTTCACTTATTTTTTTAGAGACACTCACAGGCATGTGCGGTGCTTTTTCTGTTCTTGCAATGACTCGCATACTCTCTCGTACTTTTTTATTTGCCGCCTCATAAGGTGGTTGCATTAATGCCGAGGCATCTGTTATACCATGATACGAAGAAAGCAAAGATGCATTATGTGTCGGGGTGTGTACAACAGTTAAGTCCTGTTGCAGGTCGATACCATTTTCGCTTAAAAGCTTTTTTACCAGTAATGACGCCAGACTCTTCTCATCCAGTATGCCCAGTCGTTTGCCGGATAAATCTTTAATGCTGTTTATACTGCTATTTTCAGGCACCACTATCAGCGCCCTCATACCCGGGGAATCAACACCCGCAATCAATCGATAACCGGCCTGACTGGCTGGTATATAAAAGTGTGGAGCAGTGAACAGGATATCATAACGTCGATCTTCATTTGTGCGACGCACAAACTCTGCAAAATTGGGGGCGGTTTCAATGCGCACCCGGGTACCAATATGTTTTGACAGATAATCAACAAAAGGACTAAAACGGATAACCAGCTGCTCAACACTGACAAAAGGCAACACTCCAAAGGTCAGCCTGGAGTACTCAGAACATCGGCCCTTTTCCGCTAACAACGGCGAGCTAAAAAAACAGACGACTATACCTGCGAACAACAAAATCAGCTTCATTACCCGAGTATAACCATAGAAACCAGAAAGGGGCAGCAAAAAGCCACCCCCTTAACCCGTTTGGGTTAGTTTGAATATTTAAACCTATTTATTCTTTGTGCTTAAGCACACCACTAAGGAAACTCGGGCCAGCACCGTATGGTGGCTGCACAAAACTGGTGTCAGGCGTATTATCTGCCTGACCTATCTGCTCACTCAGTGGCTGAGGCAAATTACCCGCCGCTTTGGAATCAACCGTCACCACACGGCCAATACCAAACTGTGCATCTGTGATTGTATTGTCCTGCAAAGTATCAAGGTAACGACGCAATGCATGTACGGGATGCAAATAATTGTCCGGTGCGACCTGCTTAACTTTAGGACCACTGATAATCGCTTCTTTGTTGACAGGATCGGTCAGCGTTATATCACTGTTGTAGTCATCGGCATCAGCTAACTGGAAAAACTTGTGGTTTGCACCACCACCGGTACGACACACTTCATCCAGCGCATTTCCATGGCCATAACATGAGGCAAAGACATAACGTTTACTTGGGTCAATCGGCTGACCACCAATAGTCGTTTCAACAATACGACCACCAGAGCTGCTGAAAGGGCGATTTTTCAAATCTACTTTCTGGGTTATATTGGCAAGCCCAACATACCAGCCACCGCGCTGTAAAAATGCATTACGATCAAATACCGCACCCAGGATTGTATTCAGACTGCCTTCAATAGACTCACCTGAAAAATCAGCAATATTCACCGCCGGCGCAATTGGAAACCAGGTATACAGATCACGCAGTGTAATTTCACTGCCCGGTAATACCGCATTACCAAATCGGAAACCATTCGCCATTGACAGATCTACGCCGTTTTCCCAACCCGGTACATTTCTTACGTCCGCCACACTGTCTGTAACCGCAAGAATGGCATCGGCAAGAAAGTTATTCAGTGTATCTTCCAGCACATGATGGCGCAGCAACAGCGTATCGGTATAACCGACCACCGTATCAAGGTCATCTACCAGTTGCAGCCCCTGTATGGCCGGATTTTTAAATCCGCCAGGCAGGAATGAGTGGCGCACAACCTGACCATCTTTACCTGCAACAAAACCTTCTTCCATTGCAGCAACCAGCTCCAGCATGGCGGGGTCTTCAGCTATAGATTCATCAACCGGAATCGCCTCCCAGTCAAAATCTGCAACACGTCCCTGGCTCATATTCAGGTCCAGTCGGCCCACATACATATCACGGTTGGTTTCAACAACAATTCTCGCACCTTTTCTCAGCAACCTGAGCTGATCTGAACTCAGTGCCTCCCCCGGTGTTGTTCTGATGACATCCTTTTCTGTAACCAGTAATGCACCCAGGGTCACTTCATGGGTATGAGCAGAATACATCACATCAATGTCTTCAAAATGCTGTGCTATTTTGATATTTTGCGGCAGCCCCAGTTCAGATTGAACCACAATGAGCTCAGCACCCAGTGATTTCACCTGGTTAATTAAACCCGGAAGTTCCTCAACCCCCTGAGTAAACCTCAGACCAATATTAAATGCATCAGCCTGCTGCGGCACGATGGATGCTGTAATACCGATAACGGCGATATTAATGCCGTTTCGCTTCAGCATTTTAAATGCAGGCAACACCGGCTTGCCATGCAACTGAGGCGGTAAAGGAGCGGCATTATAAAGATTTGCAGCAACAGCCGGGAAGTTGGCTTTTATCACACCCTTGCCTTCTGGTGTTGGAAAGGGAGAGGTTGCGGTAATTTCAGTACAGGTGTATCCACTGGCAGCATCCGTCAAACCCGCGATTACCGGCACATCGGCACAACTGATATGGCCGGACATGGCACGTTGATTGCCCAGAATCGTCGGCTTGGGGCCAAATGTAGTAAAGCGATTACGGAAAACAGCACCACCATAACCAAAGTCCCAGTTGCCCGGGGTGTAAACATCAATGCCGAAGGCGTTCATGGGCACCATCATGGCATCCCCCAGGGTAAACATGGTTTCAGCACTGCCGTGGGTCAGGTCTCCCGCTGAAAGCAGCACGGCCTCCGGGTTATCGGTTCGAATATCATCCACCAGGGTTTTCAGTCGGGCAAGACCACCGGAACTGCTTACATTTCGTTCAGTCCCATCAATATTTTTCAATACTGCAGCATGGGGCACCAATGTACCGTGCAGATCACCCATTTCAATTAATGTAATCATACGCTCACTCGCCACAGCCTGTGCACCAATAGCACCCGCAACAAGCGCTACAGACAGTAGCGTTTTACACCCCATAACCGATTGATTATTTTTTTTCATTCTTTTACCTTTATCACAATTTGCCAAAATTCTTCGGCTTTACTACAGAAATCTAACGCTATTAGAGTAATTGCAGAGAATGCAGAGCAATATAGGGAATTTCCTTATTCCGGCTGAGGCAGAAACTGATTAGAAAATAACAATATTACGATATTAATCAATCACATTTTCTGTTTCACCCGAACGCAGCAGATGAAAACTTAAATATGGATATATACTAAAATATCTGAATAAGAAGATAGAAGACACCCTGTTATATGCCTATATCGTCAACACTACAGCCCATATTTAAATGGCTGCTTATACTCAGCAGCCTGTTACTGGTCTATAGCTATTTTACAAAAGACACCCTGCCCGAGGCCGACTTTTATAATTTATCCGAACTTAAAGCACCGAAGCAAACAGCTATTAAAAAGAACGCATTTTCTGTTGAAGTTAATAACCAGACATACATCATAAAGCCCCGATTTTATTATGAGCTGCAGGGTGTGGTGGTTAGTTATCACGACTCTGATGTCTTCTGGGACATCTGGCACCATGATAAATGGAAGGACTTTATCAACCTGCGCGATTTATGCGTTATCTGGGATAACAATGTCAGCTCAGGCGTTTATAAAAAAATGGATTTCACCAACGACAGCTGGACCTGCTGGGCCAGATGGCCCGACAATGAAACCGGCCGTATTTTCTCTATGAGACAGCTATCCAATAATCACATTCTTTCTCATAATGATGATATCAGTCAGACACTCATGTCAGCACGACCTGGAGATCATATAAAATTAAGCGGTTTTTTATCTGAATACAGCAACCCTGGCAACGGTTTTCAGCGAGGCACCAGCACGACCCGCACAGATACCGGTAACGGGGCCTGTGAAACAATTTACCTGGATGACTTTAAAATTATAAATAAAGCAAACGCGGGCACTCACCGTCTATATGCTATTTCAAAATGGACATTTATTATTTCTCTTATCGGCTTTATTGTTGCGTTTATTGCTTCGCCTGTCTGTAGAAACTAGGCATTACTCGGGGGAAATAAAGAATGCACATTTTCAGGAGCGTCAGCCGCAGGGATGCGGGTGTCGAGCTTACAGGGATGCATTCACAGCGTATCCTGAACAATGAGTAACCTTTTCATCTGTCTTGTTAGTATGAGCCCATGTTACTTCTAAAAAAAGGGGCGACATATTGTCGCCCCATTAAATACTTTCGTATTTAAAAAAGATTTAACTGATTTTTCCAGGGTCACAGGGGTGCACTGATATCGCGATTGCAGGAGGCAAAAGAGCGATGCTTTGCTCTAGTCATATGTGCTCCCAGAGGCGCAATTTATAGTGTAGCATCATCACCGAAGGGGTGACTTGCACTCAGTGAGAACAACTAACATTCTCACTACTTACCCTATATTTGTGCGTCCAGCTGATTAATTTAGGTTTAATCCTAAATTAATCACTAACGGCATCAACACGGCCACTAAAGAATGTCGGGCCAGCACCAAAGGGCGGCTGAACAAAGCTGGCGTCAGGTGTATTATTTGACTGCCCAATCTGCTCACTTTCTGGCTGAGGCATATCACCGGGCATTTTAGAATCAACCGTTACCACACGCCCCACTCCAAACTGTGCTTCAGTTACTGTATTATCCGGCAGGCTGTCAAGATAACGGCGTAACACATGCACGATATGCAGGTAGTTATCAGGTGCCACCTGTTTTATTTTTGCCCCTTTAATAATGCCTTCTGTATTGAGCGCATCGACCAATGTGATTTCACTGGTGTAATCATCGGCATCAGCTAACTGATAAAACTTATGGTTTGAACCACCCCCGGTACGACATACTTCATCCAGCGCATTACCATGCCCATAACACGATGAAACAAACACATACTGCTTACTTTTATCAAGCGGCTTACCACCAATCCTGGTTTCAACGATACGTCCACTGGAACTGGTAAAGGGTCTGTTTTTCAGGTCAATCGTCTGTGTCATATTTGCCATACCCAGATACCACCCGCCACGCTGAGAAAACACATTGCGACTAAATACAGTATCCAGAATCGTATTCAGACTGCCCTCAATAGAGCGACCTGATACATTAGCAACATGAATAGCCGGTGGAATGGGGAACCAGGTATACAGATCACGCAGTGTTATTTCACCGCCGGGTAATACGGCATTACCAAAACGGAAACCATTCGCCATGGAAATATCTACGCCATTTTCAAAGCCCGGCGTATTTCTTACATCCGCCACACTGTCAGCCACTGCCAGCGTTGCATCCGCCAGAAAATTATTTAAAGTATCTTCCAGCACATTATGCCTTAACAACAGTGTGTCGGTATAGCCAACAACCATATCCAGATCATCAACCAGTTGTAAACCCTGGGTTGCCGGATTCAAATAACCTGCAGGCATATAGGAGTGACGACTAACCTTACCGTCTTTACCGGCGATAAAACCTTCTTCCATGGCCGCAACAAGCTCAGCCATTTCAGGGTTTTCTTCGATAGAGTCATCAACAGGAATAGCTTCCCATTCAAAGTTGACGATATCACCACCATCCATTTCCAGATCAAGTCGCCCCACATACATATCGCGATTGGTTTCAACGACAATAGCCGCACCATCAGCCAGCTGATCCAGCTGAGCTGAACTTAGTTCTGCACCCGGTGTTGTTTTTATAACACCGGTTTTAGAAACCAGTAGTGCACCCAGCGTAACCTCATGGGTATGGGCAGAGTACATCACATCTATATCTTTAAAGCTTTGTGCCAGTTTAATATTCTGTGACAGGCCCAGCTCGGACTGCACCACAATTAGCTCAGCACCCTGCGCCTTAACCTGCTCAATTATTCCAGGTAATTCCTCTACACCCTGAGTCAGCCTCAGACCAATATTAAAGGCATCTGCCTGTTGTGGCACAATTGAAGCCGTTATACCAATTACTGCAATTTTAGTTCCATTACGTTCAAGCATATGAAATGCGGGCAATACCGGTTTGCCGCGCAACTGTACTGGCAAGGGGGCCGCATTATATACATTAGCCGCTACAACAGGAAAATTAGCCTTGATAACACCCATACCTTCAGGTGTGGGCTGTGGTGCTGTGTCTGTAATCTCTGTACAGCTATAACCACTCTCTGCATCGGTTAAGCCTTTAATAAGCGGGATATCATTACAACCAATATAGCGGCTCATAGTGCGTAAGTTACCGGGGATTGTCGGCTTAGGACCAAAAGAGCTAAACCGGTTACGAAACACCGCCGCGCCATAACCAAAGTCCCAGTTACCGGGTGTGTAAACATCAATACCAAAGGCATTCATCGGCACCATCATGGCATCACCCAGAGTAAACATTGCTTCTGCACTGCCATGGGTTAAGTCGCCAGCAGAAAGCAGAACCGCTTCCGGGTTATCTGAACGAATATCATCAACCACTGTTTTCAAACGGGACAGACCACCGGCACTTTCAACATTGCGCACGGTTCCATCGGTATTTTTCAAAACCGCCGGATGCGCAACTAATGTTCCGTGTAAATCACCCATTTCAATTAATGTCAGAATTTCACCGTCATCTGCAAGCACCTGTGAAGCAAAAGTGGCCAATGACAATGCAATAGACAGCAAGGATTTACGACCCACGCCAGGCCGATTCATTATTTTCATTTTTATATCCTTCTTAAAGTTTAAAGCCGGACGATCCAGCCCGTTAAAAGTCATTTTATTTATTCTTTTATATCAAGGACACGTCTAAAATCAGGCGGTGTCCTCTATGCAACGATTATATTTATTCTTATTTATCAGCAATTAACTTTAATATGGATACAAAAAATATCTGATAACGTCAAAAAAGGTTAATACAAACTTATTTTGAGTGTCTGTTATTATATTAAGATCAGATTTTCCACTTACTAAAGTTTCTTATACATTCTCAGCTCCGCTCATTAAGGGGTATTTAAGATACCCTCTTATTATGAAACGAGCCGATTCATAAATGACAGGCCTTTTCAGATACGATTATCCTGTCCGTTAATTTTTTACATTTTAATTGCTTTTTTAATAACTTCTTTTTATTATTTCCGCCAAAAATCAGACACTAAAACTATAATATTTAATTAACCGGCAGACAGAAAAAAACTCCCACAATCAGAGTAACTACTAACCCTTAGCCGGACTGCAAAAAACACCTAGCCACCTGCCCATAGCCCACTAGATCAGCCTATAAAGCACATACAGGGGCTTTTTTCTGAAAGTGATTCTATATATTTTTACATTAAATTTATGTTAACAACTTCAATAAAAACATTTATTTTTGATATTTATCTATTTATCTATTTATTACTGAAACGAAATAAATATTATTGTTTGTTCATAAGCGTCAACCGCCGGGATAATGGGTCGATATTACAGAGATGTATTTTCAAAATTGACTGAACAATGAACAAGATTTTCATCTGCTTCGCCAGCAACCAGTCAACAGATACAGGAAATTATTTATTTCTTAGAAAACAATACACGCCCCAGAGCAATGCCGAAATTACTAACATCAGCATTTGCCCTGATGCAAAACCAATAATGCTTTCACTTATAAATGAAAGGACAACGCCAGCAACCAGGGCAGAAAATATAATCTGCACAAAAGACTGAACAGCTGCAGCAGCACCTTTATTACCGGGAAAACTATCGATTGCCAGAATACCAAATGCAGGCATAGACATGGCAACACCAAATGCGTAAATCACCACTGGCGCAACAACAGGCACCAGGGTCGGCTGCATAAAAACCGCCTGCAATATATTAACTGACACCGCGAAGCCCATAATTATAAATGCCACATTGATTATTTTTCTCTTTGACCAGCGACGAGACAGCTTACCGGATAAAAATGAACCGGCTATAATGCCGGCCGTCATCGGCACAAACTGCAGCGCAAAATCACCACTTGATAAACCCAGAAACTCAAACATTAATGTAGGGGAACCCGCTATATAAATAAACAGCCCGGCGAAACTCACGCCTAATGCCAGCACCAGCATTATAAATTCGATATGCAGTATCGTTTGCAGGTAAACCCTCAACACATACAAAGGATGAAATGACCTGCGTTTTTCATATGTCAGTGTTTCTCTCAAAAACAGACTCGACGCCACCAGTAACACCACACTGTAGAAACTCAGAAAATAAAAAATGCTGCGCCAGCCTGCTGCATTATGTAACCAGCCACCGATAATCGGAGCCAACGCTGGAGCCAGTGCAAAAAGCATTAACACATAGGCCATGGCCCGATGTGCATCACGGCTATCATAAACATCACGAACCATAGCTCGCCCGATCACCAGCCCACCGCTGGCAGCCAGCCCCTGGAATACCCGTGCAATCAGAAAATCAGAGTAATTTGCAGCAAACGCACAGCCCAGTGAAGCTGCGGTATAGAGCACCAACGTTAACTGTATCACCGGCTTTCGCCCCAGGCGATCAGATAATGGCCCCCAGAACAATGCAGAGATGGCGGTTGCCACCATGTAGAATGCAATCGTTCTGGACAGATAGTCCCGGCTGACCAGAAACTCATTTTCAATTGATGGAAAGGACGGCAGATAGGTATCAATGCTAAAGGGGCCCAGCATCGATAAGAATGAGACAATAAAAATCAGTCCCGCCGTATTGTTTAGTTTCATATATCGCAATAATAAGCCCGCTGAATCCTCAGCGTTTGATCCACCCTACGCAGCCCGCATTACTGCGAGCCATCATACTCTTCCAGCTCATCTTCAAACACCTGATCACGGGGCATGCGGATCGAAATTTCTTCATTGTCATAGTTATGCAGGTCCGTAGCATGTTATGGCTGTCTTTCAACACTTCTTTCGTCATTCGTCTTTAGTCATTCGTCGTTCGTCTGTGACCTGAGAGAGGGATACTTTAGTCAGCTTTTGACGAAAGACCAATGACGATCGACTAACGACTAATAAACGACGA
>UOFI01000083.1_pt1 | contig 19749 bp, 13 predicted proteins | sample 1988361 | NCBI WGS metagenome assembly UOFI01 (sample SAMEA4712194, study PRJEB27164) | hydrothermal vent metagenome | biome: marine basaltic hydrothermal vent biome; feature: marine hydrothermal vent; material: mineral | place: Pacific Ocean | collected 2011-06-14/2011-07-23 | depth 1689 m
GCTGACGTGCAGGGATGCACTAATATCGCGGTTGCAGGATGCAAAGGAGCGAAGACGTGCAGGGATGCACTAATATCGCGGTTGCAGGATGCAAAGGAGCGAAGACGTGCAGGGATGCACTAATATCACAGTTGCAGGATGCAAAGGAGTGATGCTTTGATATAGTCAGGTGTGCTCCCAGGGGTGCAATTTATAGTGTAGCACCATCACCGAATGGGTGACTTGCACTAAGTGGGAATAACTAACATTCTCAAATACTTACAGTGCACTTGTGCGGTTAACTGATTAATTTAGGTTGAATCATGCTCTTCCATAAAAAAGCCGGACCTGAAAACAGGTCCGGCTTTTTTATAAAGCAAATCAAAGGGTAAAGCCTTATTTGTTTGCTTTGCGCTCCTGAGCTTCCTTAATGACTTCTTCCGCAACATTTTTCGGACACGGATTGTAGTGTGAGAACTCCATGGAGAACTGGCCACGACCGGAAGTCATTGTACGCAGGTCACCGATGTAGCCAAACATTTCACTCAGAGGTGCGTCGGCTTTAATGCGAACACCTGTTGGGCCAGCTTCCTGTCCCTGAATCATGGCGCGACGACGGTTCAGGTCACCAATCACATCACCGACGTGATCTTCAGGTGTGAATACATCTACTTTCATAATCGGTTCAATCAGCTGTGGACCGGCTTTTGCAATTGACTGGCGATATGCACCCCTGGCGGCAATTTCGAAGGCCACTGCAGAGGAGTCAACCGCATGGAATGAACCGTCTATTAGTGTGAATTTCACATCTAACAGAGGGTATTCAGCCAGTACGCCCTTGCCCATCATGCTGGCGAAGCCTTTTTCAACGGCAGGCCAGAATTCACGGGGTACATTACCACCGGTTACTTTTGATTCAAACTCAAAGCCTGAATTTGCTTCGCCCGGCTCAATAATGTAGTCGATCTTGCCGAACTGACCAGAACCACCAGACTGTTTCTTGTGTGTATAGCTGTCTTCAATTTTCTGTGTGATGGTTTCGCGATAGGCAACCTGTGGCTTGCCTACCGTTACGTCAACGCCGTGAGTTCGTTTCAGGATATCAATTTTGATATCCAGGTGAAGCTCGCCCATACCGCGGAGAATGGTTTCGCCGGACTCTTCATCGGTGTTTACATAGAATGAAGGGTCTTCCTGAACCATTTTGGATAAAGCCAGTCCCATTTTCTCTGAACCGCCTTTATCATTAGGTGAAATCGCAATTGAGATAACAGGCTCCGGGAATACCATGGGCTCAAGTGTTGCCGGGTTCTTTTCATCCGCCAGTGTGTGACCGGTCTGAACATTTTTTAAACCAACAAATGCCACAATATCACCCGCCTGGCAGCTGCTGATTTCTTCTGCTTTATCGGCGTGCATCATCACCATACGGCCAATACGTTCTTTCTTGCCGGTGAAAGTGTTAATCAGTGTGTCACCTTTATTAACGGTGCCGGAGTAGATGCGAACGAAGGTCAGGGCGCCGAAGCGGTCATCCATGATTTTGAATGCCAGTGCGCGAACCGGTAAGCTTGCATCAACAATTGCAAACTTGCCGGTTTCTTCACCTTCTTCATCAACTTCAGGCTGAGGTGGAACATCTGTTGGGCAGGGCAGGTAGTCAACAACCGCATTCAGCATGGGCTGGACACCCTTGTTCTTAAATGCCGAACCTGTGTAGGTCGGGAAGAAGTCCAGAGCGATAGTGCCCTTACGAATGCAACGCTTAAGATCTTCAACAGAAGGCTCTTCGCCTTCCAGGTATTTTTCCATCAGGTCATCGTCCTGCTCAACAGCCGTTTCGATCAGCTTTTCACGCCATTCTTCAACCTGGTCTACCATATCAGCTGGTACATCTTCTAATGTGTATGCTTCCGGATCACCGGACTCATCCCATACCCATGCCTTACGGGTTAGCAGATCTACAATGCCCTTAAGCTGGTCTTCTGCGCCAATGGGCAGAACCATAACCAGAGGTGTCGCTGCAAGGACATCTTCAATCTGCTTAACGACACGGTAGAAATCAGCACCGATGCGGTCCATTTTGTTGATAAAGATAATACGCGCAACAGCTGACTCATTAGCATAGCGCCAGTTAGTCTCAGACTGGGGCTCAACACCGCCGGATGCGCAGAATACGCCTACACCGCCATCAAGTACCTTCAGCGAGCGATACACTTCAATGGTGAAGTCAACGTGCCCCGGTGTGTCGATAATATTGAACTGATGATCATCCCAGAAGCAGGTAGTTGCTGCAGACTGGATAGTAATACCGCGCTCAGCTTCCTGTTCCATAAAGTCAGTGGTTGCAGCACCATCATGGACCTCACCAATTTTATGGATTTTACCTGTCAGCTTTAGTATGCGCTCGGTAGTTGTGGTTTTACCCGCATCCACGTGGGCGAAAATGCCGATATTTCTATAATGAGTGAGATCTGTCATGTTCTTGCTCTTAAATAAGTTAAATTAAAGTTTTTTGACTGATATTGGTCCTGATCAGTCGCGTGTGCCTGAAAGTCCTTAATAATCAATGAAGTACAGTGTTTATTTGAAGTTCTTCATTAGCGGGTGGTCGTCGCTTTTCCCTCGCATTCCCTTCGCTTTCAATGGGTCTTTCCTGTTTTTTTCAGACACTGCATTATATCTGTTAAAACGAAGGCGCGGATTATACTAAAAAAGAGGGGTAAAACATAGGTGAAATTCAGAGAAAGTATAAACTTTTCACAGGCTTAGACTGAGCGTTTTATGGGACGGCGTAATTATATGCTAAAACACTCCCGAAAGGCTTTCGCGTAGACCTGAGGTGATGAGGCCCGAAGAGGTGTTTATTACGCCCGGGTTTATTCAGCTGTTTTCTATGATCAGCCGGCAAGGCGAGGGCTTAATGTTATTTCTGCTCCTCTGCTACTTCCCAGTTAATTTCATTCTGCCCCTGCAGCTTCAGAAAGGCATTTATTTTCGAAAAGGGCTTGCTGCCAAAAAAACCCCGGTAGGCTGAAAGAGGCGATGGGTGAGGTGAGCGAATAACCAGGTGTTTGCTGTCATCGATAACCGTGCCTTTTTTCTGAGCATAGGCACCCCAGAGCAAAAAGACCACGGGGCGTTCGAGCTCATTGACCACAGAAATGACTTTATCTGTAAATATTTCCCAGCCTCTGTTCTGGTGAGAATTGGCTTGACCTTTCTGAACGGTTAACACGCTATTAAGCAGTAGCACGCCCTGGTCGGCCCAGCTTTGTAAATTACCCTGTTTATTCTCGACTCCCAAATCTTCATACAGCTCCTTATATATATTGATCAGTGATTTTGGAATGGGTTTTACATCGGGCAAGACGGAAAAGCACAGGCCATGTGCGTGCCCCGGAGTCGGGTAGGGGTCCTGACCAAGGATAACCACCCTGACCTGATTCAGTGGAGTGCTGTTCAGGGCGTTGAACCACAGATCAGAATGAGGAAAGATGGAAAGTCCCTTTTTCTTTTCCTCGCGCAGAAACTTTTTAAGTGATTTCATATGGTCTTTTTCAAACTCTGCTTGCAGGTGTTTTGCCCAGCTCTTATGGATTGGTGGCTTCTTTTGAGTGTTCATTGGGGTATTTTAACCTTAAACCTAAATTAATCGGTTGATCGCACAAATGCACTATAAGTATTTGAGAGTATTCGTTATTTCCACTCAGTGCAAGTCACCCGTTCGGTGATGGCGTTACACCCTCAATGGTGCCCCAGAGAGAACACATGGGAGCACACCTGGCGATATCAAAGCATCACTCCTTTGCGTCCTGCAATCGCGATATTAGTGCATCCCTGCACGTCTTCGCTCCTTTGCGTCCTGCAACCGCGATATTAGTGCATCCCTGCACATCAGCGAAGGAGTCGCCATTTGTGCCCTTTTTGATTGGGCACTCCCGGAATCACACTTTGCGGTGTCCAACGGATTAATTCAGGTTAAATGAATGTGCTACAGCAATTCTTAAGTGATTGATAAAAATACAGAGTTACTTTATGAGTTTGCAGCCGGCATTAAGTCTCGTTCCCAGGCTCTGCCTGGGAACGCATACCCTGAAGCTTTGCTTTAACCAGAATAGGTGTTCAACTTCAGCGGAATACGCACCCTTTAAATTTTTGCTTTGTGGTGGGCCAGGACACCTTATTCGTTGTCGTTTTATGCTTATATTTTGAGTATAATTGACTTGTATATCAATTACATTAGTTTTTTCTTATATTGTTGATGGTAATATCAATTCTGATTATTGATTTATATATCAATTTATACTAATATATAACTATCTATTGATATCAGGGTTAAGTTTATGAGTGCAACGAAGCAATTACTCACACAAATCATAGCGCTTGCCAAACGCAAGGGTCTTAAACAGAAAGATCTGGCAGAACGTGCCGGGCTTTCAGCAGAATCTCTTTCAAGAGCCAAAAAAGCAGGTGATATGCACCTGTCCAGCTTGCAAAAACTGGCGAGCATAGTGGGTTTGAAGCTCTGTTTGGGCCCAGATGAGCCGTTGATGAATAAAATCAACAGTGCGTCATTGTTTAAATAATATCTGTCTGGTAAGCACAGATAATGCAGCGTGATCGACAGGCCGTAGTCTGGACCCGGCAATCCGGCAAGCCAGTAAAAATGGGGCGTTTATACTTAACTGCGTCAGAGTGTCGCTTTACCTATGAGCTGGACTATCTCTCATTACAGCAGGTGGGGTTGGGTTTGCTTTATGCACCTGAAGTGGTTCAGGAGAGTACGATTATACGCCCCAGAACCGAGTTTTTTGATTTTCTTCCTCCGATACAGTCCCTCGTGCCCCCCAAAGGTGATCACAACTTCCAGCGCAAGCTGGTACTTTCCTATCTGGCTAAAAAAGGCTTGCAGCCATCTTCCGGGCTGGATGCGGACTGGGAAATTTTAAAAATAGCAGGTCATGGGGCAATTGGTCATCTGGATGTGTTTGAAAATGATGAAAAAGCCCTGCAATGGTACGCTTCTCCGCCCGCTGCAGAGTTATTTGAAGTTTCTGAAGACCTGGGCTTTTCGTTAAAGGAAATGCTCAGCTGGCTGGATCAGGATGCAAGCGAGCTGATTAATATCATAGGCCCCACGCCCAGTGTGGGGGGCGCGATACCTAAAATATTGCTGACCATTCCCGAGGCGGGGTGGGATAACCGTATAGGGCTGCCCAGCAGAGGTGTGTCGCCTCAAATGACCGATGTGGTTGCGAAGTTTGAGCAGAATACCGCATACCCCGGTATTAATGAACTGGAAGCACTGGCGCTGGATATTCATGCTGCTGCCGGTTTTAAGGTGCCTCGATACTGGCTTTCAGATATGCGGGGGGTACCGGTACTGGCGGTGGAGCGTTTTGATCGCAACGCAATGCAAGCCCCGGTGTTCACAGAAACGCTTTATTCCATTCTTGCAACCGGGGACGCGCAAATCACTAGCCACTACAGTTACAGTTACGATGCGATTGGCACCGCTATAGATAAAAGCCCAATGGATATTATCAGTCAGCGCAAAGCAGGGAAAATACACCTTATGAAGCGCTTGATTATGTCGTTGCTAACGGGTAATGGTGATTTGCATTTAGAAAATTTATCCATCACCATAAATAAAGAAGGGGAAGCTGAGTTTACCCCCGTGTATGACCCGACGCCGATGCGTGCTTATGCAATCCATAATATGTTATCCGTTATGCCATTTGGTGACTATGGAGAATGGCAGGGTGATAAACCGGTGGGGCTGGATGAGGCGATAAAAAATCTGGCAAAAAATTTAAATATTAGCGCTGCGCAACGGGATGACATAATGCAAAGCTGTTTACTGGCAACAGCTGATTTTACGGACAGGGTTGCAGAATTGAAGACTTTACCTGAATTAAATAAAGCCAATTTAATTAATATAGTTTCTTCACTGCGAAAGCGAATGATTTTAATATAGAAAAATCAAGGGGCATTAAATATTATTGCTTTTGGTATGCCAATCTCGTAACCCTGGGCATAATCGACGCCCATTTCAATCAGGCATTGCTTTATTTCTTTTGAGTGCACATATTCAGCGATGGTTTTCATGCCGGCCTTGTGAGCGACTGAATTTATGGCTTCGACAATGGCTTTGTCCATGGGGTCTGTGGTGATGTTCTGTATAAATGCACCGTCAATTTTCAGGTAGTCAACCGGTAATGATTTAAGATAGCTAAAAGAGCTCAGGCCACTGCCAAAATCATCCAGTGCAAAAGTGCAGCCCAGTGCTTTAATTTTTTGAATGAACTCAATGGCAATATTAAAGTTGGCAATCGCCGCTGTTTCTGTGATTTCAAAGCAGATATTGCGGGGGTTTGTACTGGACTCTTTTATTTTTTTATTAACATAATCAAACAGTGACTCGTCGCCCAGTGACTGGCCTGAAAGGTTGATTGAAATATAATGTTCATTTAACGGGTTTTTCTGCGATAAATATTTAAAAGCGGTTTCAATAACCCAGTGATCAATATTTTGCATGCGTTGGAATCGTTCTGCTGCGGGTATAAATGCGGCAGGCGCAATAATTCTGCCATCTTCATCCCGCATGCGCACCAGCAGTTCGTAATGTTGTTTATTTGTGGTTTCCTGCAGGGGGACAATCGGTTGTTGAAACAGGCAGAAAAGCTTGTTTTCAAGAGCGTTATCAATTCTCCCGGCCCAGTTCATTTCTCCGCGGCGTTTTTCAAATTCGTCGTCCGTTTCCTGGTAAATCTGAATATGATTGCGGCCTTTGTCTTTAGCTGCATAACAGGCCATGTCAGCTGAGCTGAGCAGTGAATTGACATCTGTGCTGCTGGCATCAATAACCACAAGTCCAATGCTGGCACCTACGGTAAATGCTCTGTTTTTCCATGCAAAGCGGTATTCGTGTATTGCATCGCACAGGTGCTGGGCAATGAGCTCTGCCTTTTTAAGGCTGCAGTTTTCAAGTAAAATACCAAATTCATCCCCACCCAGGCGTGCGATTACATCATTTTGACGAATCTTTTTCTCCAGCATAGATGATATCTGTCTAAGCAGTTCATCGCCGGCGGCATGACCGGAGGTATCATTGACAATCTTAAACTGATCCAGGTCCAGGTAAATCAATGCATGGGTCAAATCCTGTTCTTTACTGGACTGATGCAGTTTTTCCAGTCTCTGCTCAAACTCGGCCCTGTTTAACAGGCCGGTAAGGGAATCGTGAAAGGCCATGTGCTGAATGGCTTTTTCTGCATCCCTGCGTGCTTTTCGGCTGCCAGCTTCCCGCAGCTCTCTATCGATGGCGGGAATCAGGCGAGAGTAATTGCCTTTTAGAATGTAGTCATTAGCGCCTGTTCTCATGGCATTCACAGCAACATCTTCGCCGATACTGCCGGAAACGATAATAACGGGAATGTCTTCACCGGCTTTTTTAACCAGTTTAATCGCAGAGGTGGAGTCGAAATTGGGCATATTGTGGTCGGTGATGACAATATCCCAGTGTTGTTCGTCAAGGCAGTCCTGAAGGTCTTCAGCTGTGTCGACTCTTTTGTGGTATGTAGTGAATCCCCCCTGTTTGAGTTCGCGAAGCAATAACAGGGCGTCATCTTCAGAGTCTTCAACTATCAGAATGTTTAATAATTCATCAGACATACACAGATTACCCGGCTATATTCATTACCAGCCAGTACATACCCAGTTGTTTAATAGATTCCATAAACTGCTCGAAGTCGACGGGCTTTCTGATGTAGCTGTTCGCCCCATACTCATAACTGTCAAATATATCCTGTTCTTCGCTGGATGTCGTGAGCATAACAACCGGTAAGTGTTTTGTGCGTGGGTCAGCGCGAAGTCGTTTGAGTACCTCGTGCCCGTCAAGTTTAGGCAGTTTCAGGTCGAGTAGAATGACTTCAGGTGCCTGAGAGGTGTCCCTGTCAGCATATTGGCCTTCAGCAAACAGGAATTCAAGGGCTTCAATGCCATCCCGCGTAACTATGACTTCATTGGCTATATTGTTTTTCTTTAGTGCGCGCAGGGTTAGCGCTTCATCGTCCGGGTTGTCCTCTACCAGTAATATAATCTTATTATCCATATGGGGAGCTTCTTTTGCTAAATTTCATTTATGAATCATCATTTCTGAGTATAGACATATTTTATGTAAAAAGGGGCTTTGCTGGTTATTAGTCAGAGTGTTGTATGAGAGTGTATTAACCGGGGGGGCTATTCCAGGATCGGTCTGCAAGCGGCTTCTGCTCGAGCGAGGTTTTTCTGCTGGAAAGCCTGCGGATTGTAGATAATACGCTATATTATCAAATACTTATGTTGCTATTATGTGTTCAGGTTATAGTGCTGTTTTATTACGGTTTATAATGTAGGGTTGGTCTTCGCTTGAAAATAAGCAGCAACTCCATTACATTCGATGCAATGTTGAAAGATTTAAGCTCGGCATTTGATTTTCAGCGCCGTTTTCGATAAAGCTTGTAGGATAAAGGTGTATATTGAGATAATGACAGCTAAATCTTTGATATAATTCATAAAAATTTTTTTTTCAGACTATTGATTCAGCTGTGATTATGCTCTATTATCCTACCCACAATTTGTAATAAACCAATAAAAGAGAAAGGGAAAAAATAAATGGCTATTTATCTTAAATACGACGGTATAAAAGGAAATGTAACTGCAGACGGTTATAAGGACCATATTGCTGTGTTGTCTGTGCAATTTGGCGTTGGCCGTGGTATTTCAATGGAAGCAGGTAACCTGTCAAACCGTGAGTCTACACGTCCTAGCCTGAGCGAAATAACTCTGACTAAAGCGGCTGATAATTCAGTAACGGCTATTTTCAAAGAAGCCGTTACAGGTAATGCAGGTAAAACTGTAAAAATTAAGTTTGTACGTACCGGTGCAGATAAAGTTCAGGAATATATGGACTATGAGTTAACAGACGTATTAGTGAGTGGTTACTCAATTTCAGCTGATTCAGAAGGCGAGCCAATTGAATCTATCACACTGAGCTATTCAAAAATCATGATCAACTACAGTGATTTTGATAAAACTAACAAGTCTGGCAATCCACAACGTGTGGGCTATGATCTGGAAGCTGCCAAGCCTTTATAAGCTGGCAGGGACCGATAAACACACCTGCTTCCGTTTTTTCTGATTTTATACCGTTTGAAATTGAAATAAACCGGCTTCGAGGGTGTGTTTATGTTAGTTCTGTTGCCCTGGGCAGGTGCCAGGGTAACTCATATAATTAAAACAATTCCTGGTTCTACTTACCCATGGAAGAGGTTATTTAGGGATAACCTCACTGCGAGGGTGCATTCACAATGAGTAACTTAACTCAAGACCAACGACTGATATCAATAGCGACGCCTTTAGACAAAGACGAACTGTTGCTGACCTCCTTCGAAGGAACAGATTACGTATCAGACCTGTTCGAATTTCAAATTGAAGTACTATCCAGTAATCACTCAATTAAGCCGGAACAGTTGATTGGTAAAACGGTTACAGTCACCATTCAGAATGATCAGAAACGCACATTCAATGGCTATATCAGCAACTTTACATACGGTGAAATAAAAGCCGATAATTTGCGTGTCTACCGTATGACCATGGTGCCGTGGTTATGGTTTCTTTCAAAAAATAACCACCACCGTATTTTTCAGGAAATGAATACCAAAGACATTGTATCCAGTGTTTTTAAAGATTTAGGTTTTAATGACTTTGATTACAAAGCGACAGGTAACCCGACAGTGCGGGAATACTGTGTGCAGCACAATGAAAGTGACCTGAATTTTATTTCACGTTTGCTCGAAGAAGATGGCATTGCCTATTATTTCGAACAGAAAGATGACAAGCATAAAATGCACATTGTTGATGCAGCCAATGCCTATCAGGAATGCGCCGAAACAAACCTGACCTATTCAAAAGGCAATCAGCCGAACACTCAGCTTACCCGCTGGGAGCATGTGTACGAATTTAGAAAAGGCAAATGGTCACTGGATGACTACGACTTTAACAAACCAAAAGCGGATCAGTTTCAGACAACCGCCTCCACCAGTAAATTTGCCAATGCCAAAAATTATGAGCATTACGAGTATGCACCCTACCATGATTTTTCGGGCATAAAAGACCTGTCTAAAAAGCGCATAGAAGCAGAAGAAGTTTCAATGAACACCATTGAGGCATCCAGTGACTGCAGCAGTTTTTATGCCGGTGGAAAATTCAAACTTTCAAAACATGCGGTAAAAGAAGAAAAAGGCAACTACGTTATTATCGCCATCCGACATCGTGCGATTGATAGCAGCTACCTGTCCAGTAATGAAAGTCACTCAGAGTACAGCAATGACCTTGTCTGTATCCCGGATAATGTTCATTACCGTCCCGCCCTGACTCACCCCAAACCGGTGATGTCAGGCCCGCAGTCTGCTGTGGTAGTGGGGGCGTCCGGTGAAGAAATATATGTGGATAAAGAAGGCCGCATTAAAGTACAGTTCCACTGGGACCGAGTTGGCAAAAAAGACGAAAAAAGCACCTGCTATATCCGCGTGATGCAGCCCTGGGCTGGTTCTGGTTGGGGCACCTCGTTTATACCCCGTATCGGTATGGAAGTGGTGGTGAATTTTTTTGACGGTGATCCCGATAGACCCATTATTACCGGCTCCGTTTACAACGGTGATAACAAGCCCCCATTCAGCTCAAAAACCCAGAGTGGCATAAAAACCCGCTCATCAAAAGGCGGCAGCCCGGCCAATTTTAATGAACTGCGTTTTGATGATTTAAAAGGTTCAGAGCAAATATTTATCCATGCAGAAAAAAACATGGATACAGAGGTTGAGAATGATGAAACCTTAACGATTGATAATGATCGCACCAAGCTCGTTAAGCACGATGAAAACTCAACCATAGAAAATGATCGCAATAAAACCGTTAACAATAACCAGACGGAAACAATCGCTAAAAATAAAACCATTGATGTGGGTGCTAATCACACAGAAAGCATCGATAAAAACATGACGATTAACATTGTTGGTGATTTAAAAGAAAGTGTTAAAGGTCTGTATTCAGAAAATGTGACCAAAGCCTATGATATGCAGGCAAAAACCATCACCATGCAGGCGGAGGATAAAATTATTTTGAAAACCGGTGCTGCTTCTATCGTTATGAAAAGCAATGGTGATATCACTATTAGTGGAAAAACAATCAATGTGAAAGGCTCAGGTAATGTCATTATTAAGGGCAGTAAAGTTACGACCAACTAACAGTGAATTAATGTGAAACAGGACGATTCAGATACCCAGGAATATGCAGAAGATTTGCCAGCTCCGGCAAATGAACAAAGCCTGTCCAGTATAGCGCCCGGTGAAATTGTTATCGGTATACTGGAGGGGCTGGATGAGCAGGGCAATGTGCTGGTTAACTTTGCAGAAAATCAGTGTGATGCACCACTGGTTGCTATTTCGACGGTTGCAATCAATCAACAACAGGCAGGGCAGCAGGTCGCACTGTTGTTTGCCGAAGGCAAACTTGTAAAACCGGTTGTTATGGGGCTGATACATAACCCGCTGAATCAGATGATAGAAAATTTTGAAATGATTCCCCAGGAAATGACGCAGGGTGAAATAACTTCCGGAGAAGCATCGTTCGATCAAAATACTGAGAAACTCGAGGCGGATACAGAAACAAAAGACATGGAAGATGTCACTGTAGACGGAAAACGTGTGGTTATTGAAGGTAGAGAAGAGATCGTTTTTAAATGTGGCGAAGCCAGTATCACCCTGACAAAAGCGGGGAAAATTCTGATTCGTGGGAAATATTTATTAAATAGATCTTCCGGTGTTAATCGAATTATGGGTGGATCTGTGCAGGTAAACTAAACAGAAATTGCAGAGATTTAATGGGGCTGGATTTACCTGCTTCTGTCTATTTGCCCCGAACTGATTTATCCGGATTGATTTATAAAATAAAGGTAAGAGTCATATGCTTCAATTAGATAATCGCACACCTTTTGCGGCGAATATGACATTGTTTCCAGACCAGCAGGGAGTAGAAACGCTTTATCTGGTGGTTAAGGCCCGTTTTAAAATTGGTGAACAATGGGTGCTGGCTGATAAACAGTTACCCCCTACAGCAGAAGATGAATACTGGGGTGAGCCGGAGAAGTCCAGTCTTAAACAGGCTTCGGATTATCACATTGGTAAACCCGCGACGGACATACTGATGACCGGCAATGCCTGCTCGCTTAACAGCGAACCGGTTAAGCAGCTGGATGTGAGTTTAAGCGTGGGGCAGGTGAATAAAACCATCCGGGTGTTTGGTGATCGGCAGTGGCAAGACGGGCGTATAACCCCCCCGATACCTTTCCAGACAATGCCCATGATATATGAAAGAGCCTACGGTGGCGTGCATGTTATTGATGGTCAGGTTGACTCACTGGAAGAAAAAAACCCGGTGGGCTGTGGTTATGCAGGCAAACGCTCGGCGGCAGAAATGGATGGCATGGCTTTACCCAACCTGGAAGATCTGGGCAGTTTAATACAGCAATACACCGATAAACCAGAGCCGGGCTGTTTTGCTATGAGTTCCGCCAGCTGGCAGCCCAGGCTTGCTTATGTCGGCACCTATGATGATGCCTGGCAGGAGCAAAGAGCGCCGTATTTGCCTGATGATTTTGATTTGCGTTTTTTTAATATGGCGCATAAAAATTTAATTTATCCGGGATATCTGCGCGGCGGTGAAGCCGTTCATATTGCCGGTATGCACCCGGCTGGAAATCTGTCGTTTAATTTGCCGCGCATTAATCTGGTATCATGTGTATCAATGCAGAATAAAGATGAAAAAAGCCCGCTGTTTAATCTGGAAACATTAATGATTGAACCTAATGAGTTAAAGTTGAGCATGGTGTGGCGAGCGTCTATGGTGTGTGATAAAAGCACACTAAAAATAAACAATGTGAATGTTTCGCTTTCACGTTGATATGCAATAAGTAATTAAGCAGTAAGCAATTAAAAGGTATTTCAAGTGGCACAGACAATATTTTCAAATTCAAGAGGCATCGCGCATAAAGGCAGTGGCGGCTTAAGCGTGGTTTTTCCCGATGTGTGTAAAACACCGATTGGACCAGCTGTTGTGCCCATTCCCTACCCGAATATCGGTAAGTCTTCAGATACCAGTAAAGGCCCTAAGTCGGTTAAAACTGACGGTAAAATGCCCATGGTTAAAGGCGCAAAATACAGCACCAGCACAGGTGATGAAGCAGGAGTGTATAAAGGTATCATCAGTGGAAAAATTAAAGGCGTCTGTGAATATATGCTGTACTCCTTTGATGTAAAGTTTGAAGGCAAAAATGTCTGTCGCATGGGTGACCCTTTGTTCCATAATAAAAAAAATATCATGGGGTAGTTGCGCGGCTTAAAAAACGTTCAGTATGATTGCCGGCTAACCGATTTATGACTTTAAATACAATGAATGCGTATAAAGATATATACGAGCAATATGTTACCGAGGCATCTTTTTTATGGATACTTCGTTCAATTGCTGTGGAGCAACCGCACTACACAAGAGAAGACATATATGAGCTTGAACAACGCATAGAAGCGCAACTGGATGGCTTGATGACGGCGGTGGAGGAGGCCTGGGAGGTTTGTCTGGATGCGCTGGAGCTGGAGCAGCCGGGTGAGGTGTTTACTGCCACGGTGACTGCCTTTAGAAGTCACGATGTTGGCAAAATTCAAACAGCAGTTGAAGCCGGATTAAAAAGCGATAAAACCATTAATGCCTTTATTTCAGCATTGGGCTGGTTGCCGGAAAAACAGGTGCACCCCTGGATTAAAAAATTTCTTACCAGCAAAGATCTGGACCACAAGTATCTGGCGCTGGCGGCCTGCAGCGTTCGCCGAGAAAACCCGGGTGAGCACTTAAACCGGGTTTTATCTCGAGATGACTGCAAACAGCACGAAAAACTCTATGCACGGGCCTTACGGCTGGTGGGGGAGTTCAGGCGGCAGGATTTAAGTCAGACTTTAATCGAGGCCATGGGCTCCGATATTGACAGCATCAAATTCTGGTCCAGCTGGTCGAGTATATTGCTGGGCAATCGAAAAGCCGCTGAAAACCTGCAGGTGTTTATTTTTAAAAGGGGTCCGTATCAGTTACCGGCCATTAATATCGTATTCAGGGTGCTGCCGGTTGAGCAGGCCAGAGACCTGATTTCAAAACTGGCAGAAGATAAAACGCAGATGCGTGCAGTGGTGCAGGCGACAGGTATTCTGGGAGACCCCCATGCGGTTAACTGGCTTATCTCAATTATGTCAGATACTGCACTGGCACGAATTGCCGCAGAAGCGGTTAGTCTGATTACCGGCATCGACCTTGAGCAGTACCAGCTCACAGATGAGCTCGCGCCGAGCGTTGCGCAACAGCCGAATGATGATGCAGCTGATGAAGATGTGTCACTGGATGAAGATGAGAATTTACCCTGGCCGGATGTTAAAAAAATATCCCAGATCTGGATGAACCTGGGAATGAATTTTATCGCCGGAAACCGGTATTTTCTGGGTAGAAATATCACACCGGAACTGCTCAATGATAAAATTGTGAGTGCTTATCAGCGACAGCGTCATGCCGCCGCAATGGAGCTGGCATTGTCAAATACCGCCATGCCATTACAGAATACCCGAGCAAGGGTTCAGGCCTGATTATGGGTGATGAACTTAAAATATATATCGCCGGGCTGGGTGCATTAACCGCCGTGGGCAAGGATGCGAAAATGACCTATGCATCGGTTAATGCCGATATTAATCGCTATCAGGACTCCGGCTATTTTACCCATTTAAAACAACCGGTAAAAATGGCTCTGGTGCCGCCGGATGCGCTGCCAGAAATTAATGAAGAGCTTCAGTTTAAAGGGGGCTATACCCGCTGGGACAAACACCTGCTGCAACTTGCCCATGCCGCTATGTTAGAGGCCGTAGAAAACTATGAGCTGAAAAAGCCCATACCCTTAATACTGGCCTGTCCGCATCATTATTCGAAATGGCCTCACCAGTTGCCGGACAATTTTGTTAAGGATTTAATCGAACAGTCCGGTGTGGCCATAGACCCGGAACTGAGTAGAACCGTGCAAACCGGGCGCACCGGCATACTGGATGCCCTGCAAATTGCCTACAAGTACTTTCTGGATACCGATTTTGAAGCCATACTCATCGGTGGCGTTGATAGCTACCAGCGCCCGGAGCTGCTCAGAGGGTTGCTGGAAGAAGGCCGGGTGGCTAATATCGGCGTGTTTGATGGTTTTACACCGGGGGAAGGCTCCGGTTTTATCCTGCTGACACGCAATAAAGCCAAAGCCATGAATGAAGGCACCTGTCTGGTGAGCCTGTCGGCTCCGGGTGTTAGCCAGGAGAACGGACACATGTACAGTGAACAGGCCTATTTAGGTGAAGGCCTTGCCAGTGCGGTTAAAAAAACACTCTCCACCTGTGATGGGGCGAGAATTAAGCGCATATACAGCACCATGAACGGTGAGCGATTCTGGATAAAAGAGCTGAGCGTGGCACTGATCCGCAATCAGAAATACATTAATGAACAATACCAGCTGGAACACCCGGCTGACTGTTATGGAGACCTGGGGGCGGCCAGCGGAGCGGTATTAATCGGCATGGCCGCACAGCATTTGTTTGAGCAGAAAAATAAAATGTCGCATCTGGTGTGCTGCTCCTCAGACAGCAGTTACCGGTCTGCAGTAGTATTAAATATGGAAGCACAGTGATCAAACAGTTAGCCCACAAACCCCTAACAGCCGAAGATAATTTACAACAGGTGCAAAGATGACACAGGTAGGTGAAAGCGTTGCAGTGACAACGATTAAGAAAGAGGATATCGAAGACAATCACTTTGCGGGTGTTCGTTATTGCTACCCTAATGGAGCGCCTTACCCTGCGCGAATCAATCTGATAACGAAGGTCGATAATGTCGAAATTCCCGGCGTATTTAACTTCGAAGGCGAAAGCATCTTAACCATGCTCGATCCCGGGGCCAGTGTCAGCTATGAAATTGAAAAAGACGTCGATAAAGACCTCAAGGCGATTCGCAAAAAAATAAAAACCACCCTGGATGGCATCATCGCGGCCGAGCGGGAAGAAAAAAAGTGGATGGATGCACAGCTGGAGCGTGAAAACTATGTTATGCAGGGCCTGATCTACACCGGGGCCTTTATGACCGGCGCGGGTGAAGGTGCACTGGGGTTAATTGAATTTGTCGGTGACGGGCTTGAGCTGGGTGGAAAAACCCTCTGGTATAATTTTCAGTTAGAAGCCAATAAGATGGAGGCGGCCTGGGAAAAGTACATAGAAGGCGATGAAAAAGGCTATTTTCAGAGCCTTGGGGAAAAAAATCTGAAAGACTTTGCCAGTACCTTCGGTATCACACCGCAGGAGTTGTCAGATAAAATGTTGCAGTCTTATGAAGCGATGGTCTTTATAGCTGAAGACAGCAAGACCCAGCAAATGCTGACGGATTTTGCCATTGATTATGCCAAAGCCCAGAACAGTGTCGAGGTGGTAAACATCTCGGGTTCAGTCGTTTTTGATATTGCGCTGGGTGCTGCATTGGCGGTTACCACCGGTGGTGCGGGTAATGCGGTACAAATCAGTGCAAAAATGCGCCATGCCAGTCGCTTTAATGCCCTGAGCAAACAGTTAATGAAATTGATGAGCCTGCGCAAGCGCAAAATGCTGCGCAAATCTGTGAATGGAAAACTGGATGAAATCACCAAAGTTAAAATCAAGCCACCGAAAAAGCAGAAGCTGGAAAAACACACCCCGTCAGATGATACCTTCAAACCTAAAGACGGCACAAAAGCAGATCCTGATCGTAAAAATAAAGACGGCAAAAATAACGCCGACAACAAAAAGGGCGCAGACAAAGACGGCACAAAAACCACGGATGAAAGCGGTACCAACAAGAGCGGTGATACCTGTCCGGATGGCTCAAAAACCTGTACCGGTGGAGAGCCGATCAGCTTAATTACCGGTGAAGAACTGCTGATACTGAACGACTTTGAAATGGACGGGCCATTGCCCCTGTCCTGGGTGCGCACCTATCGAAGCAGCAACCCCGATAATATTGGCCTGGGCCACGGCTGGACCCACCCCTTTGCCGAAAGCCTGCACATAAAAACGGCAGAGGATACGATAGAGCTGCATGATGCCGAAGGCCGCATAATTCCGTTCAAAATACCCGCTATTGGTCAGCTAAGTCAGAATCGGGCAGAAAAACTGCAACTGAAACGTTTTTCAACAAAAGCCTATATCCTCACCAGCATGAGCCCGGGGGCGGTGATCGAACGGCACTTTAATACCCAGCACGGCTCAGATACCCTGCCGCTCACAGAAATTCGTGATCAGCACAACAACCAGTACAGCTTAAGCTACAGCCAGGGGCGCCTGCAGCGCATGAGCGCCAGCTTCGGTGATGTATGGCAATTGCACTACAACCCTCAGGGGCTGATAGCCGCCATTCAGTGGCACACAGAAGGCGAAAAAGCCCCCCTTAAAAAGACACGGGTTCAGTACCGGTATGATGACAATGACGACCTGATCAGCGCCATCGACGCCGGTGACAACCCCGAGCACTACGCCTACCACAAACACCTGATCACCAAACGCACCCTGAAAAGCGGCTACAGCTTCTACTTTCAGTGGAGCGACGACACCCCCAAAGCCCGTTGTGTCAGAAACTGGGGGGATAAAATCAATGGCAAGCCCACCTACGACTACAGCTTTCAGTGGGACACCGCCAATAAACGCGTGGCCATTACCGATACCCGGGGCGGGGTTGAGATCAGTAAATTCAATGATCGTGGCCTGCCCATCTATCAGCGCGATCCGGAAGGCGGTGAGACCCACTATCAGTATGACAGCCTCGGCAATCTCACGGCCCAGACCGATCCACTGGGGCACAGTGAGCGTTTTAGCTACGATCACAATAACGAACTGGCCAGCTACACCAATAAACAGGGACAACAGCAGCGCCTGATTCGCGACCATCTGGGGCGAGTCACCCAGATAACCGACGCAATGGGGCAGAACTGGACCCGCAGCTACAATCAGCACAGCCAGCTCATTAGCCAGACCAACCCCCTGGGCGAGAGCCACCATTACCAGTACAACGAACTCGGTCTGGTCAACAGCATTACCGACCCCACCGGCAGCAGCTGGCACTACATCTGGGATCAACGGGGCCGGCTCACCGCCCTCCGTAACCCCCTGGGCCAGAACACCCGCTACAGCCACAATGCAGAAGGCCAGCTGACCCGCATCACCTGGCCCGACAAACAGAGCACCCGCTACAACTACGATGCCAATGGCAACTGCATTGCCATAAAAGGCCCGGACGGCCAGGTGAACCAGTTTGCCTACAACCCCCTGGGGCTGCTCACCCACCACAAAGACGGCAGCGATCGCCTGACCCAGTACCAGTACAATGGCCTGTCACAGGTGGTGAAACGCACCGACCCCAACCAGCAGAGCCTTGACTACCACTACGACGGTGAGCGCAACCTTATTGGCCTCACCAATGAAAAGGGCGAGCGCTACCGGCTCAGCTACGACCTCAATGAACGCCTGATACAGGAAATCGGCTTCGATGGCCGCCTGCAACGCTATCAATACAACCGCGCCGGACAGCTCATAAAAAGCGCCGATTACAACCGTGACGGCAAAGAGTTGCACAGTCATATCGACTACCAGCGCGACCCCCAAGGCCGCCTGCTGAAACAGATCAATGGCCTCAACCAGCAAGAGCTGAACGTCTTTCACTACGACACACTGGGCCGGCTCACCCAGGCCAAAAACAACCACCGCCACCTGCAGTGGCAATACGACCCCGCCGGGCGAGTCATCGAAGACCGGCAGGGCACACAGACACTCAGCCACCAGTACGACAGCGCCGGCCAGCGTATCGCCAGCGAACTGCCCAATGGCGACCCGCTGCAATACCACTTCGATCAGGCCGGCACCTTCACCGGCCTGAAATACAAGGGCCAGCAAGTTGCACAGATTACCCGGGATGAAATGGGCCGCGAGACCCGGCGCCACTTAAGCAACCAGCTTATCACCGAACACAGCTACGACCCCCAGGGCCGCCTGCAACGCCAGATTACCTACAAACAGCAGAAAAATGCACAACAGGCACAAACACAGCAGGCCCAGCAACAGGCCCGGACAAAAACAAAGGCACTGAGCGAAAGACAATACCACTACAACACCCAGGGCCAGCTCAGCCAGATAGACGACCAGATCAGAGGCAGCGTACACTACCACTACGATGCCCTGGATCGCCTGACCCGGGTTCAAGGCCCCAACCCCGAGAGTTTTGTGCATGACCCGGCGGGCAATATCCTGGCCATAAGCACAGCTGGTAACAATGCAGGTGAAGACCTGCAAAACACACAAAACGGACAAATAAAAGGCAACCGCCTGAGCTTCCAGGGCGACAGCCACTACCAGTACGATGCCCGGGGCAACCGCATTGCACAGGTCCGAGGCAAAGACCAGACACTAAAAACCTACTACCGCTACAACGCCCTCAACCAGCTCGAAGAAGTGGTGAACAACGGCCAGAGAATCCACTACGCCTACGACCCCCTGGGCAGAAGAATCGCCAAAGCCGATGGAAAAACCATTACCCACTTCCTATGGATGGAAGACGTGCTCTTAAGTGAGCATAAAAGAGAGCAGGCGA
>UOFI01000211.1_pt1 | contig 19420 bp, 20 predicted proteins | sample 1988361 | NCBI WGS metagenome assembly UOFI01 (sample SAMEA4712194, study PRJEB27164) | hydrothermal vent metagenome | biome: marine basaltic hydrothermal vent biome; feature: marine hydrothermal vent; material: mineral | place: Pacific Ocean | collected 2011-06-14/2011-07-23 | depth 1689 m
GCTGACGTGCAGGGATGCACTAATATCGCGGTTGCAGGATGCAAAGGAGCGAAGACGTGCAGGGATGCACTAATATCGCGGTTGCAGGATGCAAAGGAGCGAAGACGTGCAGGGATGCACTAATATCGCAATTGCAGGACACAAAGGAGCGATGCTTTGATATTGTCAGGTGTACTCCCGGGGTACAATTCAGGGTGTAGCACCCTCACCCAACGAGTGACTTGCACTAAGTGAGAATAACTAACATTCTCAAATGCTTACAGTGCATTTGTGCGGTTAACTGATTAATTTAGATTCAACAAGCTCAACTTCGTTGATACTGCTTTGATTTTAGCTGAGTTCGCGGCTATTTGCGTCGATTGTGCTTTTTTAGTCTTTGCTGTAGTAAACCCCGGGAATCCAGCTTTTTTTCACCTGGCGGGTTTTTTCCATATCCAGATCAACTTCGTCTTCATTAATAAAGGTGAAGTTATTCCAGCCAATACGCACAACATCTTTGTGCCTGAGCGGCTGTTTTTCTACTTTCTGCTCATTAACAAAGCTGCCATTGGTGCTCTGCATATCGCTTAGAATGAACTGCTCATGACCCTTATCGTCTTTTACTATGCTGATTTCAGCGTGTTCTGAGCTTACGGCCAGGTCGTCTATGAGTATGGTACAGGTGCTGGTTCGACCAAATTTGAGTCCGGATTGGGATATTTCAAATCGATTGGCAACCACGCCATCTACCAGCTGTATTATTGAAGCCACGCTATCATCCTCTTAAGCATCTATCAGAATAAACCCAGAATAGCCCACAGTTTACGAAAGCGGCCATAGCTTTTTCGTAATTTGCGAGTTTTCTCAGGTTAAAGGTAAAAGCCTATGCTTTTATAGCAGTTGATTCAAGCCAGTGATTTAATTTTTTTGAACTTTCTGTATAATACGCGCGCAGAATAGGTATATAATAATTTACGCATGTACTCATATAGTGCCACCGCGTACTCATTAAGTATATTAATAGATAATTACATTGCCTTATTTATTGATTTGCATCAGTATCTCAGGTGATATAAATCAATATAATTCGCTCGTTTTACGTGATTGGGCGTCATGGATATGACTGGCTGAGTAACTTCAGACCAACGGTAAGCTTTGTTAGTCGCTAACAACTTCACCTGCCAACACATTAACAGGCTTGTCACCAGACGTTATAACTTATTGAAAACAATACGTTATAACGTAATAACAGATGTGGCGTAAATGAACTGGCTGATTTGTTTGCAGTGTATTAAACCACGCTTGAACCTCCTCTTAAGTCCTTTTCATGCTTTCATTGTTCGCTGGGTGATGGGGTTATTTTTTTTGGACTATATAAAGCCTGTTTGCGCAGTTTTATTTTTTCCATAAATCAGGTTTTGCTGTTCGCAGCATTCTATTCATATAGGAGACGTTCTCGTGCAAGCTTCGCTTGATCAGAAGTATAATTTTGAAATCATCAAATGGTTTACCGTTGCGGCGGTAGTCTTTCTGGTGGTTGGTACCGGCATCGGGGTGTATATTGCCTCGGAACTGGCCTGGCCGTTCCTTAACTTTGATATCGCCGAAATCACTTTCGGTCGATTACGCCCGTTACATACTAATGCCGTTATTTTTGCATTTGGCGGTAATGCGCTAATGGCGACATCTTACTACTCGGTACAGCGTACCTGTGGTGTGCGCATCTGGAGCGACAAGCTCGCCTGGTTCGTCTTTATAGGCTGGAACCTGATTATTGTCGCCGCGGTTATTACGCTGCCTCTGGGCATCACCCAGGGCAAGGAATACGCTGAGCTGGAATGGCCAATCGATATCGCAATTGCGGTTGTATGGCTGTCTTACACATTCAATTTCATTATGACCCTTGCCAATAGAACAACCAAACACATTTATGTGTCTAACTGGTTCTTCCTTTCAATGATGATCATGATCACTATTCTGCATGTAGTCAACAGTATGGCGGTACCGGTGAGTATGTTTAGCTCCTACTCTGTTTTCTCCGGGGTACAGGATGCAATGATTCAATGGTGGTGGGGACACAATGCGGTTGGCTTTTATCTAACCGCCGGCTTCCTTGGCATGATGTACTATTTTGTACCCAAGCAGTCCGGACGCCCTGTTTTCTCCTATCGTCTCTCAGTTATCCATTTCTGGGCGCTAACCTTTGGTTATGTATGGCTGGGTGCTCACCACCTGCAATACACGGCTCTGCCGGACTGGACGGGTTCTGTGGGCGCGGCGATTTCGCTGGCAATGATTATTCCTTCATGGGGGGGTGCAATTAACGGCATGATGACCCTGTCCGGCGCATGGGACAAGTTACGTACCGATTATGTTTTACGCTTCCTGATTGTGTCTCTGGCGTTTTATGCCATGTCGACATTTGAAGGCCCGGTGATGTCTTCGAAGACGGTTAATGCGCTGTCTCATTACACTGACTGGACCATCGGTCACGTTCACTCCGGCGCTTTAGGCTGGGTTGCAATGGTGGCTTCCGGCGCACTGTATCATCTGGTGATGAAGCTGTGGAACACTCGTATGTACTCTTCCAGTCTGGTGAACGCTCACTTCTGGCTGGCAACGATCGGCACGGTTGTATACATTATTGCGATGTGGGTATCCGGTATTATGCAGGGTCTGATGTGGCGCGACTATGATGAGTTCGGCACACTGACCTACACTTTTGCCGAGTCGGTTGCTGCCATGCATCCATACTACGCAATGCGTGCTGTTGGCGGCCTTATTTTCTGGTCCGGCGCTGTAGTGATGCTTTTTAATGTAATTATGACGATCCGTCAGGCAAGTGCTGAGAATTCTGCCAGTCCTGCGACAGCAGCAGCTTAAGGGGGCTAAGATAATGTCTAACAACAATCAAACCGGGCCTATCCAGAAAAAGTTTGAAACCAATGTCATTGTGATGGTTTTAATCACTTTCGCACTGGTATCTGTGGGTGGTATTGTGGAAATTATTCCACTGTTTTATCTCGATGAAACTATGGAGCATAACAAGCATAAGGAAATTCTCTGGGATCGCAAAGAAGCGCAAACCCTGAATGACTGGCAGGCAGGTGATGGCGTACGCCCTTACAAGCCGCTTGAGCTGATGGGGCGCAAATACTACATCCGTGAAGGCTGTTACCTGTGTCATTCACAGATGATTCGTCCCTTCCGCGATGAGAAAGAGCGCTATGGTCACTATTCTCTGGCGTCTGAGTCTATATATGATCATCCATTTCAATGGGGCTCCAAGCGTACCGGCCCTGACCTGGCCCGTGTGGGTGGCAAGTACTCGGATGAATGGCATGTACTGCATTTGAATGCTCCTCGCAGCGTTGTACCTGAGTCGGTTATGCCCAATTACCCGTGGCTGCAAAAGAACACGGTTGACCCTGTCACTACCACGAAAACAATGCAAGTCATGCGTACACTGGGTGTGCCTTATACCGATGCCGATATTGCTTCCGGTGCCGCTGAAGTGGAAGGCAAAACTGAACTTGATGCGATTGTCGCTTACCTTCAGGTACTGGGTACCATGGTCAAGTTTGACGAGGCTATCGACTACCGCTAGGGGCTATTAAGATGAATGACATATTAAATACAGACTGGGCAGCAATGACACTCAATGACTGGGCTGGCCTGATCATTACTGTTGGCGTGTTCTTTCTAATGATATGGGCATACGTCTATACGTTTAACCCTAAAAACAAAGAGAAATTAGAATCTCAACGTCACGCCATTTTTGATGACGATGACAATGATGTAGAGGACTCAAAAAAATGAGTGAAGAAAATAAATTTCCCGGTGAAAATAACACCGGACATTTCTGGGATGATGATCTGCGTGAGCTGGATAACCTGCCGCCCACCTGGTGGACCATTGGTTTTCACGCCAGCTGGATGTTTGTGATTTTATACACCCTGCTGTATCCATCCTGGCCCATGATTGACAGCCACTTTAAAGGTTTACTGGGCTGGACATCTCTGCAGGAATATCGCGATGACATGAAGTCTATCGAGAGTGTGCGCGCACCTTTTGAAAGTAAAATTAAGGATATGTCCGCTGCCGATATTCTGGCTGACGAGAAGCTCTCAAAGTATGTTATTGCCTCAGGCAAGGTACTGTTTGGTGATAACTGTGCGGCCTGTCATGGTGCCGGTGGCCAGGGTAATGTGGGCTTCCCTGTGCTTGCGGATGATGACTGGCTTTATGGCGGTACGATCACCGATATTGAAACCACCATTAGCGGTGGACGCCAGGGCATGATGCCGGGGCACGCCGCAATGCTGGATGATGCAAAAATAGACTCTATTGCAAGCTCGATTAATAGTGGCAAGGTGCTGGAAAATGCCGTTTATATGGAAGCAGGTTGTGTGGGCTGTCACGGTGCTGACGGCAAGGGCCTGAGTTTTATGGGTTCAGCTAATCTGACCGATGGAATTTATCGCTTTACCTCACAGGATCAACTGGCCAGCATCAAACACACCATTAAGTTTGGTGTAAACGACCCGGCAAATAAGGATACCCGCAATGCGGTTATGCCGGCCTTTGGTGGTGGTAAACTGTCAGATATTGAAATTAAAAAACTGGCGGTTTATGTACATAAACTGGGCGGTGGCTTGTAAGAGTGGCTGCTGCGTGTTCAATAATGGCCATTAGCCGGTCATTATTGAACTGAAGAACAACTGATAAAACGAAAGGGGCTGTGGCCCCTTTCGTTTTTATACAAAGTATTATTTTTTTTATGGATATTAATGATTTTTCCTGATGGAGATTTGAGTGAACCAGAAAACAAAGGCTGCCTCAGCTAATGATGAAAAAAGCATTACTGAGTTATACGAAGAAGCCATTCACTGGCATGTAAATACCGGTGATGAAATTATTCATGCCAAACGCATGGGCGGAAAGTTTCGTAATCTGAAATGGAAAGCCATGATGACCTGGCTGGTTTTCTTTCTGGGCCCCTATTTGCGCTGGGATGACTCTCAGGCCATTCTGCTGGATATACCCAATCGCAAGTTTCAGTTTTTTGATATCACCATTCTGCCTCAGGATGTGTGGCTACTGGCCCTGATACTGCTCTTTTTTGCCATTCTACTGGCCGCTATCACTTCGGTTGCCGGGCGTGTATTCTGCGGTTATTTTTGCTTTCAAACCATCTGGACTGATATTTTTACGCTGATAGAAGAAAAGCTTGAAGGCAGCCCTGCTAAACGGCGCAAGCTTGATAAGGCTCCCTGGGATTTTCATAAAATACGCATTAAAGTAATAAAGCACAGCCTGTGGATTGGTATTGGCTTAATCACGGGCTTTTCATTTACCGCCTGGTTTACCGATGTTTATCAACTGGCAATAGATACGCTCACCTTTAATGCACATATAACCGTCTACGTGATTCTTTTTACTTTTACCCTCGGCACTTACATACTCGCCGGCTTTATGCGTGAGCAAACCTGCTTCTGGTTATGCCCTTATGCGCGTATTCAGGGTGTTATGTATGACACGCAAACCATTTTACCGACCTATGATATTGCCCGGGGTGAACCCAGGGGGAAACTCTCTAAAGGAAACGTGATAGAGGGTAATGGTGACTGCATTTCCTGCAATCAATGCGTGGCGGTATGCCCCACCGGCATTGATATTCGGGACGGCCAACAGGAAGGCTGCATCACCTGTGGTTTATGCCTTGATGCCTGCGACTCTGTGATGGATAAAATTGGCCGTCCCCGTGGCCTTATTCGCTATGATTCTATGGACGGTATAAAAGGCGGCGTATTAAAGCCCATGCATAAACGCCCCCGTGTATTAATTTATGCCGGCATTGTTGTATTCGCTGTCAGCGGTATTCTTTATGGGCTAACCCATCTTGGCACTTATGACTTAAAAGTGATTCATGAACGACAACCGCTGTATGTGCAAATGAGCAATGGCTCCATTCAAAATAAATACGAGCTAAAAATTCTGAATAAAACCGCAAATGAAATGCACGTCAGTGTTGTTATTAGCGGTGCAGAAAATATTGAAATTCAGGGGCTACGGGAAAAAATGACCCTCGCACCCAGCAAGCTGACCTCCTTTACGGTATTTTTACGCATTCCCAGAAAGAGCCTGAAAAAAGAACGCACCCCCATATATTTTACGGTTGAGTCTTATCAGGAGTTTGACGATTCGGTAGAATACCAGAGTATGTTTTATGGCCCGCGGTTCTAAGCAACTCAACCAGGGGTTAGTCCGGGGATCAGCCACAGCAATATCAACTTATGTATAAAACCATTAACGAGCACAACAGTATGACTAAAAACTCTATATCTCAGGGCAACCCCAGGGCGATCAAGAACCCGTGGGTACTTGCTTGGCTGGCTCTGGTGGTTATTGTATTTGCAGTTAATATCGGCTTTATCAGCCTGGCATTTATTACCAACCCGGGGCTGGTTGATGAGAACTATTATGAAAATGCTCAGGATTATGAAGAAAACCTGGTTAAGTACCGCAATGCCCGCACAGCACTGGGCTGGAGCTATCAGGCTGCTTTTCCAAACAACCCGGTTGTGCGTAACAAAGAACGCTATCGTTTAAGTGTTGTTGATAAAGCAGGCTTACCTTTAACCGCTGCAAATATCAGTTTCAATGCTTATCGCCCCTCCGATGCATCTGCCGATTTTAAACAGCCATTTTCTGAAGTTGATGCGGGCATTTATGAGATTGAAATTAGCTACCCACTGAAAGGTATATGGGAAATTACGGTGAATATTGAGCATGAAGATAAGCAGTTTAAATTCAGCCGCCGCGCCAGTATTCTGGCTGAATAAATATCTGTTTATGCACCGTTTATGTCATCAAAACAAACCGCTGAACTAACTGAAACGGAGCCCCCCTGCTTTCACTGCGGTCTGCCGGTTGATCCACGCAACCCCGTTGAAAATAAAATTCAGAATAAGCTTCGCCCGTTCTGCTGTCATGGCTGTAGTTCTGTGTGCGAAATGATTTATGCTTCCGGGCTGGAGGGCTTCTATCAACGCACGCCGGACGGGCAACTACTCTCGCCTCCTCCTGAGCCTCCTCGGGAAACAGAGCTTTACGATATTGATGAAATTCAAAGTGAATTTGTTCACAATATCCCCCTTAATAGCACAGAAGAAACAGACCCGTCACAGGGCGCGCAGCCTCGAAATATGCATTTACTTATTGAAGGCATTCACTGCTCGGCCTGTGTCTGGCTAATAGAGCGCAGCCTTACAAAACTACCGGGCATTCTGGATGTAAAAGTAAACCTGGCCAATAAACAGTTATTTGTTAGCTGGGATAATTCTCACAATAAAATTTCAACGATTATTCAGCACCTCGGGCAGATTGGTTATGCCGCAATTCCCTTTAACCCGGAATCAGCGGAAGGCCTGATTAAAAAACACAACCGGGCTTTGCTGCTGCGAATGGCCTTTGCCGCCTTTAGTATGATGAATTTATTATGGGTATCAATTGCACTTTATAGCGGTGCCGATGAAGGCAGTTTTAAGCCGCTGTTTCAATGGGTCGGCTTTGCTCTGGCCACTCCCACCCTGCTCTATTCCGGCTGGCCATTTCTAAAAGGGGCCTGGACCAGTATCAGGCACTTTAACCCCGGCATGGACATTCCCATTGCCATTGGTGCCGTAAGCACCTACAGCTACTCGGTATTTATCACTGTCAGTCAGAACGGTGTCGGCGAGGTGTATTATGATACGGTGGTTAATTTTATTTTTGTTATTTTAGTCGGGCGTTTTCTTGAAGCAAAATCAAAACGCCATGCCGTTGCCGCCAGCCAACGCCTGATGGATTTACAGCCCCGGGTCGCCAGTGTGGTACGTGATAATGAAACCCATATTATACCGGTTCGTGCGCTGCAAATTAATGAAACCATTCTGGTCAGACCCGGTGAAAAAATTCCCGTTGATGGCACGGTATTAAGCGGACACTCATCTGTAGATGAAGCGCTATTAAGTGGAGAAGCATCACCGGTTAAAAAATCGAGCGGCGATATTCTCTGCGCCGGCACAATTAATCTTGATAGCACACTCACGGTTAATGTCACCGCAACGTTACGTGATACCTCTCTGGGTAAAATCATCAGCCTGGTTGAAGAGGCTCAGGCCAGTAAAGCCCCTATTCAATGCACCGCTGACAAAATTGTGCCCTGGTTTGTTGTTACAACCTTATTGCTGGCCTCATGCACTTTTATTTACTGGTATAGTCAGGGCATTGATCATGCTTTGCTCACCGCCACATCGGTACTCATTATCACCTGCCCCTGCGCTTTTGGTCTGGCCACGCCCATGTCTATCGCTGTGGCCTCAGGCCTCGCTGCACGTCATGGTCTGCTAATTAAAAACGGCACGGTTCTGGAGTATTTATCCAATATCGATCATTTTGTTTTTGATAAAACCGGCACACTCACCGAAGGCAAAATGCGAGTTAAAAACATGCTTTCAACTGAACACAGCGATCGTTTATTAGAAAAGGTAGCACACCTGGAAAGCCTGTCTGAACATGCGATTGCCGGGGCCATTATAGACGAGGCAAAATCACGAAATATAACACCCCAGCCTCTGAAGGTGGACAACTTCTGTAGTCAGCCCGGGCTGGGTATTAGCGGTGAAATTGATGGCCAGCGTATTTTCATTGGTAATACTCCGTGGCTGGAGAAAAACCATATCCCGTTACAGAGTGAATATTTACTGCAGGCATCAAAACTGGAAAACAAAGGCATCAGCTGTATACACATTGCTGATAAAAATACACACCTGGGCTTTATTGCCATCGCAGATCAATTAAGAAGCGATGCAAAAGCACTCATTAGTCATTTAAGAGCCGCAGGCATTAAGCTGAGCTTGCTCAGCGGCGATAAACAGGCAGTTGCAGAGAGCATTGCTAATGAGCTGGGGGGCATGGATGTCATCGCGGAGGTTTTACCTGATGAAAAAGATGCGGTGATTAAAAATCTGCAAACGCTGGGGCAAACGGTGGCCATGGTCGGCGACGGGGTTAATGATGCGCCGGCACTGATTCGTGCCGATGTTGGCATTGCTATTGGCTCAGGTACCGATGCTTCAATTGAAAGTGCCGATATTATTCTGCTCAGTAATGAGCTGGATAAGATTCGACTGGCTTCTGATTTATCCCGTCGCACACTGCGCACCATCCGGCAGAACATTGGCATGTCTATCGGTTATAATATTATTATGGTACCGCTGGCGGTGATGGCTTTTGTCACGCCCCTGTTTGCGGCAATTGCAATGCCGATAAGCTCTTTAGCCGTCATTGCAAATGCCTCACGCATACGTACATTATTTAAAAACCTGTAAAGTATTGAGAAACCTATGGACGTGATATACGGTTTAATTCCCCTGATGCTGATACTCGGCCTTGCCGGGGTTGTTATTTTTATCTGGTCTGTTCGCAGCGGACAATATGATGACCTGGAAGGTGATGCAAACCGCATTTTAATGGATGAGGATGACCCGCTATTACCTGCTAACCAGTCTGATAATAAGCAGGCTGGGCCGTCAGAAGATAAAGGCAAGCCGCCCCATAAGGGCGTATGGCCGGATGCCGATTAAGCGCCTGACCTGAAAATAGCCCTACTTCCGCCGTGCCAGCATCTGCACAGGAGCAATGCGCCCATTCTCTAAATTCCACAGGGTATTCTGAAGTTTTTCGGCGGCACTTTCACCCATAACCAGATGAAGTCCCAAAGGGGGTGGCCCGGCTGTAGATGTATTTTGCTTAAAAAACTCAAGCGCAAACTCGGTGCGATCTTCTACCTCATCCACATAAAAACCCGCATTATCGAGCAACACCAGCATTTCGTCCGCCGTTGTTAAATGACTGGTTTCAATAGACTGTGACCAGGGTACCGGGTATTTAAGTGCCTCTGAGTTTTTTTTCATCATATCAAAAAGGCAGAAAGTCGCGCCCGACTTTAGTACACGGGCAATTTCGGTATATAGCGAAACACGATCGTGGATATTCATGGCGACATGCAGGCTAATAGCCGCATCAAAGTTCATGTCCTGAAAGGGTAAGTCTAATGCGCTGGCCACCTGAAACTTAACACGATGATCAAAACCGGTAAGCTCTGACAGCTCTTTTGCTGCACTGATATATTCAGGCGTCAGATCGATGCCGGTCACCTGACAGGCTTTGTGTTCTGCAATATGGCGAACTGTACCGCCTATGCCACAACCGACATCAAGCACATGTTGATTAGCTTTAAGACTCATTTTAGCAACCGCATATTCCGTTGCAACTTTGCCGCCCGTATGAAACTCTTCTACAGGTGCCAGATTTGCAGCCTGTAAATTATGACGATCAAGGCCAGATGCTTCCAGCCCATCTAATATGCGTGATAATAATTCACTGTCACCATAATGGTCTGCGACCTGAGTTTCAATTTTTTTCATTCCGGTATTACCATGCATTGACACTTATTAAACTGTTCGACTTTTAAATTTCAGACAAGTTCAAATTGGAATAGCGCATGCCCGCAGCCGGGCATTTTCTGTGGATAAATATATGTTCGAAAAGTATGGGATAAACATCCCCGTTATATATCAGGGCGGTATTAACGCCTTAAGCTTTAGCCACTTTATAGTTTAAGCACTTTAAAAAAAGGATTGTGTGAACTCTAAGCCGGGGCCACTGCACTTGATCCAGCCTATAAATAAATTATTTTTCAATCACCCTGTAGAGAAAATACATTTGTTATTTTAACTTAAGGGTATTTCTAAAAATATCTTGCGGCCTCTGCGTGAGCTGAAGCCTGTCTCAGACCACGTCCCATGTTAATTAAAGAGGGCCTTAATTCATTAACCAGTGTTCGGCTTCTTCTACAACTTCAAAAGCCTTAACATTACGACTAATTTCTTCAAGAAGAATAACAAGCATTTTTATCAATGGATACCCCAGGGTATAATTTGACACAATAGCTGCTTTTGCCGTACCTCTGACATTAGCAAACTGTTTAACCCGTTCCACCAGGCGATTTTCAAATTCAAAATCTATATTGTCAAACTCCATTTCTCTAATATCCCATAAGGCATTAACATCCGAGGGTATATCGGTGGCTGAAACAAGGTTTTTCATAAACACTTCAAACTCATCAATATCCAGGCAACCTTTTACTTTTGCAGTTAAAATATTGTTCTGGTTATTATATACAAACTCAATAGCCATTATTTTTCCCTGGTGTGTCAATACAAACACACATTCCTTCTGCTTAAATTTTTATTAGAACCAACCGATTTGATTTTACCCCAGGTACTGATGAGCATACAAGCGCCCTGATAAATTATTGACAATTATTGCCACCTAAAGGCTTTAGCGCACATATTACAGACAAAATCAATTAATTATTTCAGAATAATCCGGCACTCAAATACCGATCCTTAGTACACATTAGTAAATAATCAAGGTTTATTTTTAAATAATATTCCCCCTCTGCAATACAGAATCATACAGGAGGGCAGAAATACAGATATCGAACTTACCAGGCATGTATTTACAGCGCATCCCGAGCAATGGGCCTCCTTTTCATCTGTCTCGCCAGTCATAAGCTTCTGTTTTAATATTTATCTAGCCTGTTATGTGGAAGATTAAAATTCAGATCTGGCCCCACGGGTACTATCTGGGTAGGATTTATACTGGTGTGACTAAAATAATAATGCCGCTTGATATACTCAATATCCAGCGTTTGCGCAACACCTTCAATTTGATATAATTCTCTTAAATAATTCGATAGATTTTCATAATCGGCAATACGCTTTAAATTACATTTGAAATGCCCGACATAAACCGCATCAAAACGAATTAAAGTTGTGAATAATCGCCAGTCTGCTTCGGTTAAACTATCACCCAGTAAATATCGTTGAGTTGATAATGTTTTTTCCACTTTATCAAGCTCATTAAAGAGCCGACTAAATGCTTTTTCATACACAAGCTGTGATGTAGCAAAGCCGCAACGATAAACACCATTATTTATATTATTATAAATTGGCCCGTTCACCGCATCAATCTGCTGGCGTAAATTCTCGGGATAGTAATCTGTTTTAACATCAGTAAATGCATTAAATGCGGAATTTAATATACGAATAATTTCAGATGATTCGTTATTTACAATGGTGTTTAGTTTTTTATCCCATAACACCGGTACGGTTATCTGCCCGGTAAAAACCGGGTCGGCGCGGGTATAAACTTCATGCATAAATCGAAAACCATGCAGATGATCAATATACTTCCCCTGTGAAGAAAAGCGCCATCCATCATCCAGCATCTCAGGTTCTACTACTGACATAGTTATTACATTTTCAAGCTTTTTAAGCTTTCTGAAAATAACGGTTCGATGCGCCCAGGGGCAGGCATTGGAAACATACAGATGATAACGTCCGGCTTCTGCTTTAAAATCACTGCTGCCATCCGCTGTAACCGAGTGGCGAAACGTGGACTCCATACGTTTAAACTCGCCTTCATCTATTTCTTTTTCAAGCCAGTTTTTTACCAGTTTACCTTTGATCAACATACCCATTGTTCGCTGCCTTTCTGATATACAGTCATTTCTATTGTATTTACATTCTGAACTATGGCGAACATCTATTCAAGCACTTGACTCGAGCATAGCGCCGGGACTACAATTAGACAACTGTCTTACTAATTGAATTATTCTTAATGGAGCGATATGAATGCTGTTTTAAATATAGAGGCCTCAAACCGGCTGTTTCGCCCTTTCAAGCATGTTGAAAAAGCCACGTTTAACGACAGAGACTTTGTTATCAAATACACCGAACGGGCCAGAAAGGCGCTACAAAGCAGAAATACGCCTCTGATTATTGAAATGCAGATTTATTTTTCATGTGTGGTTCAAAAGCGCGTGCTGTTTCACGATGCATATAAATATGATGCCATACCGGTCAATGATATGTTCTCGATTGCAATTCGCACGGTTGAATCTCAATCCTGTGATCCGGACTACTATGCAAATAATCACCCGGAAAAGCGTGAAATGGATTCATCCAGCGCAAAGAAGATGACGGCAAAGGAGCTTATTTTTGATTTTAAGAACAAGACCTGGATTGGGAGCTTTAGAATTATTTAGAGCCTCATTAAAAACTTTAACCAGCCCGAATATTTCAGCCTAAATTAATCAGCTGGGCACCATAAAGTGCGCCTCTGGATGTGCCTATGTTGGTAATTATGGGGCACAATCAAAAAAAACGCGAATGACGAGTCTTTTACTGACGTGCAGGGATGCACTAATATCGCGATTGCAGGACGCAAAGGAGCGAAGACGTGCAGGGATGCACTAATATCGCGATTGCAGGACGCAAAGGAGCGAAGACGTGCAGGGATGCACTAATATCGCGGTTGCAGGATGCAAAGGAGTAATGTTTTGATATATAACCAGGTGTGCTCCCATAGGTGCCATTCAGGGTGCAGCACCATGACCGAACGGGCGACTTGCACTAAGTGAGAATAACTAACATTCTCAAATACTTACCGTGTATTTGTACGGTTAACTGATTAATTCAGGTTCATTGGCACGCTCGAAAAATTAAACGCCATTGGCTTTGATGCTTTTCATATGAAAGCAACACAGGTGATTACCAGGCGCTGAAAGGTTTTGACACAGAAACAACGGTTTATTTACAGGCTCGATTTTCCAGGTAACCATGATCTGTAAAGTGGATATTTACTGATTCAAAAAGAAAAGATTACCCTTATTCAGGAGCGTCAGCCGCAGGGGCTGCGGATGTCTTGTTTACAGGGATGTGTTTACAGCGTCTCCCGAATAATGGCAATCTTTTTTATCTATCTCATGAGTCTGTTTTTTTGACTTTTTGAGGGGCTATTTGATTTGCGACTATAAGCTTTTCATATACTCCACTAATGCCAGTAGCTGCTGCTCAGTCAAATCACTCGGTACCTGTGGAATATCAGGTGATGTGTAACGCTTCATCACATCCATAAGTGTTGCCGCACTGCCATCATGAAAATAGGGTGCGGTCAGCATCAGCCCGCGTAAACCCGGTATCTTTATTCCCATTGCCAGTAAACCCTGTGGTGGATTTTCGACAATATTGGTAAAGAACCCGGCATCCCCTGTGCCTTCCGATGTTTTATGACAGGCGACACAATTAGCCTTTCCATAAAACAGTGCCCAGCCCATTTCAGCCTGCTTTTCATCAAACACACCCGGTGGCGGACTGACAATGCTTTTCAGAAAGGCCTCAATGTCGAGCAGGTCACTTTCTTTGATGTCATTGCCCGGCTCTACCTGCTCAGCAACCAACAGACGATCCTGAAATTCCTGGGGCAATGGATTAGCTATTTCAATATCCTGTACAGAGGCATTCTCTGTTGCCCAGGCACCATTGGCACCCAGCACCAGATCTATACCACACTCCGGGCCACTGGCCAGTGAATGATTATTACTGCGCGTTTGCAACACCCCTATCCAGGGTACGGTGTAACCCTGCTCCGCAAGGTCTGTATAATTCCAGTGGGGCGGGATACTTGAAGGATTAAAGACATGATCATTCACCGGGTTACCTTCGAAGAAACGCGGATCAAAGCGCCCCGGGCCCCAGCCCTGGTATTGTGGTATCAGCTCAGGTGTTGTTTCCTGCACGTAAGGTGTCAGTGACAGAATCGTACCGGCATTCATTTCAGTATTGGGTGGCCCTAAAACCGGTACACCAATGGGTAAAGGCACGGGGTCTGCAGCCTCTGCTAACTGAAACGCTGTTTTTGTCACTTTCACATGACACAGTGCACAGGTTAAACCAACCGAGGTTATTAAGTCCGGGTTAGCCGGATCTTCAAATTTGCCCCGCACACCCACAACGGCATCTGCCTGAATTAACAGACGGGTTACCGCCGGATTTTGCAGCGCTGCCTGCTTGGCCGCAAAGTCATCGCTTAACATCACATCGACAATGGCCTGGGGGACATTTCTAATGTCGATTTGCACACCTAAGGCAACTGCATCCACTGGCTTTACAACATTGAGCAGCTCATGCAGGCGAAAACGGCCGCTCCACATTTTTTCGGCACCCCAGGTTTCATTGAAATAAAGTGCAGCTCCCCGCTCAACTTCTGGGCCCGATACGGTTTGCAATGTACGATGCTGCACCCGAAGCTGACTGACTGGCTGCTGGGTCAGGGTAACCACCATGCCACTTGAGGGGCGGTAAAAGTTCTTCATCATGCGAACCCATTTGCCCAATTTGTCTTTTTTGCCACTCAGTCGGGCGATTTCACCCATCTGAGGATGAACCGGCAAAGGGTTTGCTGCAATAGCAATTTTAATGGGCTGTTGAATATGCACTGGCTTCCATTTCTTGTGCTTTTTCTTCAAAAGCGTAATTTTATAAACCGGGCTGGCAATTCCATTCCCTGTATTTTCAAACTTCTCTGCTCTAATTTTCTTAACCAGCAGAAAGGCGTCATCCTCCAACGCCCCAGCCGGAATATTAATTTCAATCGCCGGGTTGCGGGCATTATCTGTAAAAATACCCCCTGAAACCGCATACACCCTGGCCTTAATAACGACACTCTTCTCTGTCTCCATCTCGTGCTGCATCGCATAGGCTGCAGAAGACATACTCAAAAATAATATACTAAACAACAGCATGAACGGTTTTGATCTACTCAGGTGAATAAACATACTTCCTCCAACATATCATTATGGTTAGGTTAAAGCGCGGAGGTTAGCAGGCATTACCAGCAGACACAGTGATTCAGGTAAGTGACCTTTCACACATCAGGTTATCAAACGATGAAGCCCCCCGTGCAAATGCCTTATTTATCAACCGAAGCTGCCAGCAGCTGCATCACTTTACGCCAACCGGCTTCGGCTCGTGGGCCAGCCGCTTCAAAGACAGCGTCAAAACGCACTCGCTGATCTTCTGATAGTTCAAATTCGAGCTTCTCACCCTGACGGCTCAGTTTCACTCGCCTGACACGTTTATCGACAGTGTCCACCACGACATTTATATAACCATCTTGCGTTAACTGCCTTAATGGCCGATTCAGGTATTGCTTGCTCACCCCCATTACAGACAACAGCTCATTCATGCTGCAAGCTGGATTCCGCGCAATGAAATAGAGAATACGGTGATGGATGCGCGAATAGCCGATTTCAGCCAGACGCTCATCCGGCCGGGCAATTAAAGCTCTAAAACCAAAATGTATCGCTTCCAGCGCCTGATTCAGCTCATCATTTCTTTTACTGTTTTTATGGTCAACCATATTGACATACTAGCATGGTTTATATGAAAATAATAAAGGTCAACAAACTTGACTATTAATTTAACCCTCAACCAAGGAGAAAACATATGCCAACTGAAGGCATCTGCTGGATTAATCATCGTATCGTGCCATTAAATGAAGCACGTATATCGGTTATGGATCACGGTCTGTTATATGGCGATGGCGTGTTTGAAGGTATCCGCTTTTACGCTGACTGCGCATTCCTGCTGGAGTCTCACCTGAAACGCCTGGCGGCATCGGCAAAAGCCATTGCGCTGAAACTGCCTGTCCCCATAACAGAACTAACGGGTATTATTCAATCACTCATTGATAACTACGGCTCTTCACAGGGTTATATTCGCCTGATTATTACCCGCGGAAAAGGCCCTCTGGGCATCAACCCTGATTCATGCCGTAAACCTGAACTCATCATTATCGCCAGCCCTCTGCAAATATCAGATGAACAAGCTCAAACCCGGGGTATTCGTGCAATCATTGCCAGCACCCGGCGCATACCCGCAGATTGTCTGAGCTCACAAATTAAAAGCCTGAACTATCTCAATTCCATACTGGCTCGCATTGAGGCTAATCAGGCCGGTGCAGAAGAAGCCCTGTTACTTAATCATCAGGGGTTTGTTGCTGAGGGCACAGTCGATAATGTATTTATTGTTCGCAATAACGTGCTTTATACTCCCCCGACCATTGATGGCGCACTCGCCGGCATTACCCGTGAGCTCATTATTAACCTGGCCCGTAATGCCGGTATTAAAATCGGTGAAAAATCTCTGGCTGCCTACGATATTTATACGGCAGATGAATGTTTTTTAAGCGGAACCGGTGCGGAATTAATTCCTGTAAGAGAAGTTGATGGCAGAGAACTTGCTGCCTGTCCGGGGGATTTTTTCATCCGCATAAGTACTTTGTTCAGGGATTATATTGAGCAGGGATCAAGCGGCGTTGCTCAATAATGAATCGCCAGCCAGATCGTTTCTATACCCGGAGAGGTCCAGCTTACTTTATGTTTTGTATGGGCCGGAATGTTCAGATAGCTACCTGATTTTAAATATACCTCAGTGGCAGGATCATCAAATACAATTTTAGCTTCACCCTGCAGCACAATCACCCACTCATTTTTCGATTGATTGTGCCAGCCGGATTCAGGCGAGCTGTGCCCTTTTGAAATAATACGTTCTATTGTTATATTTTTATTCTGAATAAGTGGCTCAAATATCTCACTGGAGATATTATCCGGTATGGATTCGAATATGCTCTTTAATTGTATATTTTCTGACATGCTCGGCATAAGCTGTATATCTCTGGCTTCAACACGGCCCAAATGGATAAAACCATTAAGTATACTGCTTAATAATCAGACATTCTTAAGTCTGTTTATTCTCTATATGAGTTCATAGGGGGTGTTATGGAAATGCTGATCGTTTTATGGCGCTCTGCTGCATAAAAAAACAGAGCGATAAAGCTCCGTTTAACCTGGAAAAATCAGTTGGCTACGAGAAAGATGTGTAAGCAACTGGTTTGGATGACGCAATGAAAAAACAAGTAGCCATTATTACTGATGATAAGCACTTTTTTCATACAGCAAGACAGATCAGGGGCTTATGCAGACTTGCGTGATTCAGCTGATTTTTGCAGATTTAATACTCAATATGCACAAAAAAGGGGCTTAAAAGCCCCTTTTTTCTTATTTCTTCTTAGCGCTACGCTTTTTACGACGTTTTTTTGTAACCTTTGCTTTTGTTGCCGGAGCTGCTGCAGCTGAGCCACCCATGCCTTTTATTAAAGCATCTGTACGCTTAACGGTTTCTTTCGCTTCAGCTTTAACCGTTTCAGCCTTTGCTTTTATTTCAGTTAATTTTGCTTTTAATGCTACTAAAGGGTTAGCTTTTTTAGCAACTTTCTTCTTACCTTTTTTCTTTACGGCCATATTGAACACCAGTGTTGTTTGATAAAGTGCGTATCATATTCTTTTTTGATTAAAAAGCATACAATTTATTTTATTGTAGCTGCTTTTCAAATTTTATCCATACGTACATAACAATTTTATAGCGCTTTATAAATTTGTTTTTCTCCATACGCCAATATCAATGCATTTTTTTCTACTTTCTTAAGACCTTTTACAACAAGCGCATAGGAATGATCAATCATTTTTCTAATTTCAGCTGCTGGAATACTGTCATCCAGTACCACCGTATTCCAGTGCAGTTTATTCATATGGTAACCGGGTGTAACCGCCTTAAATATATCCCTAAGTGCTGCCGCTTTATAGGGTTCGCACTTTAAATTCACACTGGCGACTTCATTTTTTAAAAATAACAACGCAAACATCCTGTTTTTAACTTTAAATACCGCCACATCTGATCCAAATGGGTAGCTTTCTATGGCTTCCGGCTTGTTTAACACATAATTTTTAGTCGCTTTATATTTCATATCTATGCCCTGTCAGAATCACTCACGAGACAGATAAAAAGAATAGCCATTGTTTCAGGAGACACTGTACATAAACCGGCGTAAGCTCGGTATTAGCACCCCTGCGACTGAAACGCCTGAATAATAACCAGCCTTTCTTTTCGCCTCGGCAGTATATATTAACCCGCTTAAACCTTAACCAGCACCCATACTTTTTGTCGTGCACTTTATGCGCTTCAAAATCATGCCATAAAAATGCGATAGCGCGCCATTGTTTATAGAATTTCACCCCATAATACGTGGTCAGCGATCATGCACGGCATCAGTGTCTCCATCACAGGCAATATCGTGACAATATACGCCCGACGTTCATTTCCATTATGTGTTGCAATTAATCCCTGTATCCACTGCCCTTCTACCCGTTCGAACCAGTGGCTGTTTAACTCCATATCTTTTTCCATAAACTGATTAATGATAATTTTTACCGGTTTGGGAAACCACTTATCCCACACGCCCTGCTTAATCCTGAACTAATCAGTTGACTGCACAAATACATTATAAGTATTTGAGAGTATTTGTTATTCCCACTGAGTGCAAGTCACCCGTTCGGTGAGGGTGCTACACCCTGAATTGCACCCCTGGGAGCACACCTGACTATATCAAAGCATCACTCCTTTGCGTCCTGCAACCGCGATATTAGTGC
>UOFI01000030.1_pt1 | contig 18208 bp, 16 predicted proteins | sample 1988361 | NCBI WGS metagenome assembly UOFI01 (sample SAMEA4712194, study PRJEB27164) | hydrothermal vent metagenome | biome: marine basaltic hydrothermal vent biome; feature: marine hydrothermal vent; material: mineral | place: Pacific Ocean | collected 2011-06-14/2011-07-23 | depth 1689 m
GAAAGACGAAAGACGAAAGACGAAAGACGAAAGACGAAAGACGAAAGACGAAAGACGAAAGACGAAAGACGAAAGACGAAAGACGAAAGACGAAAGACGAAAGACGAAAGACGAAAGACGAAAGACGTCGCTTTTAAAGGTGAATTATGTCAGAACAATATTATTTTAAAGTAAATGGTATGAAGTGTGGTGGTTGTGTTGCGAATATTGAAAAAGCCGTGAAGCAGCTGCCGGGGGTGGAGTCTGTTGAAGTTGACCTGGAAACCACAATGGCTGTGGTTAAAGCGTCTGCAGATGCTAAGGGTATTGGTGCGGCTATTGATGGTGCAGGGTTTAATGCGATATTAATACCGGATTGATGTTGTTAATATTTTTAGAGATACTCTGTAAAACTTCAGGTTAAATTGTAAAGGCGTTATATGTTGTTTGGGTTGGTTCAGGATAAAGCCCCGCTAGAAGAGGACTCCGTTCAATGGTTATTTGAAACGTATGCCTGGGCATTAAATAATTTTGGCAGTGATGTGTTTTTTAATGAAACGGTTCTGGTTCTGCCAACTAATAGTTTTTTTCCGGGTAATGCTAATAATTCACATGATATGGCATCATTAATATTTGATCAGGTTAAGAAATATGCCGGCCTGGAGCACTGGCCATGTAAGTTGCAGGATCAGTCCAGTTGTAATACTGAAACAATACCAAAGGTAATGATTGAGGGGGCGTTAAGAGGTTCGAAAGGTGTTGCCTCTGAAACAGTAGCCGATGACAGTAAATTATTAATTACATATAATCCAGATCAAGTCAAAAACCCGGAAGTACTAATAGCCTCTTATGCTCATATGTTATCTCATTATTTAGGCGCAATGGCAAAAATGCCATCACCTGGCGGGGAAGAGTACTGGCCGCACACAACTGAAGTGCTTGCTGCTTTTATGGGGTTTGGTCTGATCTTTTCTAATAGTGCCTATTCATTTAATCGAAATAAATGTGGTAGTTGTGCAGGGGCTATTCCTGAACGTTCAGCTTATTTGTCTCAATATGAAATGACCTATGCATTCGCTATTTTTTGTGTATTAAAAAATGTTCATAATAAAGAAGTATTGCCACATCTTAAAAAATCGCTACGGTCGTTCTATAGAAAATCAGTTATTGATATTAACAAGCGGCAACAGGATTTGAAATTATTGAAAACAATAGATACGTCTTTAGCGGTTAGCTCATAATCAATCTCTGCTGAATGTTATATAAATAATCTAAAACCATTTAATAAGACCGTGCCTGATTGGGAGGTGTTATTACGTGAATATAAAAATTTCTACATTGGGTACATTAAAAATGTCAGATCACACCTATCGTTTATCAATTTCAGGAATGTCCTGTGCTGGCTGTGTTGCAGGTGTGGAAAATGCACTAAACAGTGTGCAGGGTGTTGAAGCCGCAGCCGTTAATTTTGCTGAACATACTGCCAGTGTTGCCGGGGCCGTTACCGTCGATGCGCTGGTTCAGGCAGTTAAAGATGCCGGTTATGATGCAGCGGAGCTAACAGCTGGCGAAGCTGAGCAGATGGAAGAAAAAGAGCAGCAAGATCTACTCTATTACAAGCAGTCGATTAAAAAATCGCTGGTAGCTGCATTAGTGGGTTTTCCGTTATTTATTGCCGGCCTGTTGGGGCTGTTGCCACCGGTTGTATCAATTGTTGATAAGCTATTCTGGCTGGTAACCGGCCTGTTAACGCTCGCAGTAATGGTGTATTCAGGAAAACATTTCTATCAGGGGGCCAGCAAGGCATTTCAGGTTCATAATGCGAATATGGATACACTGATTGCGCTGGGCACAGGGACAGCCTGGATTTTTTCTATGTTTGTTCTGCTTTTTACAAATTGGTTACCTGAAAGTGCGCAACATGTTTATTTTGAAGCGACGGCCATTATCATTTCATTAATAAACCTGGGTTCAGCACTGGAGAGCAAAGCGCGGGGGAAAACATCTGAAGCGATAAAGCGTTTAATCGGTTTGCAACCAAAAACAGCGCGTGTATTGCGTAATGGTGAAGAGTTAGATATCGCCATTGAAGAAGTGGGTTTACAGGAAACGATACGGGTTCGCCCGGGTGAAAAAATTCCGGTTGATGGAAAAATAATTGAAGGTGCATCAACACTGGATGAATCCATGCTGACAGGTGAGCCTATGCCGGTTGAAAAAAAATCGGGTGATGAAGTGGCAGCTGGAACAATAAATAAAACAGGTTCATTTTTATTTATCTCTACACGCATTGGTAAAGATACCGCATTAGCACAAATTATCAATATGGTGCGTAAAGCTCAGGCGAGCAAGCCAGCCATTGGTAAGCTGGTTGATAAAGTGGCATCTGTATTTGTGCCGGTTGTTCTAATTATTGCGGTTATTACTTTTCTGCTCTGGTTTAACCTGGGGCCTGCCCCCAGCTTTAGCTACGCATTGGTTGCAACCATGACGGTTTTAATAATAGCCTGCCCCTGTGCGCTGGGCCTGGCAACGCCTATTTCCATTATGGTAGGTGTGGGTAAGGCGGCAGAATCGGGTATTTTAATTCGTAATGGAGATGCTCTACAGCAGGCAGGAAAACTAACCACCATTGTGCTGGATAAAACCGGCACCGTAACACAGGGGCGGCCTGCTGTAACCGATATAAAATCATTAGCGCACATAGATGATAATGAGTGTTTAATGTTAGCGGCGAGCCTTGAGGCACTGTCAGAGCATCCGTTGGCTGAGGCTGTAGTTAATGAAGCGAAGAGCAGGAAGGTAACCTTAAGTAGTGTTGATGATTTTCAGGCTATTGCCGGTCAGGGGGTGATGGCGAAAATTAATAATAAAATCGTCCTTCTGGGTAATGACCGGTTAATGCTCCAACAGAAAGTGAATGTAGATGATTTACAGAATGAAGTTGCCGTTCGCTCAGAAGAGGCAAAAACGCCGATTTATCTTGCCGTGGATGGAAAGGCTGCAGGCATTATCACCGTTGCTGACCCAGTCAAAGAAGATTCGAAAGTTGCAATCGATCGGTTGATGCAGGCGGGGCTAAAAATTGTGCTGTTAACCGGGGATAATAAAGTAACGGCAAGGGTCGTAGCCGAAGCTGTGGGTATAGATAAGGTCATTGCAGAAGTTATGCCAGAAGATAAGGCGAGTATTGTTAAACAGTTGCAGCAGAGCGGAGATATTGTCGGTATGGTGGGCGACGGAATTAATGATGCGCCAGCACTGGCCGGTGCGGATGTCGGCTTTGCAATTGGCACCGGAACCGATGTGGCGATTGAAAGTGCGGATATAACGCTAATGCGTGGTTCACTTCACGGCGTGGCCGATGCTATTAATATTTCACGGGCAACGGTGCACAATATAAAGCAGAATTTATTCGGCGCGTTTATTTACAATACCCTGGGTATACCCATAGCGGCGGGAATTTTATACCCGGTGATGGGGCTGTTGTTAAATCCAATGATCGCCGGAGCGGCTATGGCAATGTCATCTGTTACAGTGGTGACAAATGCGAATCGTTTGCGCTATATAAAAACGGGAGAAGACAAATGATATTACTGGTGAATATACTGGGGATTGTATTAATCGCGGCTATTATCTGGTGGTTCTGGTTACCTAAGAGTAGTTAAGCCTGAAAGTATTTATGACTAAAGTCTATAATTTATGCAATGAGTATGGCTTATGAGTTTTTTATTTCTAAGGCAAATTAATTTAGGTTGAATAGCTATTGTACTTATCTTTTTGAATTTTAGACAGAGTTCTATCTTGTCTAAGGCTACAGTCATTGAGAGTATATATGTCAGAAATTAAAAAGCACTGGGAGAGTATATACAGTAACAAGTCATCACTTGAGGTGAGCGGAGGTGCGTCTACTCTGGTTGATCATTTATATGATGATGGTTATTTAAATCTGAGCGTGCTGGATATTTCTGCAAATGCACTGGCCTGTGCGCAGGCTCGGCTTGGTCATAAAGCCGTTGGCATTACATGGTATGAAGAAAATGTGCTTGCTTTTTATCCGCCGAAACATTTTTCATAGTGGCATGACCGAGCTGTTTTTCATTTTCTAATAAATCAGTCAGACAGGCGTGAATATGTTAAGACATTAAAACGTGCGTTAACCTGCGATGGGCATGTGATTATTGCGGCATTTGCAATCGGCGGTCCAGAAAAATGCAGTGGCCTGGAGATCGTGCAGTATAATGCTGATAAACTGTTGACAGAGTTAGGAGGCAATTTTGAGTTGCTTAAAGAGGCGAGTGAGCTTCATTTAACGCCCAATAAAAAGCAACAAAAATTTGTGTATTTTCATTTTATTCGAAAGCAGGTGTGACACGGTTGAGGCTGTATTTTTTTCTGTGTAACTGCCTACCCTAGCCATTTCTGGCGGTAATGATAGGCAGTTACACAGAAAAAAATACATCCTCGAAATACCGGGTTTTATACCAGCTCTTTTATGCCTTTTAATACCATATCGGTAAAGCTTACAATGCCTATAACTTCTCTATTTTCAATAACCGGTGCACGGGACAGGCCGAACTGTTCAAACATTCTGGCGCAGTAGCGTATATCCATTTCAGGGTCTACGCAGATAACCGGTTTTGACATGATTTCATAAATATTCACTCGATGCGGGGAGCGATTTCTAGCTAAAACATCTTTTGCAATATCTGAGAGAAGCACCATGCCATACTCATCATTCTCATGGCGCTTTTTAACCACTAGAGATTTTGTCTCTATATGTTTCATTTTATTTAGAGCTTCCATTACCGTGATTTTTCCGTCGACCATGTCGAAATCTAATTTCATTACATCCCGAACTCGTATTGTTTTTCTGTCTATCATAGCTCGTCCTCAACGACATTTACTAATTTTTCAACCTGATGTGCTACGCCAACGGCATCTTCTACATCTATTTGTATGGCAATACCCGAGCCGGCATTTTCTTCGAATTTACCGATATCGTTAATTTTTTCAAGGATATGCCGACTCAGGTGCTCTTCTACAAGAAAGAGCAAAACATCTCTCTGAGTTTCCAGTGACAGGCCGAAAAAAGTTTTTGATTTCTCTATACCTTCTCCACGTGCGTTGTTAATCACGGTGGCACCTGTGGCACCGGCTTCCCTTGCCGCCTTCATAACCTTGTCGGTGTTATTGTCATCAACAAATGCAATAATGAGTTTGAAATGCATATATTTATCTCGCGTTTTGATTTAAATATCAGCCAATATCGGCTATTTTAATGCTCCGACCTATATTTTGAAAGCTGGGAATAGGCCATAACCGTGATAATTGGGAACAGGCTCGCAAAAGCAATTAACCCGAAGCCATCAATTAATACATTGCGCCCCGGGACGTTTTCAGCCAGGCCGAGCCCCAGCGCAGTTACTAATGGCACTGTAACGGTTGAAGTTGTTACGCCCCCCGAGTCGTAGGCCAGGGGGATAATCATTTTTGGTGCATAAAAGGTTTGAATGACCACAATGATATAACCTGCAGCAATAAAGTAATGCAATGGCAGGCCGGTGATTATACGGTAACTCCCCAGTGCTATGCCGATGGCTACGCCTAATGCCACGGCGATACGCAGGCCCCATATGCTGATAGCGCCGCCCGACACTTCATTGGCCTTAATGGCGACAGCCATTAAGGCGGGCTCTGCTATGGTGGTGCTGAAACCTATGCTGAAAGCAAAGATGTATACCCAGTAATAGTCAGACCAGTGATGTGACTGATTGATGCTCTCGACGCCCTGGTATATAAAATCTATTTGTGTCAGCTGTTCTGCCATTAAGCGCCCAAGGGGGAATAGCGCTTTTTCAAGCCCCATTAAAAAGAGTGAGAGGCCGAGTAGTACATAAGCAAACCCGATTAAAACTTTGTGCAGATTGGGAACGGGTTTTCTAAGCACAATAAATTGAAAACCAAAAAGGATGGCACAAATGGGCAGAACATCAAAAATGGTCTGGTATAAAGTAGTGGCAAGTAGCTGTATGTAATCGTTCATATCAGCATGCCGTAGGCCATCACAAATATCATGGGAGTGAGTGATGCAAAGGCAATTAACCCAAATCCATCAATCATCGGGTTGCGGCCACTAATAGATGAAGCCAGGCCAACGCCAAGAGCGGTCACTAAAGGTACTGTGATAGTGGAGGTGGTAACACCTCCGGAGTCATAAGCGATGCCTATAATTTCCTCTGGAGCGAATGCGGTCATAATAATCACCAGAACATACCCGCCTATGATCATATATTGTATGGGCCAGCCCTTAAGTATACGTAAAACACCGATAAGAATAGCCAGGCCGACTGAAAATGCTACGGTCATTCGTAAGCCATCAGCATAGCCCTCTTTGCTGTCTTCAGTGTTATCTATTATATTCCCATCTGCAGCAATTTCAGCTGCTTCATCAGCTACTGCAATTAATGCAGGTTCCGCGATGGTGGTGCCAAAGCCAAGCAAAAAGGCAAAAAATAGTAACCACAGGACGCTGCCTTTCTGTGCAAAAGCATAGGCCATGGATTCACCCAGTGGAAACAGCCCCATTTCGAGTCCATAAATAAAAAAGCTCAGGCCTGAAACAATAAAAAGGGTGCCGGTAATAATATCTATAAAATTATCAATGGGTTGCTGTAACACAACAAGCTGGAAAAAAGCGATTACAAGTATGATTGGGAGCAGGTCGCGTACACTGGAGCCCATGGATTTCAGCAGTGCAAGGCTTGCTTTTTTCAATCGATGTTCCGGAGTGTTGTATGAGTGTTCCAGTAATTGTAGCGCCATATTGCTGGGCTGGCGAGGTGTTAGTGCGAAATACCATGGATTTTTGAGCGAAGCTATGAAATGTTCGGGTGAAGATCAATTAACGGCTTAAATAATGAGAGCTACTGGTGAGTTTAGCTTTTATTGGTATGTTATGCTTTTAAGGTATTTCTGGAGTCAGTGGAAAGGCATGAAAGAGCGCTTTCTGGAAAACAAAGTATGTTATTCGCTGTGTTTATTAGATTGTGTAAGGGTAGGCAATTGCAATGTTAGCTAAGGTTGTTCTGTTAGTAGTGATTTTCTCTATTCCAGTGGGGTGTGCTGGACATAAAATACCGCCATCTGTACATGTATCGAAATCTGGCTCAACGGCTCAAAAAAAACTATATGCACAATATAATGACTGGCGAGGCGTGAAGTATCGCATTGGCGGTAATTCAAAGAAGGGTATAGACTGTTCTGGTTTTGTTCACCTCACTTATAAGCAGCAGTTTAATAAAAATGTGCCCAGAACGACTCAGTTACTGGCGCGTAAGGGAAAACAGGTTAAGCGAAAAAATATTCGCCCAGGAGATGCTGTTTTTTTTAAAACAGGCCTGTCCATCAGGCATGTGGGGATATATGTGGGGGAGGGTAAGTTTTTACATGCTTCTACCAGTCGCGGTGTAATGATCTCAGAGCTGAAAAATCCATACTGGCAGAAAAGTTACTGGATGAGTCGGCGTTATTAATTTCAGAAAATTTCTGGTAAGTCAGAAGTAAGCGGCCCCTGGTGGCGCATAATATTGTTAAATAACTATGAGTATCATATTAACAAATCGGTAATTTTTTTCACGGGCGCTTAGCGTGTGCAGTGTTCACCTGCTTGTAATATTCTGTAAACATATCTGACATAAATTAGCTTTAGACTTCAGCCGCATTAATTGAAGTGTTAAATCTGGAGCTATTTATGAAAAAAAGTTGTTTAAAGTTTTCTATCAATGCATTGTTTGTTGCGGCTGTTATCCCTGTTATTGCAAATGCAGGTGTTACCTATAAAGACGGAGATAAGTACATAAAACTGGGTGGCCGAATTCAGATGCAGTACTATATGCAGGACCCTGATGGTGGTGAAAAAACCGACGAACTGTTTTTTCGTCGCTTACGTCCTTATATAGAAGGTAGCCTTTATAAAAACTGGAAAGGTAAAATTCAATGGGATATGGGCAAGGCAGAGGGGTCTAATGAGATTGCTGTGAAGGATGCCTATATGCAGTATAAAACCGAATCAGGCACTAAAATTATAGTAGGTAATAAGAAGTTTCCTTTTTCCAGGGAAGCATTGACATCATCTAAAAAGCAACAGCTGGTTGAAAGAAGTTTTGTGGGTGATCATAACTATGGTACACCTGATCGTAATATGGGGGTTCACTTAAAAGGCCAGTCCAGTGATAAATTGCTAACCTGGGGCGCTGCCATTGCTCAGTCGAATATAGACCCTGATGAAGACAAACTGGATTTTGACTCACCGGCGAATAAAAATACAGATTTCAATGAAGGCTTTATGTTCGGTGGCCGCATTGAAAAGAGTTTTGGTGCAAACCCGGGTTTTAGTCAAGGGGATTTCAGTGGAAAAGTGAAATCAAGTATTGGTCTGGGTGCATACACCTGGAGTAATGATGGTGATGTAAATAATGCCGCCGCTGGAAAGCCCGACATTGACGCTGTAACCGGCCTTGAGTTATCTGCTGCATTTAGAGGGTACGGAATGTCTGTGGATGCACAGTATAATACCTTTGGTGTGGATACAGTTACGGCGGGTTATACCGGTGGCATGTATCGTGATGGTAAAACGACGCTGTCATCATACGCTGTGGAAGGTGGTTTTATGGCAATACCAAAAACCCTGGAAGTGGTACTGGCGTATCAGTCGCAGGATGCGGATAATTATGCGGATGCATGGAACCGGACTTCTCTGGGTGCCAACTGGTTTATACAAAAGCATAAGATTAAAGTTCAGATGACTTATCGTCTCGGTGAAAATCTGAAGGGTGTAAGCAATAAAGATGAAAATGAACTGTATATTCAGACTCAGTATGTTTTCTAAGTATTGGCGGCACACTAAAAAATAAAGTAATTTGATAAATTACAGCTGTTTATCGCTATTCGGCTCTGAATTCATTTCTTTACGGGTGAGTTCAGGGCCGATTTTTTTTGCGACAGGCTTTCAGAATAATGATAGAAGGGATAGACTAAGGTTATAGAATAGTTCAGCCAATTAAAAAACACTATAAATGGATACGCATACTTTTTTTCTTTATCTGTTGGCCATCTTGCTCAGTGCGAGATTACTGGCTGAAATTGCTGTGCGCCTGCAAGCACCCTCGGTAATCGGTGAGCTGCTAGCAGGTGTTATTCTCGGGCCAAGCCTGCTGGGCTGGCTGCAACCCAATGATGTTTTAAAGCTGCTGGCAGAAATCGGGATTATTCTGCTGCTGTTTGAAGTCGGGCTGGAAACAGATGTTAAGCGGCTGGCTAAGACCGGGAAAAAATCCGTTATAGTTGCATTGGGTGGTTTTGTCGTGCCTTTTTTACTGGGTTATGCGCTTAGTTACTATGGTTTTGGGTTAAGCCTGCTGGTGTCGCTGTTTATTGGTGGCACCCTGACTGCCACCAGTATCGGCATTACGGTTAGAGTGCTCTCTGACCTGAAGCGGCAACAGAAAAAAGAAGGGCAGATCGTATTAGGTGCTGCCGTGCTGGATGACGTGTTAGGTGTAGTACTGTTGGCGCTGTTGTTTGAGTTCTCCATGGGAGGGGGGGGCAGCTTTGTCGCAGCGAGTAAGGTGCTGATCTTTGTGGCTGCATTTTTTGTACTGGCCCCGTTGGCAGCCAAACTGATATCAGTTTTAATTAACCGCTTTGACAGTATGACCGAAATTCCTGGCCTGATTCCAACCAGTATCGTCTCTCTGGTGTTGTTTTTTGCCTGGCTGGCACATGAGTTTGGCGCGCCTGAGCTGTTGGGTGGCTTTGCTGCAGGCCTGGCTTTATCGAGGCGATTTTTTCTGCCTTTTGGTCTTGCTATACGCACAGATGAAAAATTTGCCGTGCGTATAGATGAACAGATGCGACCGATTATTCAGCTGTTCACACCGATTTTTTTTGTTATGGTAGGGTTGTCGCTGAACCTGCATGAAATAGACTGGGGGTCCCCCTTTATCTGGAGTTTCTCTCTGCTGTTTTTTGTTATCGCAATACTGGGGAAATTTGCTGGCACCCTGTTTATCAGAGAGAGCTGGAAAATGCGCATACTAATCGGTTTTGCTATGGTGCCACGGGGTGAGGTGGGACTTATCTTTGCCGAACTTGGGCGTGTTGGAGGAATTTTTAATAATGAAGTTTATGCGGGTATGATCATTGTTATAGCATTGACAACCCTTATGCCTCCGTTGGTTATGAAGTGGTTTTATGCGCGTTATGGTAACCCCTGAAGCTGTAATAGCTCGGTTGTATATTGAGCCGTTTTTTTTGATGGGGTGCAGTAAAACCCTAAATATTTAAAATAAACCTCTCCCTCTCTATTCAACGAGAGGGAGAGGTATTTTATGCTTTATCGCCGGAAGGTTTTTGCTTTTTGCTTTTTCCCTTGTCTTTATTGGTTCTTTTTTTCTTACGTTTCTTTTTGCTTTCGTCTGTATCTTTATTTTTGGCTTTTGGCTTGCCTTTGGAATGAGATGCAGAAGCGGAAGCGGGTTTTCTTTTTTCTTTTACAGGCAGAGAAATTTTTAGCTGTTGACCTGAGACCCATACTTTTTTCAGGTCATTAAACACTTCCTTGGGCATGCCCTCTGGCAAGTCAACCAGGCTGAAGTTGTCATGAATATCAATACGCCCAATATTTTTGCTGTCAAGGTCCGCTTCATTAGCGATAGCCCCCATAATATTGCCCGGTTTAACTTCATGGTCATGGCCAACTTCTATGCGATAGCGGGCCATGCCTTCTCGAGGCGGTTCGTTTTTTCCAGAGGCACGATCCGGTGATCTTTCCCGTTCTCTGCGTGACGGTCTGTCTCTGCCTGGTTTTTCACGTTGAGATCTGTTTTTTCCAGGTGAATCGTTTTTGTCCCAGCTTTCTTTTGATTTTTTCTGTGGCTTGTTCTGTAGCAGAAAAGGTGTGTCACCCTGTAATAACAGTGCCAGTGCCGCTGCAATTTTGAGCGGTGGCGCATCACTTTCCTGCTGATATTCTTCAATCATTTTCAGATAAATGGATAGCTCGCTCGCATCCAGTGTTTCTGTTATGCGCTGTTTAAATTTAGCGATTCGCTGATCATTAATAAGTTGGGTAGAGGGCAGCTCCATCATTTCGATGTCTTTTTTTGTTGCCCGTTCTATCGCGTGTAATAAACGTTTTTCTCTTGGCGCAACAAATAAAATAGCATCACCATTACGTCCTGCACGTCCGGTACGCCCGATACGGTGTACGTAGGACTCTGTGTCGTGGGGAATGTCATAGTTTAATACGTGGCTGATACGAGAAACATCCAGGCCACGAGCGGCAACGTCAGTTGCAACGAGTATATCCAGCTTGCCATTTTTTAAATGTTGAATTGAGCGTTCACGCTGGTTTTGTTGTATGTCGCCATTAATGGCTGCTGCTGCATAGCCTCTAGCTTCAAGCTTGTCTGCGAGCTCTACTGTTGAGTTCTTGGTGCGAACGAAAATGATCATTGCATCAAATTCTTCAGCTTCGAGTATACGGGTCAGGGCGTCGAGTTTGTTGGTGCCGGTAACGGGCCAAAAGCGCTGGCGTATAGTGTCAGCGGTTGTGGTGGTCATTTTAATTGTGACCTGCTCGGGCTTGTTCAGGTACTTGGTCGCAATATGACGAATCTGTTGTGGCATGGTGGCTGAAAAAAGAGCAATTTGCCGGTTGTTCGGTGTTTTCTCCAGTACCCATTCAACATCGTCGATAAAGCCCATGCGCAGCATTTCATCTGCTTCATCCAGCACCAGTGCTTTTAATGAACTCAGATTAAGGGTTCCCCTGCGCATATGGTCCATCACTCGACCGGGCGTGCCGACAACCACATGCACACCCCGCTTTAGAGCGGCGATCTGGCCACGATAATCCTGTCCGCCGTACACGGGTAACACATGAAATCCCTTCATATGTTTGGCGTATTTCTGGAAGGCTTCAGCAACCTGTATTGCCAGTTCACGGGTTGGGGCCAGCACCAGCACCTGGGGGTCTTTCTGCTTTAAATTCAGGTTAGAGATCAGCGGCAGAGCAAAGGCGGCTGTTTTTCCTGTGCCGGTCTGGGCCTGGCCGATAATATCTCTGCCGTCCAGTAGTAGAGGGATGGTGGCGGCCTGAATGGGGGATGGGGTTTCATAGCCCACTTCATCAAGTGCTGTTAAAAGAGATTTATCAAGCTCTAATTGTTTAAAGGAGGTTACCGTGTCGGTAGTCATGTATTATTTTGCCTGTATATGATAGGGTGTGAAAAGGCTGTGGGGAGCCGTTTGCACAGTATTAATGAGCATAGTCCACTTTTCATGGAGGTACTATCGGGATACCTGGAATATGTTCACAAATGAAAACAACAGGGTATGAGGTACTAGCTGTGAAAAACTGTGGAAGCTATTCTAAGTATTGAATTAGTATTTTAACACATAATTATCTTAAAAGGGCTATTTACCTGTTTGTCTGATTCTGTGTTAGGAGAGTTTATCCTGATTTCAGAAAAGTGTGTAATTTGTATCTGGTTTGGGGTAGCGTAAGAATCTAAAAAAATAGACAGGGGAGAAGAAAATGAAGTGCATATTAAATTTATCGTGGTTATTTGTTCTGAGTTTTTTCTGCGGCATGCAAGCACAGGCGGCTAGCAATAATATTTTAGTGATTGTTGCCGATGACTTAGGTGTCGATATGTTACCTGCTGTTTATACACCTGACTGTAGTGTAGACCCTGCCTCCTGTGAGGCTGGCGGAATTATAACCAAAGTTCAAACTACCGATATTAAGACCGATAGCATAAGCGCATTAGCACAAGGCGGTATTACCTTTAATAATGTCTGGTCCAATCCACAATGCTCACCAACTCGAGCAACAATACAAACAGGGCGTTATGGCTATAAAACAGGTGTGGATTTTGCAAGCAAAGAACTGCCGTTAAATGAAACCACACTGCCTGAATTGTTACGACAGGCAGGTTATGCCAGCGCTGCTATTGGCAAGTGGCATCTGGGAACAGCAGATCCGGCTCATCCGACAAAAACGGGGTATGATTATTTTTCAGGGACGTTAGCGGGTGCTGTAACTACAAGTACCATCAAGGGGGGGTTAAAACAAATTAATCTGACGATTTAAAATATTATCCATAGAGTCATCCAGTGCATTAAGAATACTATCGGCAACAGGTGTGAGTTGTTTTTCAATATAATGCTCATAATCCAGTCTAGATGCCTGACATTCCAGAGTTTCAGGGCCATTAAGTGTCATTACATATTCTATCCAGCCCTTATGCCTGTAACGTGAGGGGGCTCCCTGTTGCTGAAATATGATTTCAGCATTAATAGCTGCGCGGGCATGGGGAGGGATGTTTTTCTGGTATTGCTCCAGCTTTTGCCGCAATCGCTTTCGATAGGTGAGTTTATTGTCCAGCTCACCGTTATTTAACTGACTGACAGTTTGTCGAATAAATTCATTATAGGCTTCATTGTTAAAAATTTTTTTGTACAGCTCCTGTTGGAATTCTCGCGCCAGTAAAGTCCAGTCTGTGCGCACATTTTCCAGTCCCTTGAAAATAATTTTCTCACTGGTTTTGTCATTCTCCTTCGAACGAACAACACCCGCATAACGTTTTTTACTGCCTTTATCTGAGCCGCGAATAGTGGGCATAAAAAAGCGACGAAAGTGAGTTTCATATTCCATCTCAAGAAAGCATTCAATGGAATATTCTTCATCAAGTGTTTTTTTCCAGTACTGATTGATGTTTTCTATGAGTTTCTGGCCAATAGTATCTGCACTGGAGTTATTCAAAACGCCATTAAGGGAAACAAAAACAGAATCTGTATCACCATAGATAACATCATAGCCCTGTTGATTAATGAGTTTTACGGTTTGCTTGATAATATCGTGACTGCGTTTGGTGATTGAGCTGGTCAGGCGGGCATCGTGAATACGGCATCCGGGTGTGCCCAGCACGCCATAAAAAGAGTTCATTATTATTTTTATGGCCTGAGAAAGAGCGTTATTATTTTGCTGTTTGGCCAGATCGCGAGCCTGCCAGAGTTCGGCAATAATATCGGGCAGTATATATTCATGTTTTGAAAAGCTGGCACCATCATAACCGGGGATAATCTCATCCTCTGTCAGGCTTTTAGCCACGATACGAGCATAGGGGTCAACCCGGAAGGTGCGAATAATGCTGGGGTAGAGACTTTTGTAGTCTAATACCAGTACGCTATTATAAAGTCCTGGTTTTGAATTCATAACATAACCGCCGGGTGCGGTGTTGCCATTGCCATAATCACCAATATTAGGCGCAATAAACCCCTTGCGGTGTAGTCGTGGTAAATACAGGTTATCAAATGCAGCGACGGAGCCACCGACCCGATCCATTTCAAGCCCGGTTAGTCGTGCACGTTCAATTGCGAAGTGTATCAGTTCGGCCTTTGCAAAAATATCCAGAACCAACTGGCAGTCTTGCAGATTGTATCGGGCCAGTGAATATTTATCATAATGAAACTGTCGCTTAATTTCCTTTGCTTTATAAAGCGGGTCATGGTTGTTTTCCTGCTGTATTAACTTTCCGCGATTGAGCAAGGTATTTGCTACGTTATCCAGAGAAAAACTGGGAAATTGCCAGGTTGCACTTTTTAATGTATCGATGCCATCCAGTACGACTCGCCCTGGAATAAGTAGAAAATAATGTTCGTTATCATTATGTGACTGCCGCCAGATGGCCTTGCTATTGTTGCGGCCTATCTGCAGCGGAACATTGAGTTGATCCGCTTTTTTCTGTAAAAAGCGGAAATCGAAATTAATGACATTCCAGCCAATAAACACATCAGGGTCCTGTTCTTTTATATGTTGAATAAAAGTGGTTAACAGGTCTTTTTCGTTGTTAACAAAATGAATGTGGCTATTGTTTTCCTTGTTGCCGGGATTATTTTTTGCGTTTTTTTCGGTACCTGTTTTGTTAATGGGGGTGATGTTGCCAATCATTAATACTTTTTTAATGCCACTGCAGATATAGGCGATGGAGAATAACTCATCACTGCTGTAATCGGTTTCAATATCCAGTGACATCAGGCGAAGCTCAGGTCGGTATTCATCAGGCTTAATGGCGGGGTTAATCAGGATTGTTAAATTGTCCGGGTTATGAATGTTGACAGGGGCGGTGATAAAGCGCTCTGTTAAATAGCGTTCTGCAGGGCGTATATCGGTTTCAAATGTGTCGATATTATGTTGTTTTAGCAGGTCCCTGCAACGATAAAATAGCTGTATTGAATTGCAGTAAACAGCGGCAACTGGTTGAAGAGAAAAGCTTTTTAGCTGCAGTTTTCTGATTTCTATGTGCTGATACTGCCTGTGGGCTTTCGCTAACAGATTTTCAATCGCTGAAATATCAGACTGATAAATAAAAAACACGGCTTTCTGATGCTTGATAAAAACCTGTATAGGGCCATCTGCAGAGCTAAACCAGAGTTCAAGCTGTATTCCGCCAGGGCTATCCATTGCCTGGCGTGTGAGTAAAAAGGCTTTGCTCATATCGTCCTTTTATCGGGTTTAAAAAACATTTGTGCTGCGGTGGTAGCCTGAACCAGTATTTTAATTCAGAGCAGCTATTATCTGTAGACTTAATATGCGTTTTATCGAAATTTGTTCTGATGGGTTGGTTCTGAAGGGGCTGTTTGGGTTTTTCGCTATCACCTTTTTCTGTTGAGAGAATTCCCAGATGAAAATCACGCCTTATCTTAAAGTGCTAGCCGAAAAAGACGGTTCAGATCTGTATTTATCTACGGGTGCTCTGCCGAGCGCTAAATTTAATGGCATGCTAACGCCATTATCTAAAAAGGCCGCCCCATTGGGCTGGGTTCGCTCACTTGCAATGGAAATCATGAATGAAGAGCAGCAGGAAGCCTTTGAACATAAACCAGAAATGAATCTGGCCATATCTGAGCCTGGTGTTGGGCGTTTTCGGGTGAATATTTTTAAGCAGCGTAATGAAGTTTCAATGGTTATCCGTAATATCAAGGCTGAGATTCCTGATTTGCAGGAGCTTGGGCTGCCGCCGGTGCTGAAAGATGTGATTATGTCGAAACGGGGCATTATTTTATTTGTTGGGGGTACTGGCTCTGGTAAGTCAACTTCACTGGCCGCGTTAATTGATTACCGTAACCAGAACAGTAAAGGCCACATTATTACCATAGAAGACCCAATTGAGTATGTGCATAATCACAAAGGCTGTATTGTGAATCAGCGGGAGGTGGGTGTTGATACGGACAGTTTTGAGGATGCTCTGAAAAACACCCTGCGCCAGGCTCCGGATGTGATTTTAATCGGTGAAATTCGAGACCGTGAAACTATGGAGCATGCAATGGCGTTTGCTGAAACCGGGCACCTGGCAATATCAACTCTGCATGCGAATAATGCCAATCAGGCACTGGATCGGATTATTAACTTTTTCCCAGAAGAGCGCCATGCTCAGCTACTGCAGGATCTGTCGTTGAATTTAAGGGCTTTTGTTTCACAGCGGCTGGTTGCAACAGTGGATAAAAAACGCTGTGCTGCAATTGAAATTTTACTGAATTCTCCTCGGATAGAAGAATTGATTAAAAGAGGCGAGGTTTCTGAAATTAAAGAAGTCATGCAAAAATCTGAACGCATTGGTATGTGTACATTTGATAGTGCGCTGCTGGATCTCTACAGGCAAGGCAGAATTTCAATGGAGGAGGCACTAAAGAATGCGGATTCGGAAAATAACTTACGTCTAAAAATTGAACTGGGCTCTGATGTACCGGCTGAGATCAGGGCAGATGATGATACCGAAGAGGCGTTTGGCGGGCTTTCTCTGATGGAAAAAGAAAGCACACAGGAAGATGATGAGGTTGAAAATCATCCGGGCCTGAGTCTTAAACCCACGACAGCAGAAGATGAGTTGCCTGAGTTAGGTGCGGCATCAAAAGAAAGTGTCAATGAAAAAATAGCAGCTAAGTAATTATTAATATGACCGCTTTCGGTATTTTATGAGGCAGTGTCAGGGGGGGGCTGAATTTCGACAAACGACTCATGACGAAAGACTAACAACTCAACACCTGCATTTAAATTTTTAGCCATCCAGTAACTCTCTGACACTTGTTAACAGACTACGTGAGTTATAAGGCTTTTGTAATTGTGGAAAAGAGAGAGCATTATCTTTTTGGGTGTCAGTGTTCTCATTATAACCACTGGTAATCAGAATTTTAATTTCAGGGTAGTTTGTAGCTACCTGTGATGCCAGTTGGTAACCATCTGATCCTGGCATAATCACATCAGTTAGAAGCAGGTTAACTGTTTCCGACTGTAAGATTTTTAATGCATCTTCTGCATTTTTAGCCTGTATTACCCGATAGTTCTGACTACTGAGCATTTCACTGGCCAGCTCACGCAAGTCGGGCTCATCATCAACCAGCAGAATGGTTTCATTTTTACTGGGGTCTGTCTGAGGTTTTATGGCAGAGACTGACGGAGTGTTTTCTGTCTGTTGTTTACTCCGGGGAAGGTAAATGCTTATCTGTGCGCCTTTGCCGACTTCGGATTGAATCTGAATATCTCCTTTAAACTGTTTTACAAAGCCATAAACCTGACTCAGGCCCAGGCCGGTGCCACTTTCGCCTTTGGTTGTAAAGAAAGGCTCAAATACTTTTTCCTTTATGTCTGCGTTAATGCCACTACCTGTATCACGGAGTGATAGCTGAATATAGTCACCTGAGGGAATTGACAGTTGCGGGTGAGAGCTGCTTGTTATATGACAGTTTTGAGTGCTTATGACCAGTTCGCCACCGTTTGGCATGGCGTGTAATGAATTAATACTTATATTGAAAATGGCATCAGAAAGCATGTCTTTATCAATGCATGTGGTATATAACGTTTTATCCAGGTGTAATTGTAAATTAATTCTTGCTGTCAGGCTTTTCCTGAGTATGTGCTGATCACTTTGTAGCAGCGCATTGATATTGCAGGGTTTCTTTTCTGAGGGTTGTTTGCGTGCAAATGTGAGTAATTTTGAAGTGAGTGTTCGAGCGCGATTTCCGGCTGTCATAATGCTTTCCAGGTAGCGCAGTGACTGGGGTTCATCAGCCAGTTTTTCTTCCAGCAATTCAGTATAGCCCAGTATGACGCCAGCATATTATTAAAGTCATGGGCAATGCCCCCGGTGAGTTTGCCAAGCGC
>UOFI01000149.1_pt1 | contig 17516 bp, 14 predicted proteins | sample 1988361 | NCBI WGS metagenome assembly UOFI01 (sample SAMEA4712194, study PRJEB27164) | hydrothermal vent metagenome | biome: marine basaltic hydrothermal vent biome; feature: marine hydrothermal vent; material: mineral | place: Pacific Ocean | collected 2011-06-14/2011-07-23 | depth 1689 m
AGCAAGGGTTTAAGTTTGTTTGCAGGAAAACTCGACTGATCACTCACTGACATCACCATGCCAACCAGCGGCTTACGACCAAACGCAACCCTGACCCTGCAACCTTCTAACAATCGCACCTTAAATGACGACGGAATTATGTAATCGAACAGTCCATATAGAGGAACCTGAACCGCTACCCTGGCTATACAGGGAATAATTTCACTGGCTTTACTGGAATTTGTACCGTGCATCATGTTGCTATTGTGCCAGCGAATGACTTTAAATAGGAGACTTTAAATTTGTTAGCCGTAAAGCAGGCCCAGACACATTGAACTACTTTTCCACAGATACTGTGGATAACTCTGTTGACAAGTATCTACTTTTATCGAGTAAGCTCGACTGCAGCAGCACAATCAACAGAATGGTTAATTTTTAACCATATAAAATATTTATATATTTCAGTTACTTACGCCTCTTTCTATTATTAAACGCTATATATACAGTATTATTACAAAAATATGACAAACTTATATTCAGGTGTGTATAAGTAATCGCTTTTATGGATTTTAAATGCTTTATGCCCAGTAAATTTTATGTTTTTTCTACATTATTTACTGATGACAGTTAATGTAGAGCATCAAGAAACACAATCTAACCGATTGAAAACAATAAGATTAAAAACTTATCCACATTTCCTGTGGATAAAACTGTTGATAACATCTGGGCTTTCTTCTGTAGCGGCTATTTTTATGCACTATGCTGTCATCTGAGCGTTTTTTAATCTCCTGTTAATTTCTTATAAATCAATTAGTTAAATACACCAAACTTTGGCTGACTGTTTTTTAACCAAGCTCACCACAGCGCAGATAATTCTTGTGCATAAGTCACTGTATAAAATGGCTCTATATCCATATACATGCGCCGATTTCTCTCTATTTTTCATACACATGAAAATCATATGTGACCGAAATAAAGTCCAGGTCACGGATGCTGTAACCATTCATTATATAAAGACCGAGTGGCCCTGATCATTTTATTATAAAATAACCTTCTAACCTGTATTAACCCTAAATTAATCCGTTGGATGCCATAAAGTGTGACTACTGGGAGTGCCCGTGTTGATCATTATGGGTTGCAATCAAAAAGAGCGTGAATGGCGAGTCCTTAACCGATAGATTTACCTGCTTTTACCTGCTGTTTTTAGCCGCGTATAAATCTCTGATTTTAAACCATAAGACATAAAACTGATGAACCTTTGGCAACAACTATCCGAACAAATAAGCCTGCATACGCAGCTTGAGTTTCAGGTTAACAGCCATGCTGCACTTTCAGGGGGCTGCATTAATCAGGCCTACCGGGTAAGTAATGGTGTCTCCCAGTATTTCGTTAAATTGAATGAGCGGCACCACCTGGATATGTTTGAAGCTGAGGCCCTGTCGCTGCATGAGTTATCCACAAGCAATACCATAAGAACCCCTCACCCTGTCTGCACCGGACAAACTGAGGATCAGGCCTATCTGGTACTGGACTTCCTGACGCTCACGGGTCATACAGGCTCTGCCATATCGGCGAGAATACTGGGGCAACAGCTTGCGGCGATGCACCGCACAGAAGCTTCGCTGTTTGGCTGGCACAGAAACAACAACATTGGCTCCACCCCTCAAAACAATCAGCAGCAGTCTCAATGGATCGACTTCTGGCGAGAGCAACGCCTTTTGCCTCAGCTGCATCTGGCTAAACAAAATGGCTATGGCAGGCCGCTCTCATTCATATCTGACAGGCTTCTGAGCGATTTTGATGTACTGTTTGAAAGCTATCAACCGGTGCCGTCCATGTTACACGGTGATCTCTGGGGCGGAAATGCAGCCGCACTGGCTGACGGCACACCGGTTATATTCGACCCGGCCTTCTATTATGGCGACCGGGAAACCGATATCGCGATGACACACCTGTTTGGCGGCTTTAGCCATGATTTTTACGCCGCTTATAACGAAGCCTGGCCACTGGACAGTGGCTTTGCTGTGCGCAAAACCTTTTACAACCTTTACCATATCCTTAACCACCTGAACTTATTTGGCAGCGGTTATCTCAAGCAGGCAATTTCAATGGCCGAACAGGTATTAGCAGAAATTTAGCTTCGGCTCCACGGCCTTCTCAAGCGATGTTTTTCACGGGGTATAAAGCATCAACCTGCAGAGTTACAGTCGTCGGGCTAGCCACACCTGCTTTCTACATGTAAAATTCGCCCTCTAAATTCCTACCGGCCAGTATATTGAAAAACACCATACAAACTCTACTCACTCAGGCTCTGAGCAGTCTGAAAACCAGTGGCGTTATATCACCCGAGCTCACGCCTGATATCCAGCTTTCACGCACCAAAGACCGTTCACACGGTGATTTTGCCTGCAACCTGGCAATGATGCTGGCAAAACCCATGGGCAAAAACCCACGGGACATAGCGCAACTCATTATAGAGGCTCTGCCAGAGAATGATCAGCTCACCGGAGTTGAAATCGCGGGGCCGGGTTTTATTAATTTTTTTGTTGCACAAAGCAGCACATTGTCGATTATCAACAGCATTAATACCCAGGCTGAGACCTATGGTCTGAGCAATATTGGAGCCGGGCGCAAAGTACAGATTGAATTTGTATCAGCAAACCCTACCGGGCCATTACATGTAGGCCATGGTCGGGGCGCAGCCTATGGTGCAAGCGTTGCCTCCTTACTCGGCGCAGTGGGTTTTGATGTGCAGTGTGAATATTATGTTAACGATGCTGGAAGACAGATGGATATCCTCGCCAGCAGTGTCTGGTTACGCTATCTTGAGCACTGCGGTGTCGACATCGCTTTTCCCTGCAATGGATATCAAGGGGATTATGTTAAAGACATAGCCGAACAACTGTTTGCACAGCACGATAAAAATCTGATGCATTCAACAGAGGCCGTTTTTGAAGATATACCTGCGGATGAAGCACAGGGGGGAGATAAAGAAACCCATATTGATGCGCTTATTGAACGTGCAAAAATTTTACTCGGTGATGACTCTTACCGCCAGGTTTTCGAGCTGGGCCTGAACATTATTATTGATGATATTCGTGATGACCTGAAAGAATTCGGGGTCGAGTACGATATGTGGTTCTCAGAGCGCGGACTGTCTGACAAGGGTCTGATAAAGCAGGCGATTGAACGCCTGCAAAAAGCCGGGCACATTTATAAAAAAGACGGGGCACTGTGGTTTAAGTCAACTGAGTTTGGCGATGAAAAAGACCGGGTTGTGGTGCGCGACAATGGCCAGAGCACCTATTTTGCATCGGACATAGCCTATCATATGGATAAAATGGAACGTGGTTTTGATCGCGTCATCGATATCTGGGGCGCAGACCATCACGGCTATATTCCAAGGGTAAGAGGCGCACTTAAAGCCCTCGGCGATGACGAAAGTAAACTCGATGTATTATTAGTGCAATTCGCTATTCTCTATCGCAAGGGAGAAAAGGTACCGATGTCTACACGCTCGGGTTCTTTTGTAACCCTGCGCGAGCTGCGCAAGGAAGTCGGCACTGATGCCGCACGTTTTTTCTATGTTCTACGAAAATGTGAGCAACATATGGACTTTGATCTGGACCTGGCCAAATCACAGAGCAAAGACAACCCTGTGTATTATATTCAATATGCACATGCGCGTATTTGTAGAGTTTTCCGCCAGATGAAAGATAAACAACTGACACACAATCCCGAAAAAGGCAGTGAAAATCTGTCACTGTTAAATACCGCACATGAGCTGGAGCTGGTTAAATCCCTGGCAACCTACCCTGAGGTCATTGAAAAATCAGCACTCAATGAAGAACCCCATCAGCTCGCTCACTTTTTACGTGAGCTTGCCAATCAGCTGCACACTTATTACGACGCTCACCAGTTTTTAGTCGATGATGATGCATTAAGAAATGCCCGTTTAAACTTAATTCATGCAGTTCGTCACGTTTTATGTAACGGCCTTAAATTATTAGGTGTTAGCGCACCTGAAGCGATGTAATGGCTTCATCTCGCGATTTAAAAGGACGACATATGTCAAACAAAAAACCGGTACCAGGGTATATCTGGATGCTGGCCGGGCTCGCCATCGGTTTTTTTGCTGCCTTTCTGGTATACCTTGATAAGCAACCGGCTGAAAAAGTCACCTTTACCGAGGCAATAAAACAGGAACTCAAAAATGCGCGGCAGCAGAAAAAGTTAGAGACCGCAAAAAAAGCAACGCAGGATACAGGCAAGAAAACAGCAGACACCAGAGAAAAGCCACGTTTTGAATTTTATACAATTCTTTCTGAACTGGAGGTTTTTGTACCTGAACCTGAAATAGAAGAGGATAAGCCTCATGCTCAACCACAAAAAAACAGCCAGATAAATAATGAAAAAAAATATCTGCTGCAAGCCGGCTCCTTCAGAAGTCAGGTAGATGCTGAGCGCCTTAAGGCCAACCTGGCGCTGCTTGGAGTACAGTCATCCATTCAAAGCGTCACCATTAACTCTGATAGCTGGCATCGCGTACGCATTGGCCCTTTTAGTAGCAACTTACAACTACGTGAGACACTTGGCACTCTAAAGCAAAATAATATACACGCCATGACGATGGAGCTAAAATAGCACCTCGAACTGCACAGACAGGCTTCTGTTTCTGAGAGTCATTACCGACTCAATTTAACTGTTTATTTACAAATTATGGCATATCATTAATTGATAGGGTCAATTTTTATAATTCAATGGAGATATACATGCTAAAGTTGTTTGACAACGACTGGATGGACAAATATAAAGAAGAATGGAACAAAGATCCGTATTTAGCCCGAAAACTTAAGGAGATAGAATTTTCTTCAACTATTGGCTACGGAATTCCAGGTGAAAAATCGCCCCGGGGCTGTATAGTTGTCGAAAATGGTTATGTTGTAGAAGCCGGCAACTATACAGGACAAGCTTTAAACTGGGACTTACGCGCAAAAGAATCACATTGGAATGAATGGATAAAACGAGAAGTAGGTTCAACCGGCCTGGCTCTGGCATACACCACAGGAAAGCTGAAGTTTATTGAAGGTGATTACAAGTCAATGATTAAGAACCCTGAAATGTCGACACCTTTTATTAAAAGTTTTTCTGCTATGAGTCGTGTAAACTAATTACAGGCAATAACCATTGTATATTTAGAACATATTAATATAACAATACAAAATATTTTCAGGCATTATAAAATAGAACCGACAATATTTTTTTAGCCATCATTATCCTGCCCGTTATAAAATCAGGCTGGTTGGCCTGTGCACTTTAAATTCTGTGAATAATGGAGTACCCGTGCTTAAAAGCCTGGAAAAAAACCTGCCTTTTTTAATTGAAGAATTCTCCAGCAGGGGCGTTGCAATTGAAACTCGCTGGAAATCTATTCTAATGCGCTTTTTTCCCTGTTGCAGCCTGATTTTATCCGGCGAAAACATCAATAAATGCCAGCTTGGTCAGCAGCAAACTCAGCTTATTGTTCCCTCAATTAGCCTCGAACTCGGTTATATCATCACCCGGTCAGATATACGCATACTGTTTGATGAGGAAGATTTAGAACTTGCCAACTCACTATTCAAACTGACTCAGCAATTTGTTAATATAGAAGACGCTGTAGAAATTGGTGCTTCAGTTGAGCGCAAACGTATCGCCCGCGATCTGCATGACGATGTAGCTGCACGCATGCTGACCCTGATACACATGCTGAAAGACGATAAATCAATTGCAATTGCCCGAAGCATACTAAAATCGCTTAGAAATTCCATTTATGCACTTGACAATAAATCGACAGCAACGATACTAGATGCCATTAACGATGTGAGAGCAGAGCTGCAGGACAGGCTCAATCCCATTGGTATGCAACTGATATGGCATCAGACGGATAAATTCGAGGGTTTGAGCTTTACCCCCCGACAGCACATTAATTTAAATCGCATGTTGCACGAAATAGCAACTAATATCATTAAACATGCGCAAGCAAATTTTATGGAAGTTATTATCGACATTGACCAGCAACATTTTACCGTAGAAGTAAGCGATAATGGTCAGGGCTTTGATATTAAAACATGTATTCCAGGTAAGGGCATAAACAACGTTACTACACGAGCCCGTGAACTCGGCGGCAATGCCGGCTGGTTTAACCTTACCGATAAAGAAACGGGCCAAAACAAAGGCAGCTGCGTCAGAATCAATTTCCTGGTTACTGACGTCACTGAAGAACAATAAATGCATACTGTACTCGTTCTGGAAGATCACCCTGATACCCGCAAATGGCTAACCGACATTATCCAGCAGGCATTTGTGGAAATAGAAATCCATGAAGCATCGAGCCTCGCACAGGCTCGCCAGTTACTTCAGAAAAACAAGTTTGACCTGGCCTTAATTGACCTGAATTTACCGGATGGAAATGGCGTAGAAATAATCAGCGAGATCACCCAAAGCTCCCCCGACACCTATTGCGTAGTGGCTACCATATTTGACGAAGATAACTACCTGTTCCCTGCTCTGGAGGCCGGAGCACAGGGCTATCTGCTTAAAGAGCAGACAAGCGAAGAATTTATTCAAAGCCTGCAAGGTATTATAAAAGGCGAGCCGCCGGTTTCACCTGCCATTGCCCGTAAAATGATCAGCCATTTCCACAGCGATATACCTCAGTCTGACAAACCGGATTTATCCAGTCGTGAAAAAGAAATATTAAGCGCTATCGCCAAAGGCCTCAGCCGCAATGAAGCCGCCGATGTTCTGGGAATTACCTCTAATACGGTGGCCAGCCATCTGAAAAACATTTACGGCAAACTGAATGTCTCTAACCGTGCCCAGGCGACACTGGAAGCACTGCGACTTGGGCTGGTAAAACCCTAATAACAGGCCTCAGCCCTGTATGGTGCGCACTTAAAAGCAGTCGGACGACCGCTAAGACACAGAGAAAAGCCTTCAAATCTGCAGGTCGGATCTGGCACAAGTCTCACGCAATCAGGGAGGAGGGGCTACTGCATTTAATCCACCAAACCTGAACCGACTCTAAAGAGACCGAGCCTGCCCCCTGCTATATTACCGACTCGATAAACCACCCCGGCGATCTGGGTTACTTATTTCTGATAGCTCCTGCCTGATCCAGCCTTCAACTTTTTGCTTAACCTCATCGGGCTTCATTGCGCTGGCATCAAACGCTTCACCTATTGAAACCGTGATAACCCCAGGGTACTTTATAAAGCTGTGCTTTGGCCAGAACTCCCCGGCATTATGCGCCACGGGCAACACCGGGTGAGAAATTCGTGAAGCAAAAATAAAGGCACCCATTTTATATTTACTTTCCACACCTGGAGATATGCGCGTCCCCTCTGGAAACACAATAACCCAGCGCCCCTGAGTCAGTTTTTCTTCGCCCTGCTCAACAATCTGATCAACCGCTTTTTTACCGGCACTGCGGTCAATAGCTATCGGACTCATTAACGCCAGCCCCCAGCCAAAAATGGGAATATGAAACAACTCTTTTTTCATCACCCATAACTGGTTAGGTAAAAAATGCTGAAAAGACAGAGTTTCCCAGGTGGACTGATGATTTGAAATAACCAGACTGGCCTGTTTCGGAATATTCTCCCTGCCTTTTATTTCATAACTTAAGCCACAAAACCAACGCAGAAAAAACATATTCATTTTTGCCCAGCTCGAACCAATGGCATAACGCTGGTTAACCGGCAACCAGAAAAAAACAAGTACCGTACTCACCACCAGTACCATGCTGACAAAATGAAACAACCAGAATACCGTTGAGCGCATATATAACTCAGCTTTACTGTATTTACGCTGTTCTTTCACTCAAACCCCTTCGTATTGATTTCAACGGCCAGCATCAGGACTGCAGGCGTGACAGGTCTGCCGCTTTTATAAAAAGGCTGTGCAACTGATTCAACATAGCAACCCGGTTATTCTTCAGGGCTTCGTCATCCGCCATCACCATGACCTGATCAAAAAATGTATCAACTGGGTCACGCAACTCTGCCAACTGCTGCAGCGCATCCGAGTAATTACCCGCATCCAGTTGCGGACTGACTTCAGCAGACATTTTTTGCAATGCTTCATTGAGGTGTTTTTCTGCCGGCTCCTGCAACAGGTTGATATCAATTAATACAGGTAATTTTCCTTCAATTTTTTTCAAAATATTACCAATGCGCTTATTCGCTGCGGCCAGGCTTTCTGCTTCATCCAGCTTTCTAAAGGCTGCCACCGCGTGCACTCTTCGGTCAAAATCCATCGGTCGCGTCGGCTTTAATGCCATCACCGCGTCATACACATCCACACTGATTTTCTGACTGGTGTAATACACTTTTAAACGATCCAGCATAAAGTGAATCACATCGTCTATTGCTTTAGCTGCATTCAGTTTACTGTCATACGCTTTCGCGGCATAACCCAGTAAACCCCTTAAATCCAGGTCAAGTTTACACTCAATTAAAATGCGTAATGCGCCCAGTGCTGCACGACGCAATGCAAACGGGTCTTTCTCACCCGTGGGTTTCTGCCCAATTGCAAATATACCCAGTAAGGTGTCGAGTTTATCTGCAAGAGAAACGATCTGACCGGTTTTACTGGCGGGTAATTTATCACCGGCAAATCGCGGCATATACTGCTCATCCAATGCATCGGCAACTTCCAGTGGCTCGCCATCATTAATGGCGTAATAGCGCCCCATAATGCCCTGCAGATCGGTGAATTCACAGACCATTTCAGTCATTAAGTCACATTTACTTAACAGGCCGGCGCGTTTTGCATACTCTGCATTTTCATTCAGTTCTTTAGCAATTAACTCTGCAATGCTGGCCACGCGGCGCGACTTATCCCCCACAGAACCCAGCTTATTCTGGAACACCACTTTATCCAGAGACGGCATATGGTCTTGCAGTTTCTTTTTACTGTCCTGCTCCCAGAAAAACTTTGCATCGCCTAAACGCGGTCGAATGACACGTTCATTGCCTTCTTTAACTTTTTCCGGGGTTTTGCTTTCAATATTACTGATGGTAATAAAGTGCGGCAGCAAATTGCCTTTTTCATCAACCACGGGGAAATACTTCTGGTGATCCTGCATGGATGAAATTAAACTTTCTGCCGGAACATCTAAAAACTCTTTATCAAAATCACCGCTCACCGCAACCGGCCATTCAACCAGCGCACTGACTTCCTGCAATAAATCTGCATCGATCAGCGCCTTGCCACCGAGTTTTTCAGCCGCCGCTTCTGCCTGCTGCTTTACATGCTGCATGCGCTCTTCACGATCAACCATCACAAAGCCGGGAGACTGTAAACGCGAAACATAATCTGCCGGTGACTGCAGATTAATCATTTCAGGGTGGTGGAACCGGTGCCCCCTGGACTCACGGCCCGACTGTATGCCAAGAATTTCAGCATCAATAACATCTTTACCAAACAACATCACCACCCAGTGCACCGGACGTACGAACTCTGCATCACTATCGCCCCAGCGCATACGTTTTGGAATGGGTAATTTAGCTAAAGACTGGTTAACAATTTCAGGCACCAGCTCCGTCGTTGCCCGGCCTTTTTCTTCAATCCGGTATACCAGCCTTTCGCCTTTATCTGTCTGTGTTGTGGCAAGCTCAGAAACCTCTACCCCACAGCCCCGGGCAAAACCCTGCGCGGCTTTTGTTGGATTGCCGTCTTTATCATAAGCGGCCTTAACCGCCGGACCCAGCTTCTCAATATCCCGATCCTGCTGCGACGACTCTACAGCATTAATAAGCACAGCAAGTCGCCTCGGTGCCGCATAAATATGTATTTTTTTAAAACCAATTACCGCTTCTTTTAAGCCCGCTTCAATGCCCGCAGCAAATGCATCAGACAGTTTATTGAGCGCTTTAGGAGGTAACTCTTCGGTACCGATTTCAATTAATAAATCATGGCCAGGCATTGTTATTCTCCCCCCTGTGATGAACGACCAACAGGGAAGCCAAGGGCCTCACGGGACTCGTAATAGGTTTTTGCCACATCCCGTGACAGTGTGCGCACACGCAGAATAAAACGCTGACGTTCGGTCACTGAAATCGCATGACGTGCATCCAGTAAATTAAATGTATGGGATGCCTTTAAAACCTGCTCATAAGCCGGCAATGGTAAATCTGCCTCAATCAAACGGGCGCTTTCTTTTTCGCAGGTATCAAACCAGGCAAATAACGAATCGGTATCCGCCTGCTCAAAATTATAATGGGACTGCTCAACCTCGTTCTGATGAAACACATCACCATAAGTCACAACGCCCTGAGGGCCCCGGGTCCATACCAGGTCAAAAATGCTCTTCGCATTCTGGATATACATGGCCAGGCGCTCCAGACCATAGGTGATCTCGCCGGTAACCGGTCGACACTCCAACCCACCCACCTGCTGAAAGTAGGTAAACTGGGTCACTTCCATACCATTTAACCAGACTTCCCAGCCCAGACCCCAGGCACCTAAAGTCGGGGATTCCCAGTTATCTTCCACAAAACGAATATCGTGTTCCAGTGGATCAAAACCGAGCATTTTTAATGAATCCAGATACAGTTCCTGAATATTTTCCGGGTTTGGTTTTAACACCACCTGAAACTGATAATAATGTTGCAAACGGTTGGGGTTTTCTCCATAGCGCCCATCCGTCGGCCGCCGACAAGGCTGAACATAGGCCGCACGCCAGGGCTCAGGGCCGATAGAACGCAAAAAAGTAGCGGGGTGAAACGTACCTGCGCCCACCTCCATATCCAGTGGTTGTATAACTGCGCAGCCCTGCTCCGCCCAATAATCCTGCAGAGCACCAATAAGCCCCTGAAATGTCGATACGTCGTGTGCCATTTAATTATCATTCTGTTTTTACAAGCCGGTAATTATACCGAAATACCACTCATATGCCGCCCTTTTTACTCTGAGATGCTTATGCAATACACATTAATGTTTAATATTACGCCATGACAGAACGGATGAAACCAGCAAAATACGGCCTGATATGGCCTGAGCACTCGTCTCCTGTATAATTCTGAATTAATCAGCACAATCTAATGGCCGGCACTCTGCATATGAAAAAAATAATTATTCTCCTGTTCTGCTTTTTAGCTCAATCCTGCACCACCGTCGGCTCAAATTACCGGCCAGAGAGCTATTACCAACCTCAGGGCTCCATAAGCCCATCGACTGACTCAATGCTCTCAGGTGCAGACGGCCTGGAAGATGAAAAAATTAATGCGCTGCTCTATGACCGGATAAAGTTCCCGAAACTCATCCGAATCGCCGTTTTAAAAATGAGCACGGATGATTACTGGCGCTATTATTCAAATGAGTTCACTGAGCTTAATGACTCAATTGCCCGCCATTTTATCAACAAGCTCAGGTCTTCTCCTCGCGTATATGACGCCTCCTTTCTACCGTCAATGCTCATACCTGCTGAGCGCAATATTGCCGTTTTAAGAGAAGCCGCCGCCAGATTTCAGGCGGATGCACTGCTGGCTTATCGAAGTTCCTGTGACTCATACCAGAAATATCAGTTTATATCGCCGGATGAAACCAAATCCTACTGCACGGTAGAAGCCATGCTGTTAGATGTCAGAAAAGGCGTAATCGCAAAATCAGTTGTCTCAACCCAGACATTCACCGCTAAAAAAGCCGCAGATGACACAAATTTTAGTGAAACCATTAAAAAAACCGAACTGGAAGCACTTTCAGGGGCACTAGGAGAGGTATCAAATGAAATAGTCGAATTTCTAAAACAGGTGCCTGTTCGCACCACTGCTGCATTTAAAGCCCGACGCAAATAGAACCCTGTACACGATCCTGGCAGCGGAACAGGGGTTACATAAACAGGGCTGGACTGCCACTCAACTTCTGGCACTCAACTTTTTCAACTGATATCCAGTACCATGGGCTAAGGATATAATGTATTAAAATACAGGACTCGAATGAAAATTGATATTTCCAGTTATAAACACATCGTTATATTAACAGGCGCAGGTATATCCAGCGCATCAGGCCTGCATACCTATCGCGGAAAAGGCGGCATCTGGGAGAAATACAATGTTGAAGAATACGGTCATATCGATCGCCTCGCGGACCATCCCGAGCAGATATGGGAACTATTTGGCCCCTTAAGAGGTGAGTTAAAAAACGCAAAACCCAATAACGCACACTTTGCACTTGCTGAGCTGGAAAAAAACATCACCGCAGCACAAACCTTTACCCTGATTACCCAGAATATAGACGGGCTCCATCAGCTGGCAGGGAGTCGTAATGTCATAGAATATCATGGCACGATTCACCAGACCGGCTGCTCAAACCCTGACTGCGAATTAGCGCCATTTGATGACAACAACTCATACCCGAATAAGGCACCATTGTGCCCTGAATGCGCATCCCCATTACGCCCCTGCATTGTACTCTTTGGGGAGGTGATACCCGCACTTCAGGACTGGAAAACAAAACAGGCACTTCGAGACTGTGACCTGTTTATATCGATAGGCACGTCAGGATCTGTTTACCCGGCAGCCGGTTTTGTACGCTCAGCAGAGTATGCGGGTGCCAGAACCATCTGCATTAATCTCGACCCGATGTCACCTCCTAACCCCGCATTTAAAGAGGAGCACCTGGGAAAAGCAGAAGAATTATTGCCCGACTTACTGGGTGTATCAATTGATAAATTGGGATAACAGGCTAACGACATTAAAAAAGCATGGGCGCGCGACCTGAAGCATGCATCCGCAGCGCTGCGACTCATGCCTTGCAGCTACACGCTTCAGCTCACGCAGAGGTCGCAAACTATTTTTAGAGATGACCATCGTTTCAGGTAATTCATCAATTGGTGCGTTCATGAAAGCAGTTCACGCTTAAAAATGAAAGCGCATGGGTTCTGCTGCGTTTGCTACCAGCCTACGCGCGTTTACTTTCTGCTTGTGGCATATTTAAGCTGATTTTTCCAGGTTAAATCAGCAACTGAAAGGCCAGTGTTAATGTTGCCATCAAACCCACCATCCACGATGTGGTTTTTAAAACCGGCACATCAAAATAGTACAGCGGTGCATAGATTAACCTTGCCCAGAAATACACCGCTGCAGCTATTGCGGTCACTTCATTACCCATGCCTGTAACATGTACACCGATTGCCACCGGCGCAAATAACGCAATCCCTTCAAATGCATTCATATGCGCACGGTATGCTCTATGAGCCCAGGCATCATCAAACGGGCTGTCACCGGGCAAAGGGGTTTTGAAAACCTGCCACAACCCTCCCAGCTTACCGGTTCGGTAGATCGCATAGGGAATAACCATAAAAGCCGTTAAGACGACATTGAGTGTTAGCCAGTAAATTTCGGCTGTCATACATTTCTCCTGTTTCTGAATATATAGCTTGCTAATTGCAAGTAATAATAACTCTAGCAGGACAACTTGTTTTTTGCAAGCAATTAACATACTATCCACCTATGACCAATAAAAAGAGAGATACCGGCTGCCCTATCGCCTATGCACTGGATATTTTCGGCGACAGATGGAGCCTGATAATCATCAGGGATATTCTATTTAGAGGTGTCAGAACTTATGGCGATCTGCTTAAATCCGATGAGGGCATCGCAACCAATATACTGGCCAGTCGTCTTAAGGAATTTGAAGCGTCCGGCATTATTTCCAAAAGCCGCGACCCGAATAACCGGCGGCAGTTTATTTACAGAATTACACCCAAAGGTGCCGAACTTGCACCGATTCTTGTAGAAATGGTTCAATGGAGTGCTAAATACGATGACAATACTCTTGTCGGCGAGGCACTGCTGCAACAGATTGAGCAGGACAGGGAAGGCTTTATTCAAAAAATTCAGCAGAAGGCGCTGGAATAAGCTCAAGTATAGAATTCCCCGGCTGTCCAACCTCCCCCTTCGCAAGCTCAATTTTTGAATATAAGGTTTAAGGCGCTTCGGACTAAAAGCTACCCTGAACACCAAGCCCCAGCATCCATCGAGTTTCAGGGCTATATGATATATTCGCCCCAAACCCGAAGGGCAGCCCACCTTTACCCTGTTGCCCATAAATATCCGCAAGTGAACTGCCAAATGTCCCTATCGCACCTATAGACTCACGGTTTGCATCATAGGCCGACATCGGGTTAGACATAAAGGCGGGTAATGCACCGGCTACGCCCTGAGCACCCTGCCAGGCCGCACCGGCCTGCTGCCCCAGCATCTGAGGCATGGGCAGTAATGGCGCGCCATAACCAAAGCCCAAATTGAAGTTGCCCGCCGTATTTGCACCGGCAGCAAAATTAAAACCACCTCTTGATGCTCCCAGTGACAGGCTACCGACACCGGACTGCGGGTTAATGCCCATCTGCCCATTGAGGCCACCGGCACGCCCCCCCAGAAACAGGTCGCCACCATATTGATAACCCAGGTTCGCACGGCGATCACGGGACAGAAGACTCAGCTGAGCGGCACTGGTGTTAGCTGACATGGCAAATGGACCACTGCGATAAGAAAGCGAGGGCGGCAGCAAGCTATAGTCAAAACCCTGCGGCGGCTCTTCATCATCTTCTTCACGCTGAATGACCTCAGAACCTGCAGCCCCTGCTGATGTAGCGCGGTATATCCCGTTGCGCCTGGCAATGGGTGCCACAGAATCTGACGACATTACCGCATCAGCCATTTCATCGGCCTGCAACTCATGAGCATCACCCGCCTGCCCCATCTGCACACCCGGCTCCATTTGTTTTGCCTGCACAGCTCCCGTTGACTGCTGCAACACATGACTTACCTCATGTGCCAGTAGCCGCTCGCCTTCTCCGGTAGCCGGTTTATAATGCCCCGGACCGAAAAAAATATCGCGCCCAACGGTAAAGGCTTTAGCATTCAGTGATCTGGCCAGCTGATTGTGCTGCTGCCCGTTATGCACGCGAACTGAAGACAGGTCTGCACCAAAAACGGATTCAAAATGCTGCTGATTCTTTAAAGGTAATGCACTTCCCCCCTGGCGGTTCTTATGAATCGTTGAAGCCAATGAAGAATGACTTTGTTTATTCTGTGTGTTATTCGTTGAGCCTTTACTTTTTTGCAAAAACAAAGGCACGCCAGCGCTCGCAACCTGAGACTGCTGTGATTTATTATGCACTGTCACCTGCTGAGCAGCGTTTGTCTGTGCACCCGCTTTCTGTCGATTGAATGTCATCTTAATATCTCCCTGCTTTTAAATAAGAAACATATCTTGAAAATTCAGGTAAAATTTCGAATATACTTCTATTATAGCGGCCTTCAACACTTTTAATATGCTGTTTTAGCATTGAATCAGGGGCCCAGTGAACTCATAATTCGAAGATCTTTAGTGTACTCTACATATTTAGAATGGTATGCAGTGGATATATCAGGCGTAGCGCGAACTAATGCTGCCAGGAGTATTTCAATCTGCTCAACCTGTGAGCGAGCAAAAAAAGTGGGGCCTACTTTAACAATCGCCCCCGGACCCGCCTGCCAGTGCGCAACAGAACCATTCCTTTTTCTAATGTCCAGCACCTGCCCCATAGCATTGTTCATTGTATTAAAGCGATCATAAATGGCGGCGACTTTTTCCTGGTCTTCCATAACAGGGGCACCAGGCGGAGAGGTTAGAGGGAAATAATTTGATGCATGGGCCATAACATCTTTATACCAGCCGTTGTTCCACACACCCACCGTGCGGGCTTCACGAATTTCTAAATACAGTGTCTGGGTCTCGCTGTTCGCATTAGTAAGCCATTGCTCTACACGAGCAACTGATGGCTCAATCTGGGCCAGCTCACCGGCATCTGTAATATTAGTAGTGTCCTCAGCAGGACCAATCGAGAGCGCCCCCGGATGATGAATTAAATACACTAACATGGTGTAACTGTCCGCATTATCCAGTGACTCAGCATCACTTAACTGGTCGAGCAAACGGTCCCCTTCGTAAGCATGATCACTCGACTGCATGCCCGGCGCGGCATGGGAAGCCTCATGTAACAGGGTAACTGCAGCATAATCTGCATCACCTGCCGTAAAAAAATCCGGACAAACCACCATCGCATCTGGCACAACGTCAGGATTGTTATACGCCAGTGTATCTTCACAACCACTATGACAGGCGGTGGCGCATTGAGGTGTATTCGCCACATACGTAGATAATTGTGTTTTAATCGTTGAAAGCCTCGCTGTAACATCGGCAAGTGCCGCACCTGTAAACAGCCGCTGCAACAAAGCCTGTGCATCAGGATGACTCAGCGGATCACCCAGCCGGCTGATTGACTCATCAATCATAGCTTTGGAACGATTAATTCCAGTTTGTATACGCGTGCTTTTCGCAGCCGGACAGGGTGTTTCAAATTCAGGCTCTGTAGCGCATTCTGGCGTATCAGCTGGTGCACCGCTTTCAATCATTTCCACCGCACGCCAGCGGCGATAATCGATCTGGTTCTCAGCATCACTTAAGCGCGGATTTTCCGAAATTTTAGACGCCTCATGCCCCTGGGACAGCAGGCGATTTTTAACCGAGTTGATGCGCCGATCTACCAGTGCGGTATTGTCCGCTGTATCACCCTCTTCACTGGCAAAGCCACGAAGCTCCAGGTTCTGATCTGCTGGCATTGCCAGTGCATCCACCTTTAGCCGTTCTTCGGGATGAAGCCATGAGCTCGCATAATTATAAAAAGCTATTTTGGGAAATGAAGTCGAATCAGGATTCCGCCCTCTGACCTGAAAATCTCTCGCCCGCCTCTGAATGACCGGAGCCTGTTTATTAACCCCCTGCTGGACCACATGGGTGGCTTCATGAGCCATCAGATTTAAATCATGGGCACTTTCACCCTGCCCAAGATAAATGTGATTCTGGTGAGTAAAGGCTTTTGCATTTAGTGATGATGCGACCTGATTCGCCTGTGTATCATCATGCACGCGTACATGCCCCATATCACTGTCCAGTACCGGCTCAATTTTACTGCGCACATGATTGTTTAATGAATTTCCAGCGCTGGATGAAGGCACTATATTAGATGCCTTCCCAGCAGAACTTAAGGATGCTTTATTTGATCGGGTTTGCAGTGCAGGAGGCGGTTGAGCCTGTTTAAATTTTTCCTGATGTACTTTTTTCTGGCATTCATGGCAATTCTGCTGCAGGTAAGCCGGCATTTTCTCTTTCGCCTGAATCTCCGGAACGTTCTGTTGATCAAATGGCTGTGCCACCTCCGTATCTGAAATAGCGGTCACTTTCTGCGCCACCTGATTGGCCTGCTGCTCATATGCATCTTCCGCTGCGCCCACCGTTGGCTTAGCTTGAATAATCGTTTTTTCATCAGCAAACGGGGCTGGCACGACAGAAATAGAAGACGGACTTGTCTGTGTTCTGTATTTTAAATATGCTGGCGTATGAGCTGATACCTGCTGGGATAGAGCCGATTTATTCTGCGCATGATTCATAGATGATAAAGTATGCGCGGCACTGTATTTTTTCTTTTGTTGCTGTGAAGTATTGAC
>UOFI01000172.1_pt1 | contig 17400 bp, 11 predicted proteins | sample 1988361 | NCBI WGS metagenome assembly UOFI01 (sample SAMEA4712194, study PRJEB27164) | hydrothermal vent metagenome | biome: marine basaltic hydrothermal vent biome; feature: marine hydrothermal vent; material: mineral | place: Pacific Ocean | collected 2011-06-14/2011-07-23 | depth 1689 m
CCATGACTGATTTGTGCTGTCCAATGCGATGCGCCCGGTCGGTCGCCTGATTTTCTGCTGCCGGATTCCACCAGGGGTCATAGTGTATAACGGTATCAGCCCGGGTCAGATTGAGCCCGCTGCCGCCGGCTTTCAGGCTAATTAAAAACAGCGGTACTTCGCCCGCCTGAAAACGTTTAACCTGCTGATCACGCTGGCGTGTCTGTCCGGTTAGCAGCGCGTATTTTATGCCCCGGTCATCCAGCGCCTGTTGAATCAGTTTTAGCATGCTGGTGAACTGCGAAAATAATAAGATTTTACGTCCCTGTGGCAGCATTTCTTCAAGCATACCCATTAAATGTGTGAGTTTGGCTGAAGCGCTTTCGCTGATTGCGGTGCTGTCACTTAATAGCCGGGGGTCGCAGCAAATCTGACGCAGTCGGGTGAGGGCATCCAGTATATGCATGCGGCTTCCCTGTACGCCCCGGCTGTGGATTTGTTGTCGCAGGTTTTTTTTCATATGCAGCTGAATGCTGTCATAAATGTACTGTTGTTCTTCGCCCATTTCAATCAGGCAGAGCTGATGTGTTTTTTCCGGTAGTTGGGGCAGTACATCCCGTTTAAGGCGGCGCAGCATAAAGGCCCGAACTCGCTCGATTAATAACTCATACTGAAGCTGATCGTCATTATTTTCAATGGGCTCACGAAACCAGTCATTAAACTGTTGCTTGCTGCCCAGCAGGCCCGGCAGGGTGAAGTCAAATAATGACCATAACTCCCCCAGATGGTTTTCCAGCGGGGTGCCGGATAAACAGAAATTGCAGTCGGCATTAAATTCACGTACTGCGCGGGATGTCTGTGACTGAGGGTTTTTAATGGCCTGGGCTTCATCCAGAATAAGCATCTGCCACGGCTGGGTAAGCAGAGGTTCCAGATCTCGCACCACCAGCGGATAGCTGGTAATCACCAGATCACACTGGGCAATGCGGGAAAAATACCGGTGTCTTTTTGCCCCATGTAGTAACTGGAGCTTTAGTCCGGGGGTGAATTTTTCAGCCTCAGTCTTCCAGTTGCCAAGCAGGCTGGTGGGCGCGAGAATCAAAATCGGTTTATCCAGCAGGTTCTGTTGTTTGCATTGCCAGATAAAAGCCAGTATCTGCAGGGTTTTACCCAGCCCCATATCATCTGCCAACAGGCCACCGAGTCGGTGCTGAAACAGGCTGGAGAGCCAGTCAACGCCCTGTTGCTGATAGTCACGTAATTGGGCATTAAGCTTCACGTCCTGTGGGGCAGGTATATCCTGCTTTGTTGCCAGGCTTTCGGCCAGTGTTAATTTAATACCCAGAGAGTGGCACAGTGTCTGTATTGCCTGTAGCCGGGCGCGGCTAAGCAGTAAGCCGGTTTCATTGTTATTTGTTGTATGCAGTGCCCGGCGGCCCGCCAGCTCCAGTAATTGATTGAGCAGGGGCTTGAGGTGATGATTGTCTATGCAGATAATTTGCTGACTGTCCGTTGCCAGCAGTGACTGTTGCGGCTCATCTGAGCCGGCTTCGAACTGAATCCACCGGTGGTGCAGGCTGGTGTGCAGCGCCTGTATCAAGTTGATCGACTGGCTATTGTGCTCGATTGTCAGGCCAAGCAGCATATACTGGTTTTCAAAAGGGGTTAGCTCTGCAAGCCATGTATCAGTATGGGGTTTTATGACCTGTGGCAGTGGGTTGTTATGTTTACTGGATGGGGTATTTGCAGGACTCTGGATCTGCCAGCCCTGTTGTTGTAAAGCCGGCAGGTCAAATGCGATTGCTCTGGCAAAGCTCAGTCCGTTATCATCTTCCGGGCAATGCCAGGTATCACCGTTGCCGCTTAAGTCCGGCCACCAGCCCAGTTGTTGCAGTGTTTCTATGGCTGTCGTTTCCGCTGCCCGATCCCGCTGCCATTGTATAAATACCCCTCCCTCAAACTGACCTATAAAAGCGCTGTCCTCAGAATGGCTTATGCGCCGCCCCGGGTATGCAAACTCGAGCTTTGCTTCAAGTTTTGTGCGTGCAGCCCGGAATGTGCTGCGCGGTTTTTCCCCGGATGATTTCCCAGGTGATTTCCCAGGTGATTTCCCAGGTGATTTTGGGGATGGTTTTAATGTGATGCTCAATACTGTGTCTGCTCTGGCCTGACGTTTTTCAATTTGCGTTGCCTGTTCAGGCATGGGGATGATTTGGGCGTTTAAAAAATCACATAATGGGGGCTGGCGTAATGCATGGCTGATTTTATCTACGGCATAGGCCGGCAGTTTAAACAGCTGGCTGTTATCCATGTCACTGAGCCCGCTATGAATCAGACCGATTTTCTGCTCCTGTTCAGAGAAATATCGAAGCGGCAGGCAGGGCAGTACCTGAGCTGTGCGCTTACCCAGGCTAATGCTGAGTTGCTGGCGACCATCGGTGTGGCGTACCCACGCCCAGTGCCCGGTCAGTGGTGCTTGCTGAGTCAATACGGGCTGTTCTATGCTTTGCCAGTGGCAGCGCTCGGTTGCCAGTAGCTGATCCAGTAATATGCGATTATTCACGGGCAGAAAATAGCTGATGCCTGTTAGCTGCCCCTGACTTTGCAGTAACTGAAATATCTCTAAATCCGCTGGCTGGATAAACCGGGGCGGGTTATTTAAAGAGTGAGGGATGCTATATAGCTGGGTATGGGGGGGTGACGTTTTTTCTGGCGGGTGATGTGAAGCCAGTTGTAATGACAGTTTTAACCGGTTTGCGCCCTGATTTTTGCCAGGGGACAGAACATAATGTATTTCACGATTATTTTCTTTGCCGCTCTCTCGGGTGCTCTCCCGGTTGCTTTCCCAGTTAAAGCTGTTTTGCTCGTAAAGGAATTTGCGGGGGGCATGGGATAGCTGAATATCAGACTTATTAGCAAGGCTTTCAATCAACTGCAGTAATGTTGCAACGACATGGGCGCAGTTCTCTTCCCGTTCGCAACTACACTCACCTTCAATATCCGGCGTGGCATCATTGTTTTGAATGGAGATAAACGTCTGGCAAATACCCTGTGCAGGGTCTTTTACTCTGGCACTGATCCGGTCGCCGATTTGGCCGGAGGCTTCAAGCTCTGAAACCTGCTGTGATTGCTGTAAAGCCTCCCCCAGTTGATAAGTCTCGGGATCAAAAATATCCTGTATATGGTGAGCGTTTATCTGAGAGTAGGGCATATCGCATGGTGGAGTTTGAAAGGCGGTATGGTACCTTAATTTGCTCCCCGGTCGTTAGTCTTTCGTCAGAAGAAAATTCCAGAGTTCTCCAGTGTGAATGACACTTAATTTTTGCACTTAATTTTTCTAGGTTTATAGCTGAAATTACACCTTAACAGGTTATTTGATCTTGTTCCCATGCTCTGCCTGGGAACGCATGCGATGAAGCTCTCTTCATGTGCAGTAGAGCCAACCAGAACCGAAGTAAGCTCTGCTTGGTTCCTTCTGAAGCTAAGAGCACAAGTTTACACAGACAAAAAAACCATATCGTTCATATTGACGAAAAACTAATGACGAAAGACTAACGGCTGCTGTAAATAAAGGCTAAAATACCGCCAATTTAATTGATCAGTACAGGATGACCGCCCATGAGTCTTGAAGAGACTTCAAAACCCGCCAATTTCATTCGCCATATTATTGATGCCGATCTGGCCGCGAATAAAAATAATGGCAAGCTTGCAACCCGCTTTCCGCCTGAGCCTAATGGTTATTTACATATTGGTCATGCGAAATCTATTGTGCTGAATTTTGGTCTGGCAGACGATTATAAAGGCACCTGTAATCTGCGTTTTGATGATACCAACCCTGAAAAAGAAGATGTGGATTTTGTGCGTGCGATTCAGGAAGATGTTAAATGGCTGGGTTATGACTGGCAGGATCGTCTGTATTACTCATCCAGTTATTTCGATCAGCTGGCAGACTATGCGATTGAGTTGATTAAAGCAGACAAGGCCTATGTGTGTGATTTAAGCGCGGAAGAAACCCGGGAATATCGGGGCACACTAAAAGAGCCGGGTAAGGATAGTCCGTATCGCGAACGTTCGGTGGAAGAAAACCTGGATTTATTTGAGCGCATGAAAAAAGGTGAATTCGATGATGGTGCCCGGGTACTGAGGGCCAAAATCGATATGGCCTCACCGAATATCAATATGCGCGATCCCATGCTTTATCGTATACGCAAGGGTGTTCATCATCATCAGACCGGTGATACCTGGTCAATATACCCGATGTATGATTTCACTCACCCGATCTCTGATGCGATTGAAGGCATTACCCATTCTTTGTGTACTTTGGAGTTTGCAGACCATCGGCCTTTGTATGACTGGGTGCTGGATAATATTTCAATTGAATGCCATCCGCAGCAAATTGAATTTTCACGTTTAAATCTGCAATACACAGTAATGAGCAAGCGCAAGTTAACGCAACTGGTTGATGAAAACCTGGTCAGTGGCTGGGATGACCCCAGGCTGCCAACGATTGCCGGCCTGCGTCGCCGTGGTTTTACGCCAGCTTCGATTCGTGAATTCTGCGCTCGCATTGGTATTTCCAAAGTTGAGAATTCAGTGGAGATGGGCATGCTGGAGGCGACGATTCGAGATGATTTAAATGCCAGTGCGCCGCGTCGTATGGCGGTGATGAAGCCGCTAAAGGTGGTGATAGAAAATTACCCCGAGGGGCAAACCGAGCAGTTAAAATCAGCCAGTCATCCGCAGGATGAAAGTTTTGGTAAGCGGGACATTCCGTTTAGCCGCGAAGTTTATATCGACCATGACGATTTCCGTGAACAGGCGAATAACAAATTCAAGCGGCTGGTGCTGGATAAAGAGGTGCGACTGCGCTCAGCTTATGTCATTCGTTGTGATAAAGTGATCAAGAATGATCAGGGTGAAATTATTGAGCTGCGTTGCTCCTATGACCCGGATACCCTGGGTAAGAACCCCGAGGGACGCAAAGTGAAAGGGGTTATTCACTGGGTATCAGCCGCTCATGCAGTAGAAGCTGAGGTGCGCCTGTATGATCGCCTGTTTAATCACCCGACACCGGATGATGGTAAGGATGGCGTGGATTTTAAAGAGCGGATAAATGCAGAGTCACTGATTGTGATGGATAAGTGTATGCTGGAACCTGAACTGGCAAATGCTCAACTCGGTGAGCGCTTCCAGTTTGAGCGGGAGGGTTATTTTTGTCGGGATGCAGGGTCTCCAGATGAGTTGGTGTTTAATCGTACGGTGACATTGCGGGACTCCTGGGCTAAGGCGGAAAAAAATTCATAAGTTATTGGTCATTGGTCGTTTGTCTTTCGTCGTTCGTCAGAAGAAAATTCAAGGGCTCTCTCTGGCGCGAATGGCATTTAATATGTATAAAATATATTTTGAGCGGGCTCATGATGAAAAGACTTGGAAAATCAAAATATCTGCCAACGAAAATAAAGCCAGAGAATGGATAAATGTCTAACAAATTGTCGGTGAGCAAGGCGTTAATGTCTGCTTTTGACTGGAAATGTTCCGGATGAGAAAACGGTTAAGGTCTTCTTAGTGTTGTGGCGTGATAATTGTAAACTTACTTTTATTTTTTAGTCAAAATAATTTCAAGACTGCCTTGCAAAGAAGATAAGTCATATTTTTGTAATTCCCCCATCCGTTGAATAACCCGATTTTTCTCGATGGTCGTAATAACGGGTTTGATAACTGAAGCTTTGAGCAAGCCCGCGTCTTGCCAGCTCTGAATCATAACTTCACCAATGATTGGAGTTGGTTTGATTTGAATAGGCATTTTGACCATATATTGGTGCCAATAAACAGCAAAAGAAAACAGAAGCGAGAAAAGCTGCTTAAATGAGGTAATAATAAGACAGATGAAAAGGATACTCATTGTTCAGGATACGCTGTGAATACATCCCTGTAAGCTAGACACCTGCACCCCTGCGGCTGACGTTCCTGAAAATGTGTATCCTTTATTTCCGCCCGAGCAATAATTAGGCGAAAAGTATATTGACACCTACCGAATAACACCTTAACAGACCGTTAAACCTCGTTCCCACGCTCAGCGTGGGAACGCATGCGATGAAGCTCTGCTTCATGTGCAGCAGAGTGGGTATGGGGTCAAAACACTGGCAGAGCCAGGAACCAGAACCTGCTAAGGGCACTCATTAATGCCCCGTCAATTTTTTAGCTGTCGAGACCCCTGGTTTACCCATATCCTGAACTTTCAGGCTTATATTTCTGAATAAATATTAGTAAATACTTAATTTAGGTTAATTGTTGAAATATTTCTGCAATCTTCTGTTGACGGGTTGCAAATTGATCCCTATAATTCGCGCTCTCTTTTGATGACTCGCTCATCGAGATGGGACAGCGTCCCCATCGTCTAGAGGCCTAGGACACCGGGTTTTCATCCCGGCAACAGGGGTTCGACTCCCCTTGGGGACGCCACTATTTCAAAAGCCGAAGCATCTGCTTCGGCTTTTTTCCTTTCTAGTAAAAGCAACCCTATTTCCACATAGCAAATTTTATCATTTAGCTATAGAATTAGCGGGATTTTCACCAATACTTTTGAAAACGGGAGTACAGATTAAATCTGTGCTCCCGTTTCGTATGTTCGCGGAGGCATTAATGAGTCAAAAGGCGCTATTAGCGTTAGCAGATGGCAGTCTGTTCTGGGGGCAGTCCATTGGTGTTTCCGGTGAGTCTATCGGAGAAGCCGTTTTTAACACAGCGATGACCGGTTATCAGGAAATACTCACAGATCCATCCTATGCACGGCAAATTGTTACCCTGACCTATCCGCATATTGGCAATACCGGAGTCTGTTTAGGTGATGAAGAGTCTGCGCAGATACATGCCGCAGGTCTGGTTATTCGTGACCTGCCACTGGTGGTGAGTAACTGGCGCAGTGAAATGCCGCTGGATGAATATCTGCAAAAACACAATGTGGTGGCAATATCAAATATTGATACCCGTCGACTCACCCGAATTCTGCGGGAAAAGGGTGCGCAAAATGCCTGTATTGTTGCGGGTAATGATATAGATGCAGCGGCGGCAACCGCAAAAGCTCAGGCCTTTGCGGGTTTAAAAGGCATGGATCTGGCGAAAGAAGTGACGACAGATGCATCATTTGAATGGACTCAGGGTAGCTGGCAGGTTGCAGAGAATGCTCATAAACAATGTGATGCAAAAGACCTGCCTCACCATGTGGTGGCTTATGACTTCGGCATTAAACGCAATATACTCAATATGCTGGTTGACCGGGGTTGTAAAGTGACGGTGGTGCCGGCAAAAACACCTGCAGCCGATGTACTGGCAATGTCGCCGGATGGTATCTTTCTATCGAATGGCCCCGGTGATCCGCAGCCCTGTGATTATGCGATTGAGGCGATACAGGAAATCTTAAATACAGATATACCTATGTTTGGTATTTGTCTCGGCCACCAGTTACTGGCACTGGCCTGTGGTGCGCAAACAGAAAAAATGAAGTTCGGGCATCATGGTGCTAATCATCCGGTGCAGAACTTGCAAAACCAGACAGTGATGATTTCAAGTCAGAACCATGGCTTTGCGGTTAATGAGTCATCACTGCCGGATACTTTAACCGCCACCTATCGTTCATTATTTGATGGCTCATTACAGGGTATACACCGTACGGATAAACCGGCCTTTGGTTTTCAGGGGCACCCGGAAGCCAGCCCTGGCCCCCATGATGTATCACCGGTGTTTGATCATTTTATTGAATTGATTGAGAAGAGACAGAGCTAGCCATGCCTAAACGCACAGATATAAACAGCATTTTAATCATAGGCGCGGGTCCTATCGTTATTGGTCAGGCCTGTGAATTTGACTATTCCGGCGCACAGGCCTGTAAAGCGTTGCGAGAAGAAGGTTATCGGGTGATTCTGGTGAACTCCAACCCGGCCACCATTATGACTGACCCGGAAATGGCGGATGCCACCTATATTGAGCCGATTCACTGGGAAACCGTTGCACGTATTATTGAAAAAGAAAAGCCGGATGCTCTGCTGCCCACCATGGGGGGGCAGACCGCCCTTAACTGTGCGCTGGATTTAGACCGAGAAGGTGTGCTGGAAAAATATAAGGTTGAAATGATCGGTGCATCCAAAGAAGCCATTGATATGGCAGAAGACCGTGAAAAATTTAAAATTGCGATGGAAGAAATTGGTCTGGATATGCCCCGGGCGGCGGTTGCACACAGTATGGAAGAAGCCTTCCAGGTACAGGCCATGGTGGGTTTTCCAACCATTATTCGTCCGTCCTTTACCATGGGTGGCTCCGGTGGTGGCATTGCTTATAACAAGGAAGAGTTTGAAGAAATATGTAAGCGGGGGCTGGATCTTTCCCCCACTAAAGAGTTGCTGGTGGAAGAGTCAATTCTGGGCTGGAAAGAATATGAAATGGAAGTGGTGCGGGATAAAAAGGATAATTGCATTATTATCTGTTCTATTGAAAATCTGGACCCCATGGGAATTCATACCGGCGACTCTATTACCGTTGCCCCGGCACAAACCCTGACGGATAAAGAATTTCAGATTATGCGCGATGCCTCATTAGCGGTATTGCGTAAAATTGGTGTTGAAACCGGTGGTTCAAATGTGCAGTTTTCAGTCAATCCGAAAGATGGTCGCATGACCATTATTGAAATGAACCCCCGGGTTTCACGTTCATCGGCACTGGCATCAAAAGCCACCGGCTTTCCCATTGCAAAAGTGGCTGCAAAACTGGCGGTGGGTTATACCCTGGATGAGCTGCGTAATGATATTACCCGTGGTGCAACACCGGCATCATTTGAACCGACGATTGATTATGTGGTTACAAAAATTCCTCGCTTTACGTTTGAGAAATTCCCGCAGGCCGAAAACCGTTTAACCACGCAGATGAAATCGGTGGGTGAAGTCATGGCAATTGGTCGCACATTGCAGGAGTCACTACAGAAGGCTCTGCGTGGGCTTGAAATAGGCGTTGATGGTTTTAGTGAAATTCTGCCGGATGACCTGTCAGAAGAGCAGATTAAAACCACGCTTCGCCAGGAGTTGCAACAGCCCGGCGCTGATCGTATCTGGTATCTGGCGGAAGCCTTCCGCCATGGTGTGAGCTGTGAACGAGTGCAGGAGTTGACCCATATTGACCCCTGGTTTCTGGTGCAGATCGAAGAAATTATTACACTCGAAGAAAATCTGCGCACACGAAAATTAACAGATATCAGTAAAGATGAAATCTTTGCTTTAAAGCAGAAAGGTTTTTCCGATCGCCGCATGGCGTGTTTAATGAATGAAAATGAGCAGGCGGTGCGGGAATATCGCCACTCGCTGGATGTGCGCCCGGTATTTAAACGGGTGGATACCTGTGCCGCGGAGTTTTCAACCTCAACCGCTTATATGTACTCTACCTATGAAGAAGAGTGTGAGGCGCAGGTTACCGATAAAGAAAAAATTGTTGTACTGGGCGGTGGGCCGAATCGAATCGGTCAGGGCATTGAGTTTGATTATTGCTGTGTGCATGCTGCACTGGCGATGCGTGAAGATGGTTATGAAACCATTATGATCAATTGTAACCCTGAAACCGTGTCCACGGATTTTGATACATCGGATCGCCTGTATTTCGAACCGCTGACACTGGAAGATGTGCTGGAGGTTTTGCAAAAAGAAAAACCCAAAGGGGTTATTGTGCAATATGGGGGGCAAACACCCTTAAAGCTGGCAAGAGATTTAGAAGCGGCCGGTGTGCCGATTATTGGTACATCGCCGGATCGGATTGACCTGGCGGAAGACCGTGAGCGTTTTCAGCAGCTGATTCAGAAACTGGGGCAGAAGCAACCGCCCAATCGTCTGGCAAGATCAGCGGATGAAGCGGTGGGGCAGGCAGAAGAAATTGGTTACCCCATTGTTGTGCGCCCATCCTATGTGCTGGGTGGCAGGGCCATGGAAATTGTGCATAATGGCGCAGACCTGAGGCATTATATGAAAACAGCCGTGAGTGTTTCCAATGATGCGCCGGTGTTACTGGATCGTTTTCTTGATGATGCCATTGAAGTGGATGTAGATGCTATCTGTGATGGCAAAGATGTGTTTATCGGCAGTATTATGCAACATATTGAGCAGGCCGGGGTGCACTCCGGTGATTCCGCCTGTTCATTGCCTCCCTATAGTTTATCCGCTGAAGTGCAGGACCGTTTGCGAGAGCAAACAAAAGAAATCGCCATTGAAATGCAGGTGGTGGGCTTAATGAATATTCAGTTCGCCATTCAAACCGTTGATGGCATTGATGAAATATTTATGCTGGAAGTAAACCCCCGGGCATCAAGAACCGTACCGTTTGTTTCAAAAGCCATTGGTATACCTTTAGCCAAAGTGGCGGCACGTTGCATGGCGGGTATCTCACTAAAAGCGCAGGGTGTAACAGAAGAAGTGGTGCCGGATTATTATTCGGTTAAAGAATCGGTGTTTCCGTTTGTTAAATTTCCTGGTGTTGATCCATTGTTAGGGCCGGAAATGAAATCCACCGGTGAAGTGATGGGAGTAGGTCGAAGTTTTGGCGAGGCCTTTGGTAAAGCCCAGATGGCAGCGGGTGTGGACCTGCCTTCTTCTGGCCGTGTGTTTGTGAGTGTAAGAGAGCGGGACCATGAAGCAGCAATAGAAGTTGGCCGCATGTTAAATGAGCTGGATTTTGAAGTGGTGTCTACTCGAGGTACAGCCGCAAAATTACGTGAGCATGGTATTGAATGCACCCTGGTGAATAAGGTCTATGAAGGTCGCCCGCATATTGTGGATATGATTAAAAATGATGAAATAAATTTAATCATTAATACCACCGAAGGCAAACAGGCAATTGCAGATTCATATGAGATTCGTGCAGCGGCTTTACAGCATAAAGTAAGTTATACAACGACGCTAGCAGGTGCAAAAGCCACCTGTATGGCACTGAAATCTCAGTCTGAAAATGAGATTAATAAACTGCAGGATTTACATAAGGAGGTTGCCAGGTGAATACCAGGGTTCCCTTAACCGTTCGAGGCTCTAAAATGCTGATGGACGAATTAAAAAAACTAAAAACAGAAGATCGCCCACGTATTATTGAAGCGATTGCGGTTGCGCGTGAGCACGGTGATTTAAAAGAAAATGCTGAATACCATGCGGCCAGAGAACAGCAAAGCTTTTGTGAAGGTCGTATTAAGGAAATTGAAGGTAAGCTGGGTAACGCTGTTGTAATTGACGTGACTAAGCAAAATGCGAATGGTAAGGTTATTTTTGGTGCTACGGTTGATCTGGCCGATGAAGATACGGGTGAAGAAATTACCTATCAGATCGTCGGTGAAGATGAGGCGGATATTAAAGCGAATATGATTTCCGTGAATTCACCGATTGCTCGTGCGCTTATAGGGAAAACAGAAGGCGATGTGGCAGAAGTTAAGACGCCGGGTGGTGTTCGTGGGCTTGAGGTTGTTGAGGTTCGCTATACTTAAAAAACGTGATTAGTCGTTGGTTTCTGGTCTTTCGTTAAAAGCAGGGCAAAGGCGTTGCCATGTGATTTGCGGGTATGCTTACATTCTACAGCGCAACCGGGAAAACAGATAAGCGGAACACCTGCTGTATTGACTTCATAAATGAAAAAAATATGCTGTTGACGAACGACGAACGACGAACGACGAACGACTATCTTTTAGGCATCTCAATTTTAGGCTTTTTATGGTTTCGTCGTAACAGGGTAAGCGTTTTGCCAATCGTTTGCACCGTTTCAGCTGAAGACGACTCAAGCAGCTGTTCAATCATTTCCCTGCGGCTTCTTCGCCTGCTATTTTAATTTTTACCAGTTCATGAAAATCCAGTGCTATTTCCAGCTCTTTGAGAATGTTTTCTGTGATACCGTTTTGACCCACCATAATGACAGGTTTCAGGTTGTGAGTCAGTGAAATAAGATATTTGAGGTGTTTTTTTAAAAGAGGCATAAGTTAAGTTGTCGATAATTTAGCGGGTTAAAGTTAATGAGTACTGTTTAACTCAGTTGTATTTGACTGGGGTTCGTTTTCTATAAAAATCAATGAGTTGCCTTGAGGGCTGCTTTTTTACATATACATATAAATGAAAAATAATGTTCCGCATAAAAATAAGGGTTTTTAAGGGTAAAGCAATAAAAGGTAAAATTAAAGTACATTTTTTACTAACCCATTAGATTGAATAGATTATATAATGAAGCAGAGGTTTTTGTTAGTGCCTACAGCAGAATATTGTTGTTTTTTATAAGGGAATTTAAGCGTGAGCACAAAAAAAGAAAAATTGCAGAATGTACGGCATATCAATGCGCAGCAGGTGCCGGATTCTGCCGTGCGTTATATCATGCTGGAACAAAATAACAGTGATGATGAGGTGAATCTGCTCGATTTATGGTTGCTTATTGTTAAGAGGCGATTTCTGCTCTTATCCGTTTTGTTGATCTGCTTTTTGATTGGGGTGGTATATTCGTTTTCTATGCCCGTGAAATACACTTATTCTACAGCTATCGAAATAGGTCGCGGCGACTATAGTAAAACAGGTGTGTTTCAGCCGGTTGAAGCTCCATCCAGTGTGTTGGCCAAGTTACAGCAAAGCTATATTCCGTTGGAAACCAGAAAAGCAATTGAAGAAAACCCCGGTGTTTCTTCGCTGCCATCAATTAAGGCTAAATTAGACAAAGAGAGCGATATTATTTTTATTGATATTAATGGGGAAGCGGAAAATGAGTCGCTTTATATCAATATGCTTAACTCAGTGGTTTCCAGGGTTAAACAGGATCACTCCGGAATATCATTGTTAAAAAGAAAGAAACTGGGGCTTTCACTAAAGAGCGCTGAAAATAAGATTACCGGCCTGAGGGATCAGGAGCAGTTACTTATTTCTCAAAGAAAACGCCTGGACAAAAAACAGTCTTTACTTGAAAAGCGGGTGAGTGAAACGCTTAATCTATTAAAAATATCGACTGAAATAAAGCAAAAGGCAATTAAAGAGTCCCGTACAGAAGGTAAAGCGCTTGTATTGATGATGGTTGACAGTGAATTAAGAGCAAATCGTAATTTACTGGCAGGGCTTGAAGAACAGTTACAGATAAATCTTGAAAACAGTCGTGAAATTCTAAATATGAAATTAGCTGAAAATCTCCGGCAGCAGGCCGAGAAAAGAGAAATGGTTGAGAAAATTAATATTCAGTTGAACAACCTGTTGGAAACCCGGGCAATTATTGAGCCTATTCGCTCAATAGAGCCCGTGGGTATCAGCAAAATGCTGATATTAATTATGTCCCTGATGGTTGGGCTGTTTCTTGGGGTGTTCATTGTTTTTCTGGCGGAGTTTTTTCATAAGGCCGGTAAATATGTTGCTGAAAAGAAATAAAATGCTTTATGTTTCAGGCTCTGGCGTTGTTTTTCATTAAATTATGGCAAGAAGCAAATCAAGTGGTAACTGGCTAAGAGAGCATTTTGATGATGAATATGTAAAGCAGTCTCAGAAAGACGGCTATCGTTCCCGTGCGGTTTATAAACTTAAAGAAATTGATGAAAAAGACTCTCTAATAAAGCCGGGGAGTGTGGTCATTGATCTTGGGGCCGCTCCGGGAAGCTGGTGTGAGTATGTGGTGCGCAGGCTTAAAGGCAAAGGGCGTATTATCGCGCTGGATATTCTGCCTATGGAGCCTGTGGAAGGGGTTGAAATCATTACCGGTGATTTTCTTGAAGACAGTGTGTTTGAAAAGCTGTTAAATACACTGGGGGATGATCAGCCTGACCTTGTAATTTGTGATATGGCCCCCAATATGAGTGGGCAGCAGGCAGTGGATATACCCAGGGCGATGTATATGGCGGAGCTTGCGCTGGATTTATCGCAGCAGGTGTTGAAACCCGGTGGCAATTTACTGGTCAAATTATTTCAGGGAGAGGGTTTTGATGCGTATATTAAACAGATGCGAGAGCATTTTAGCCGGGTTGTTATGCGCAAACCGAAGGCTTCCAGGGCAAGAAGTAAGGAAGTGTATGGGCTTGCAGGCGGGTTTAAGGGCCGATAATTTTTCAGTTTCTGGAATTTGTCTGTAAGTGAGCGGTCTGATAGAGCCCTGTAGCGAATTTAAACGGGTATGCTAATATGTGAATGCAGCCATGTAGTCTGTATTTTAATGAATGGAATGACATTTAAGGCGTTTCATACTGGCTTTTAGCTTATCTGTGTAGTAACTTTTATATTAATATTTAATTAAACCGAGGTGTTGTTTTGAACGACCTGGTCAAAAATCTGATTTTGTGGGGCGTTATTGCGCTTATTCTGCTTTCAGTCTTTAGTAATTTCTCTCAGCGATCAACCGCAGGTATTGACCTGTCATACTCTGATTTTATTAGTCAGGTTAAAAGTGGCAATGTCTCGGAAGTTGATATTGCGGGCCGAAAAATCACCGGTAAAACCCGTGATCTGAAGCCGTTTTCCACCTATAGCCCTGAAACGGATAACCGGTCTATGATTGGTGATTTGCTGGAAAACGATGTGCGAATCAGTGCCAAAGAGCCTGAGCAGCCTTCATTGTTGATGAATATCTTTATTTCCTGGTTCCCGTTCCTGCTGCTGATTGGTATCTGGATCTTTTTTATGCGTCAGATGCAGGGCGGCGGCGGTGGCCGGGGTGCAATGTCATTTGGCAAAAGTAAAGCCCGTATGATGGGGGAAGATCAGATTAAAGTTTCCTTTGCGGATGTCGCGGGCGTTGAAGAAGCGAAAGAAGAAGTGGGGGAACTGGTTGAGTTTCTGCGCGACCCGGGTAAGTTTCAGAAGCTGGGTGGGCAAATCCCGCGGGGCGTTCTGATGGTGGGGGCTCCTGGAACAGGTAAAACACTATTGGCAAGAGCCATTGCAGGTGAGGCCAAGGTGCCGTTTTTCACCATTTCCGGTTCAGATTTTGTGGAAATGTTTGTGGGTGTGGGCGCTTCCCGCGTACGTGATATGTTCGAGCAGGCGAAAAAGCATGCGCCCTGTATTATCTTTATTGATGAAATTGATGCTGTGGGTCGTCACCGTGGAGCGGGTGTTGGCGGGGGTCATGATGAGCGTGAGCAAACACTGAACCAGTTGCTGGTTGAAATGGATGGTTTTGAGGGAAATGAGGGTGTGATTGTGATTGCAGCAACTAACCGCCCGGATGTACTGGATCCAGCATTGCTCCGTCCGGGACGATTTGACCGTCAGGTGGTTGTGCCTTTGCCTGATGTGCGCGGGCGTGAACAGATTCTTAAGGTGCATATGCGCAAAGTGCCGGCGGCTGAAAATGTAAAAGCATCATTGATTGCCCGTGGAACGCCCGGATTTTCAGGTGCTGATCTGGCTAATCTGGTGAACGAGGCGGCCCTGTTTGCTGCCCGTGAAAATGACACGGAAGTGTTCATGGAGCATTTTGAGCGAGCTAAAGATAAAATCATGATGGGGGCCGAACGTAAGTCGATGGTCATGTCTGATGAAGAGAAAAAGCTGACGGCTTATCACGAGGCGGGTCATGCGATTGTTGGACGTCTGGTGCCTGATCATGATCCGGTTTATAAAGTGAGTATTATTCCCCGTGGTCGAGCCCTGGGCGTTACCATGTTTTTACCGGAGGAAGATCGTTACAGTTATAGTAAGCGACGCCTTGAAAGCCAGATATCAAGCTTGTTTGGTGGGCGTATTGCAGAAGAGCAGGTTTATGGTATGGACAGTGTCACTACAGGTGCATCTAACGATATCGAACGGGCAACGGATATTGCACGTAATATGGTGACTAAATGGGGTTTGTCTGAAAAATTGGGGCCATTGGCATATTCCGAAGATGAAGGCGAGGTTTTTCTGGGGCGCTCTGTGACCCAGCATAAAAATCTGGCTGATGATACGGCACGGGTTATTGATGAAGAAATTCGCGAAGTGATTGACCGCAACTATAAGCGGGCTGAGCAGTTGCTTAAGGATAACGAGGATATTTTGCACGCCATGTCTGAGGCATTGATGAAGTATGAAACCATTGATGCAGATCAGATCAGTCAATTGATGGAGCGTCAGGAAGTGAGCCCCCCCAAAGATTGGGATGACAGTGATAATGGCTCATCGGCCTCCAGCTCATCAAAAAATGATGAGAATAATCGAGATAAAACAAAAAGTTCTGGCAAGGATGGCTCTATTGGCGGGCCTGCGAGTCAGCATTAGACGAGCTTAACAAGCTGGTTTGTATTGTAAGCCCCGCTCCGATGCGGGGCTTTTGTATTTCAGGACGCAGCAAATGATTGATTCTGTATTAACCCGGCTTCGAGACAGGCGCAGTATTCTGATGGGGGTGCTCAATGCGACGCCGGACTCTTTTTCTGACGGCGGCCAGTTTACATCCCTGGACGTTGCGCTACGGCATGCTATGCTTATGGTAGATGAAGGGGCTGATATCATAGATATAGGCGGGGAATCCACCCGGCCGGGTGCAGTAGAGGTGTCCGCTGAAGAGGAAATACAGCGCGTAGTACCGGTGATAGAAGCGGTTCGTGAGCAGAGTGATATTTGCATTTCCATTGATACCAGTAAGCCAGAGGTTATGCGCGCGGCAGTAATGGCGGGTGCTGACTTTGTTAATGATGTGAATGGTTTGCGTAATGAGGGGGCTATTGAAACCTGTGCTGAGCTCGATGTACCTGTTTGTATTATGCATATGCAGGGAAAACCCCGGGGCATGCAAAACAATCCGGAGTACCGGGATGTTGTGAGTGAAGTTGTGGATTTTCTAAAGCAACGAATAGACTTGTGTCTTGCTTCAGGAGTTAAGTCTGAATATATAACAATAGACCCTGGTTTTGGCTTTGGTAAGTCACTACAGCATAATATGCAGTTATTACAGCAGCTGGATAAGCTTAAGCGATTGGGATACCCGATAATGCTGGGGTTATCCCGAAAGAGTCTGTTTAGGGAAATCCTCAATGCGCCTGTTGATGAGCGATTGCATGCAAGTGTTGCGGCAGTGGTTCTGGGCTGGACAAAAGGCGCACAAATATTCAGGGTGCATGATATAAAGCCCACAGCTGATGCATTAAAAGTGTGTTCGGCTATGCAGGATATGGGCTGAAGTTGTCTCATTAACTCGGATATCTCATGGGTTTTTGAGCGTAGCCATAAAATATCCGAGTTAACCTAAATTAATCAGTTAACCGCACAAATACACGGTAAGTCTTTGAGAATGTAAGTTATTCTTACTTAGTGCAAGTCCCCGTTCGGTGAGGGTGCTACACCCTAAATTGCACCCCTGGGAGCACACCTGACTATATCAAAGCATCGCTCCTTTGCGTCCTGCAATTGCGATATTAGTGCATCCCTGCACGTCTTCGCTCCTTTACATCCTGCAATTGCGATATTAGTGCATCCCTGCACG
>UOFI01000100.1_pt1 | contig 16914 bp, 18 predicted proteins | sample 1988361 | NCBI WGS metagenome assembly UOFI01 (sample SAMEA4712194, study PRJEB27164) | hydrothermal vent metagenome | biome: marine basaltic hydrothermal vent biome; feature: marine hydrothermal vent; material: mineral | place: Pacific Ocean | collected 2011-06-14/2011-07-23 | depth 1689 m
GCCTGTTTTCTAACACCGCCATTGTTAAGTGCCACAGGCACCTGAAGCCACTGACCACTACAAACCAAACCAGAACCATGATCTCAAATTCTGTAAATCACGCCGCAGAGTGGTTCTGAGGGACCCCAGGGCAAGGCAGAAAATATAAGTTTAACCATATAAATGCCTGTTTTCTAACACCGCCATTGTTAAGTGCCACAGGCACCTGAAGCCACTGACCACTACAAACCAAACCAGAACCATGATCTCAAATTCTGTAAATCACGGCGCAGAGTGGTTCTGAGGGCCCCCAGGGCAAGGCAGAAAATATAAGTTTATACGTATAAATGCATATTTTCTAACACAGCCATGGGGGCCCGCAGAGCCGCTCTGCGCCGTGATTTTATTCGATTGCGAAAAAATCGCCCCCATGCTCGTCAATTAACTCAAGCACCCGGCCACCACCACGGGCCACACAGGTCAAAGGCTCTTCCGCCATAATCACCGGCAGCCCGGTTTCTTCCATTAACAGACGATCCAGATCACGTAATAAAGAACCACCACCGGTTAATACAATGCCACGTTCGGCAACGTCTGCACCCAATTCCGGCGGTGTTTGCTCCAGTGCGGTTTTTACTGCACTGACAATGCCGTGCAGGGGCTCCTGCAGAGCTTCAAGAATTTCATTACTGTTTAGTGTAAAGCTGCGGGGAATACCCTCAGAGAGATTGCGACCCTTGACTTCAATTTCCAGCAAATCTTTACCCGGATAGGCAGAGCCAATCTGATGTTTAATGCGTTCAGCCGTCGCCTCACCGATGAGTGTGCCGTAATTGCGCCGCACATAAGAGATAATCCCTTCATCAAAGGTATCACCACCAATACGTACTGAAGCCGAATAAACAATGCCGTTTAATGAGATCACCGCAACTTCTGAGGTACCGCCACCAATGTCCAGCACCATAGAACCCCGGGGTTCATCCACCGGCATACCGGCACCAATCGCGGCGGCCATGGGCTCTTCGATTAAAAAGACTTTTCTTGCCCCGGCACCGGCTGCAGATTCTTTTATTGCTCGACGCTCGACCTGGGTTGCACCACAGGGCACGCAGATTAATACCCGGGGGCTTGGCCGCAACAGAGCACTTTCATGTACTTTGCGTATAAAATGTTGCAACATTTTTTCAGTTACATGAAAATCCGCAATAACACCATCGCGCATCGGGCGAATGGCGGTAATATTCATGGGGGTACGTCCCAGCATACGTTTGGCTTCATGGCCATAGGCTTCAATGGCCTTGGCACCATTACCACTGCGACTCTGTCTGATAGCAACAACGGAAGGCTCATCAAGAACAATGCCACTACCTCGAGCATAAATCAGCGTATTCGCTGTTCCAAGGTCAATTGAAAGGTCATTAGAAAACATGCCGCGAAAGCGTTTTAGAAACATTCGTGTATTAACTCGTTATATATATGTTTTATCATTATTGAAAAAGATTATAGTACGTCATCGACCATAACGGGAAATAGCGGTACTCTAACAATGAGCGAAGGTTAGAGCAAGCTTACTGGTGGTTTCAAAGCGTATAATATGCTAATTTTGGGTGTTTTTTAACCCTTTTTGTGAAATTGCGACACTGTCGCCAAGAATTTTTGTATCCTGTGCCGTTACTCGGCATTAACTCTCACGGAGAAATCTATGTCACTGGGACCCGATGATGTGAAAAATATTGCGCATCTAGCTCGACTTGAAATTGAAGAAAAAAATATCGAAGGATATACAGATAATCTCTCCGGCATTTTAAATCTGGTAGAACAGATGAATGCGGTGGACACTGAAAATGTAAAACCTATGGCTCACCCCATGGATGTTTCACAACGCCTGCGCGCCGATGAAGTGCTGGAGGAAAATCAGCGTGAGACTTTTCAGAAAATCGCGCCAAAAACCGAAGATGGCCTGTACCTGGTGCCCCAGGTAATTGAATAATTGATATTTATAAAAAACATCGACTGAATCGTCATCAGAAATTAAATATAGAGAACAATGTATGTACCACACTAAAACACTGAGCGAATTATCTGCCATGCTTGAAGCAGGCGAGGTCAGCTCAGTGCAACTCACTGAGCACTTTCTGCAGCGCATAAAAACGCATGATGAACAACTCAACTGCTTTATTACTGTTACAGAAAAACAGGCACTAAAAGCGGCGGCCGAAGCTGATGAGCAGCGCAAAGCCGGTCATGCCGGGCCACTCACCGGCATCCCCATCGCCCACAAGGATATCTTCTGCACCAAAGGCATCAAAACCACCTGTGGTTCAAAAATGCTGGATAACTTTGAGTCGCCTTATAACGCAACTGTAGTGGAAAAAATGCAGCAGGCCGGCGTTGTTATGCTGGGTAAAACCAATATGGATGAGTTCGCCATGGGCTCATCAAATGAAACCAGCTTTTATGGCCCGGTAAAAAACCCCTGGAACACACAGGCTGTGCCCGGTGGATCATCCGGTGGCTCCGCCGCATCGGTTGCGGCACGGCTAACACCGGCATCTACGGGCACAGATACCGGCGGCTCCATTCGCCAGCCCGCCTCTTTATGCGGCATTACCGGTTTAAAACCCACCTATGGCAGAGTCTCACGCTATGGCATGATCGCCTTTGCCTCCAGCCTTGATCAGGCAGGCCCAATGGCACAGAGCGCGGAGGACTGCGCCCTGTTGTTAAATGCCATGTCCGGCTTTGACGCTAAAGACTCAACCTCCATTGAGAAAGATGTGCCAGACTACAGAGCAAATTTAAATAACCCCCTCGACGGATTAAAAATCGGCCTGCCTGAGGAGTACTTCGGTGAAGGCCTGAATGAAGATATTAAGAAAATTGTCCACGACGCCGTCAATGAATACAAATCGATGGGGGCTGAAATTATCGATATCAGCCTACCCAATACACACCTGGCGGTGCCGGTTTATTATGTGGTTGCACCGGCAGAATGCTCATCTAACCTTTCTCGTTTTGATGGTGTGCGCTTTGGTCACCGCTGTGAAGACCCGAAAGACCTTGAAGACCTCTATAAACGCTCCCGGGGCGAGGGTTTTGGAGAAGAGGTTAAAAACCGGATTCTTATGGGCACCTATGCTCTGTCCGCCGGTTATTATGATGCCTACTATATTAAGGCCCAGAAAATACGTCGCCTGATTTCCAATGATTTCAGCGAAGCATTTAAAAAAGTAGATGTCATTATGGGGCCGGCATCACCGGAAACCGCCTTTAATATTGGCGAGAAATCGGATGACCCGGTTTCCATGTATCTCTCTGATATTTACACCATTGCAGTTAATCTGGCCGGTCTGCCGGGTATGAGCCTGCCCGCAGGCTTTAGCGATGGGTTACCGGTAGGCTTACAGATTATTGCCAACCAGTTTGAAGAAAGCCAACTATTAAATGTGGCCCACCAGTATCAGCTAAAAACAGACTGGCACAAACAGTTACCGGAAGCGTTTAAATAAGAAACTTTATCGCACGAAAAAAATAATCGTGCCATACATATAATACGAGGCATTCTTTATGGAATGGGAAACCGTCATCGGTTTAGAAATACATGCGCAGCTGCGCACCAAAAGCAAAATATTTTCATCAGCATCCACCGCCTATGGCGCAGAACCCAATACCCAGGCCTGCGCAGTTGATCTGGGCCTGCCCGGTGTTTTACCGGTGGTAAATGCAGAGGCCATACGCATGGCGGCCAAATTTGGTCTGGCTACCGGCTCCAGAGTCTGCAAGCATTCTGTTTTTGCGCGTAAAAATTACTTTTACCCGGATTTACCCAAAGGCTACCAGATTTCACAGATGGACCTGCCCATTGTGGCAGAAGGCAACATCAATATTGAACTGGAAGATGGCACAAAAAAAACCATCGGCATTACCCGTGCTCACCTGGAAGAGGATGCGGGCAAATCCCTGCATGAAGATTATCACGGCATGACGGGCATAGACCTGAACCGTGCAGGCACGCCATTGCTTGAGATTGTATCCGAGCCGGATATGCGATCCGCCAAAGAAGCGGTGGCCTATATGAAAAAAATTCACTCACTGGTTCAGTATCTGGAAATATGCGACGGCAATATGGCAGAAGGCTCATTTCGTTGTGACGCCAATGTTTCTGTTCGCCCCAAAGGCCAGAAAGAATACGGCACACGGGCCGAGTTAAAAAATATTAACTCCTTCCGCTTTGTCGAGCGTGCGATTAACCTCGAAGTAGAGCGGCAGATTGACCGGCTGGAAGATGGTAAAAAAATTGTGCAGGAAACCCGCCTGTATGATGCCGATAAGCACGAAACCCGTTCCATGCGCTCAAAGGAAGAAGCCAATGACTACCGCTACTTTCCCGATCCCGACCTTCTGCCCGTTGTTATAGACGATGCTTATCTGGAAAAAATACGCAGCGACCTTCCCGAACTCCCGCAAGAGAAATCAACACGTTTTGTGAGCGAGCTGGGCCTGAGTGACTATGATGCAGGCATTTTAACCGCCTCTCGTGAACTGGCAGATTACTTTGAATCCGTTATTAACGAATCGACAGACACAAAACTGGCTGCTAACTGGATCATCGGTGATGTATCTGCGCGCCTGAATAAAGAAGATCTGAATATAGCGGAGTGCCCCGTCACCTCCTCACTGCTGGCAGGCATGCTTAAGCGCATTGAGGATAAAACTATTTCAGGGAAAATTGCAAAAGATGTGTTTAATAGTATGTGGGCCGGCGAAGGCGATGCAGACACGGTAATTGAAAGTAAGGGGCTAAAACAGATCACCGATGACTCAGCCATTGAAGCCATTATCGACGAAGTTATCGCTAATAGCCCGGGGCAACTCGAACAGTATCGCGCGGGAAAAGACAAACTGTTTGGCTACTTTGTCGGTCAGGTAATGAAAGCCTCCCAGGGCAAGGCTAACCCGGCTCAGGTTAACCAGATACTTAAAAAGAAACTGTCAACATAATGCCCCAGACTAATCAGCCCAGTCCTAATCAGCCCAAAACAAATTGGACCAGGGCAAATTTACCGCAGGAAAAACATGGCAGATACTGACTCCATAGACCGCTTTATTCTGGAGCACACCCGGGTGCGCGGTGAAATAGTACATTTGCAGGACACATGGCAGGCCGTGCTCGCGCGTTATGATTACCCCGAAAATGTAAAAAAAATTCTGGGCGAAGCATTTGCCGCCTGTGCACTGTTGTCCGCCACAATTAAATACGATGGCTCCCTGATACTGCAAATTAGAGGCGACGGCCCATTACATTTACTGGTGGTTCAGGCGACATCAGCTGGCACCCTGCGCGGGCTGGCTCGCTGGAGTGGAGATGTCCCTGCGCAGAACCTGCAATCAATATTCGGCAATGGTCAAATGGTGATGACCATAGAGCCACCCAAAGGTGAGCCTTACCAGGGCATTATCGCCTTACAGGGAGAGCACATAAAAGACGCCATTGAAAGCTACTTTATTCAGTCTGAACAACTAAACACCCGCCTGTGGCTGGCCTCAGATGAGAAAAAATGTGCCGGCTTTCTGCTGCAGGAACTGCCCCTGTCTGAAAATGAAAAAAATGTCAGCACCGGCATCGACCAGAATGAGCTTAATAATAACTGGCAACACGCGGTACACCTCGCCAGCACCCTGCAGGATAACGAGTTACTCACCTTACCCACCAGCGAAATTCTGCACCGGCTATTCCATGAAAGCGATGTTCGACTCTTTGAATCCGCTCCACTGAGTTTCAGGTGCAGCTGCTCTCAGGCGCGAATAGAAAAAATGATTTTATCTCTGGGCCAGAATGAAGCCAATGAAATCATAAAAGATCAGGGGAAAATTCAGGTGGACTGTGAATTTTGCAATGCACAATATAACTTTGATTCTGCGGGCGTTGAAAAACTATTCTCTGATGACAGAGATAGCACCTCAACTCAAACACTTCACTAAAACCCGATATGCCAACCAAACATGCCTGACCAGCAACATCATTTTTTTATACAACAGGCCATTGAGCTGGCGATTAACTCTGCAAAAAACCAGGGCGGCCCTTTTGGCGCGGTTATTGTCAAAGACGGAAAAATAATTGGCCGAGGCCATAATCAGGTCACAGAAACCTGTGACCCCTCAGCCCATGCCGAAATAATGGCGATTCGAGATGCCTGTAAAAACATCAACGACTACCAGCTCGAAAACTGTATTATTTACGCCAGTTGCGAACCCTGCCCGATGTGTATGTCGGCTATTTACTGGGCAAGAATTCCACAGTTGATATATGCTGCAACGTCAGCCGATGCAGCTCAGGCAGGCTTTGATGATCAGTTTATTTATGATGAACTGGCAAAGCCCTATGCGCAACGCCGTATTACAATTGAACACCACAGCCATGAGCTGGCAACTAAAAGTTTTGAGGAATGGCTGGCCAATACTGCTCGTAAAAAATACTGATTGTGCATTCGCTTCTTTGCCTCCTGCAACCGCGATATTAGTGCATCCCTGCACGTCAGTAAAAGACTCGCCATTCCGGGCTCTTTTTGATTATGTCCCATAATGATCAACATGGGCACTCCCAGAATGCGCACTTTATGGCGTCCAACTGATTAATTTAGGATAGACATATAAAATCAGTCATTATAGATCGGTATTTTCAAATAATGCTGTCCATTAGGTTCTGTTTTTGGCAATTTTCCCGCTGTTAAATTTACCTGCACACTCTGATAAATTAATTTGGGCAGAGACAGCTTGCTGTCTCGTTCCTGCATAAAGTGTACATAATCATCTTCGCTGCGCGATGCTGGTAAATCAACATTCGACAGTTTACTTTCACCAATAGTCGTAAATGTTAACAACTCTCTACCCTGGGGGTAATCATGCGCCGGATACACTTTTGTTTTATCCGGTAAAGCATAGAGCTTTGCTGTTACTGAGTGATATAAATCTCTAGCGCTGCCCTTAGGAAAATCACAACGCCCTGTACCAATATCCGGCATAAACAGAGCATCACCGGTAAAAACATGTTCATCGATTTTATAACTGGTACAGGCAGGGGTGTGTCCAGGTGTATGCAACACCTCAATTAATATTGAACCGGCATTCAACTGATCTCCATCTTTTACCAGCACATCAAAATCAGCACCACGAACATCAAAGTCATCAGAAAAATTAAAGACCTCCTTAAAAGTGCTTTGCACAAGCTTGATCTCTTCGTTAATAACCAGAGGGGCTTTGTACTTTTCTTTTAAATGCTGCATACCACTCAAATGATCTGCATGAATATGTGTATCCAGTACATAATGCAAGTTCAAACCGTTCTGACTAATAAAATCATCCAGTACATTCAGACTATCAGTATAAGTCCGCCACCCCGTTGTATCCAGGTCAAGCACCGGGTCGAACACCACCGCATCTTTAGTTGTGCCATCATAAGCCAGGTGAGTTAATGTTGAAGTTCTCTTATCAAAAAATGTTTTTATTTCAAGCATATCCGTTTCCCAAAAATCAAATTATTATTGGCCCGCATAAAACAGATTAGGCCAGTAGCAGAAAAATTCAAGCAAGCCAGCTCTGCTTAAGCCCATTACCCCTCTGGCTTACAGCTGAGCTCACAATCAAAGCATACCCATCGTCGATATTATTATGGGCCGGGCAAAAAACTGTAACGCGAAGCGTAAACTCACCTGTAGCCCCTCTTAAATTTACAGAGAGGCCGGGCGTGACAGACTTGATCAGAGGAACCCCAGCACCTCAGACAACAAATGCGCCGCATGCTGTCTATTACTGAATAAATGATCGGCACCATCAATCTGAAGCAGCTTTCTTTGTGCACCTGTAAATTTTAATATCTGCTCAGCAGACTCAGGACCAATCAGCAAATCACTGCCGGCTCTAACCGCCATAATCGGTATTTCACAGGCTTGCATCTGTTTCTTCATATCATAAGACTGAACATCCTGAACAAACTCAGGCCTTACCGGATAAGCATTTCCCGCCACCATAATTTCAGAGGCCCGTCCCTGCAAAAGCTCATCCATAACCGGGCCAAAATGATGCAAAACATGAGCTGGCGAGGCAGGAGACGCGAGGGTAACAATTCTGTTGACCTCCATTAACGCAGCACTGCCATTCTGAGAGGCCGCCAGACAGGCTGTGCCCCCCATGCTGTGACCCATTAAAATGCTCACCGGCTGATAATGATCTGATAGAAATGCGGCGGCACACTCAATATCCCGCACCATGCTGCGAAAATGCGTCTCGGCAAAGTCCCCCTCACTTTCCCCCAGCCCGGTGAAATCAAAGCGCAGCACAGCAAACCCCGCCTGCACCAGGCCACGACTTAATCGTGCGGTGGTCAGTGTCTGCTTATTACAGGTAAAGCAATGAGCCAGTATGACATAAGCCAAAGGCTCAATATTATGCGGATAATCGAGACTGGCGGCCAGGCTACTGCCGTCAAATCCTTCAAACTTAAGCCGTCGTGATTGTATTTTGTAGTTTTCTGTCATTATTCAGATAATCTTTTCGATAAACGGCATAATAATAATTCTTATAAATATCAATAGCTTATATTTTAATACTCAGTTTCCATCATGCTTTTCTAAAATAAACAAAATTAATTTACCAATTCATTCAATTATGACTTTTATCTGCACATAAAAATACTATATAATCCCGCGCCTAAAGGGGATATGTTTACATCCAAATTGGATATAGACATATACAGACCCCACTCAGAAGGACAGATTAGCCCTATAAAATACTCAAATAAACGCAGCTAATAACATGAAAAAACAGAATTTATTACTTTATTAAGGAAACTCCGATGTCAAACACATCTAAAAACACCCGCTGCGGCAAATATGCCTATGCAATTACACAAACCGGCTTCAAGGGCGGCATGATTATTGATGACAATGGTGACACCATTAATATTACAGAAACGCACATCAAAAATGCAATTGACCAGGTTCATGAAGCCTGGAATGCAAACCGTGAAACTAAGCAGTCTATATTACGTTAAAAAAACCAGGGCTTGCCCCATGAATAAGCAAAATAATCTGATTTTTCTCCCCCCGGAGATATTAACCTCTGCTGATGCATAAATCAGTTAGAGGTTTTTTTATATTCATTACATTGTAAAAATAAAACTAAACTCAGTATAAGTGCTTGAACAGTCATTAAAAACAGTTTCACTGCAGCTTTGTAACTCAGTATATACCACACCTATTCCAATATATGCTCTATTTCCTGCTGGCGTATAAACACCCGCTCGATAACCCAGCGAATTACTGTCATCAAAACTTTCAATAAATGTGCGATTATAAAACACACCAACATAAGGTTTTACCCGCGAAGAATTATCGTATATATAGTTCAGCTTCGGCGTCACCTCATAAATAGACAAATCCCCCCCCGTCCATACATTAACATCAAGCCCTAGCTGAACACCGTCTGCAACAAAATAACCCGCGCCAAGCCCTAAAACAAAATAATCGTCATTGAGAAACCGTGCGTTACCAATAACCAGAGTACCCGTCACGCTTTTTTTGTCAAACGGTCCGGCGTCTGCTGGTGTTATTGAGACAATCAATATACTAATTAGCACAAGTAGATTAATAACCGGCTTACTCAAAAACAAACGATTCGAGCTCCCTGGTGCTTCTAATCCATCAACCATTAAATTACACATCTTTATAAACCAATCAATCAAATGAGTATAAATAATACCATATGCCAGAATATAAAACAGCGTATGCCCTGCCATCTAATACACCCTGACTTTTTAAAGTTTTAGCGATTTTTGCTTCATTTGAAATTAAAGGCTTTGATACCCAGTTTTATCAGCAGCACTACACTGAGCGTAAAAATTAAATTTGCAACACCGGCCGAAGAATATCATGTAGAAAAAACACCTTAGGGGTCAGGCATACAACTGCTCATCACTATATCTGTTGCAGTAAAAAATGGCTTACTACCGAATTATCAGAATTATCAGGACATCCACACCAACGATTTCGCTAATCCATTGATTAGTTTACTGTCTCCCTGGCTTATCAGTATGGATGATGAGGTGGCCGCCACTTGCAAATTTGTCGCGTTATGGGCCGTACTATTCGTTATAGCATTTATTAAATATACTACAAACATCTGCCGTGCATACACAAGATAATAAAACAGGTTACGCAGCCCTGACAGGAGCCTGGTCGAGACATGATTCATAAAGTCGAGTGGGTGTTTCAGGCAGCCAGGTGCGATTCTCATTTGGGCCAGGACAAGCTGCTGCAACGTTTCCATAAAAAGGCCAGATATATGTCAGCACGACCTTTTTCTTTCTGATGAAAACATGAAGAGATGTGCAGGAGTAAAAATAAAAAATATTATTGCGTCATTTTGAAGTAAGGATATTTTTAATTAACATTATGCGAACGTCCATATATCTCTAAATAAAATCCGATAAAATCCTTAAGTATTATAAAAAATACAATTGCCTTGAATAATAGCAATATTCGTATTATTCTAACAATCACAATGACGATCAGGAGAGGTTCTTGTCGAAAAGGACTCTAATATTTGGGCTGCTAATTGGCTACTCTATAAACGTACAATCACAGAATAACAGTACTACAGGCTATTCCCTTGAAATTGATCCTACGGCCTTTTTTTATAATGGATATTCAGTCCACTTAAAGATTACCCCAAAAAACAAAAAAAACTTTCGTTTTGGTATAGGAATTTATTCAATGGAGTTGCCAGATACTTTTATCTACTCAAGTTCAAACATTAAAAATATAGAAAGCGATGTCGATTTAGAGTTTGCTGTTGGCTTCTTTTCAGAATATTTTTCTAATGAAAATCAGAGTGGCTGGCTTGTGGGTTTTCAATTAGCGCAACAAGAACTTGTATATAAAAACCCATCAACAAATGCGGTAACCGAAAAAGCTACAGTAGGGCTATATATGCCATATGCAGGACATCGCTGGAACTTAAACACTCACTTTTATCTATTAGCCTGGTTTGGTATTGGCCTGATAAATGAAGATAAAAAAGAAATCGAATTCAATGGAAACACTTATAACATCCAAACGAGTTCAGTTGTTACAACAGGCGCACTGCACTTAGGTTATGAATTCTAACTCATTCGTAAGTGCCAACAAACCAGCATCCCTTCTGCCTTCGACTAAAGCACCCGCACAATCTCACACAATCTAGACATCCATGCCAATAATTTCGCTAATTGATTAATCAATTGATTAATATACTATTTCCCTGATTCATTAGCATGGGTGTGCGGATAAAATCCCCAACATTTGAACAATATTTCCCGTAAAGAAAAAGAAAAACTATAAAATAAAAACCATCAGCGCTCTGTTGATATTTCCTGGTGCCTGAAACTCAAGGTATTTCATTTATTTACACCAAAAACCAGAAAAACACCTCGATAAATATAAAAACCTGAAATCAATAATTATTTTTAAATTTTGACAGGTGCCTTTGACTGGTTTTTATCTTTTTTAGTATGCCTGTCATATTAATATCCTTATCCTTATCCTTAGCATGGGTGTCCGGATAAAATCACTCTAACGACCTAGCTCAGCAGCAGGCGAAAGTGGCGCGTATTTTTGCTTTGCAAAAATCGCGACGTTTTTGACTGTCCGCTGGAGCAATTCGTTAGCACTGAATCATACACTATTTTTCAAACACAATATCGCTATACCAATCTGTAGCTTTAAAAAATCGACAACCTTCGGGATTTACTGACTCAATGGCATCTTTAATCGTTTGGTGAACTAACAGGACGGACGTGTTTTCGGTTAGCTCGAATATTTGACGTTTTCGCAACTCAAACAGGCTTAGTATTTTTTCATTCAGGATTAATTTTTCTATCTCAAAAATTGCTCCATCATCGTACAGCTCCAGCTCTGAATTTTCCTTATCCAGACAGGAAATCTGATTCCAGACGTGCATATACCAATAATCTTTTACATCGGAAAAAGGGGCTTTGGGATTCCGTACTTTAGCGGGGACAAATTGAACGCCATATAAATCAAGTGGTATCAAGGCATCAAAAATTCTTTTTGATATAACAGGTTCTGGGCTTGAATGATAATCTACCCACTCAAAGTTCGGTGAAGCTGAACTCCCCAATCGAAATTTAACCGGTTCTTTAAATTCAACAGGTCGCCCCATCCCAAAGTCACCACTTAGTTGATCCCATGAAAAAAGAGGGTAATTATCGTTATTACTTCTCCTTATAACATAATATTCATCTTGTAACATGATTTATTTTCCTATTTCCAATGGCTCAGTTTTTCCTGGTATGATGGTGGATTCTCCCTTTCGGGTCAGGCGGTGATTGCGATCACAGGGGGCAAGGTTGATTAGGTTTGTTGGTGATGCTAGTGACACCAGCACAGCCATTATTGCCTGCCTTATAATCCTCTCCATCAGCGGTGATTGTCCACCTGAATTAATCGATTTTATCTAAAATAATTTTACTTAGGTTGCTCAACTTTTCTATCAATGCCTAGGATTAGCGCAGTATTTTCCCAACTTAACCAGACACTCATCTAACACCCCTTCCGAAAGTTCCTCTGGATGTACTTGTTATTCTTAACTTTCATATTGCAATTCTTTAGGATCACTTACAATCTTAAGTTTACCCGAATTTATGCTTGATAAATAATTTACTAATTTTGGCCTTAAACTGTTATGAAAATTTATTATTGTTTCCATCTGTAATTTTTTTACATTACTGTACACACAACCTTTAGTAATATTTTTATTTGGATATTTAATTTCTTCCTTAATTCTTATTTCAGCTCTTTTTTTACATAGCTCAACTGGAACATCTAAGAAAATTACAATATCAGATTCAGATATCCGTTTCTCCATTTCTCTCCAGTACCCTACACCTTCGATAATCCACGAGTCTTTCTCTAACCATTCACTATGACGCCTTTCAAAAGAATCTTGATCTCTCAATTTCCACCCGGGCAGCCAGTAAATTTTATCAATTGCGTAGACTTCTATTTTTAGAACTTTTCCAAGCTTTCTAGAAAAAGTTGATTTACCCGCGCCCGAATTACCAACAATCGATATTTTCTTCGCATCGACTAAATTCATGCTCTATCCTTTTTAAATATAACGAGGCTGCAAAAAAATCTCCAGCCTAAAATCTGGTTAATATTTGACCTGCGAAATAGGCCTGTTTTTAAATTCTGAGTTTTCTAAGTACTAGTCAGTATATTATCACTACTGTCCTATAAACCCCTCCAGTTCTATGCTCTCTTGATAAGATTTGTATCAAATCTATCGTTTGATGGTATCCGACATCAAGAGAGCTGTAGCCTTTTTTAAGATATCTTTTTCCCATTCAATTTTCTTTATTCTGGCTTCCAATACCTGTATTTTTTGTTGGTCTGTTGTCATGGCCCGGCCTTTTGCGTCGTGCCAGCTCGTTCAGACTCAAGCTGCTTTACCCAGTTTCTCATTGATGTAGCATTGGTTCCGACTGACTCGCAATATTGAGTAGCCCTTATCCAGAACCAGGTTTGCTGCATCATGTTTAAATTCTGTGGAGAAATTCTTTCTACGTTTGCTTATCTGTTACACCTTTATTTCATGGATTAGTTTAACCTATATAGATGTACAAGTTCATTAAGCCAGTACAAGGTATAAGTTGATGATTTTTAAGAACTAATATCTGAAATAAGCGGCGAGTTTTTTATGTCCGCTTAATTGACTTGTTATGTGTTTTATACCACAATTAGGTATATATTGGTATAAAAGAGGTGCGATATGGCTAAAAACACAAGTATTACCCTGGGTGATCACTTTGATGGCTTTATAACTGGGCAAGTTGAAAGTGGTCGATTTGGTTCCGCTAGCGAGGTTATTAGAGCCGCGCTTAGATTGCTTGAAAATACAGAAACACGGCTTGAGACTTTGAGGCAAATGCTTGATGAAGGAGAAATAAGTGGTGTTGCAGATTATGACTATAATGCATTTATGGCCGAGCTTGATAGCGAAAATGACAAATGAAGGCATTTGAATTGAGCAAGAAAGCCAAGGAAGATCTGAGAAAAATTGCCCTATTTACAGAGAAACGCTGGGGACGAGACCAGCGTTTTTTGTATATTAAACAATTTGATGACGTGTTTCATTCGTTAGCAAAGGCCCAAACTATTGGTAAGAAATGTGAATATATAAAAAAAGGATATAGAAAATTTCCTCAAAGCAGTCACATTATTTTTTATCGCGAATCTGAGAGAGCTAAGATTTTTGTGATACGCATACTTCATAAAAACATGGATATTGAGTCGAAATTCTTGCACACATAACGCCTTGCTCAGCGACAATTCAAAGTGGCACGTTTTTGCGCGTATTAGCATGGCTGTCCTGATAAAACCCCGATTCATTAGCATGGGTGTCCGGATAAAATTTAGATCAACAGTGCGATTAGTCATCGATATGAGGGGACGATAATTTGTTCGCCTTATACATCAGTTTATGGGATTAGCGATGAATAAGAACTTCCTGATCACATTTTAAATGGTATTACTTCGTCTCCAATCTTCTCAAGTACTTTTTTATTTTCATCCACTAGACGTGCAGATACAACACTAAAAAAATAACCATCATTTGACTTTCTATTTAAGTTTTTTGACAAAAAAAGATAAGTAGCGGCTCCTTTAACACTTTTAAGGCTAGAATTAATCTCTGATACTGTTTTTTTAACCACTCTAAAATAAGTTTTACACGGATCATAGTAAAATTCATTAAAGTTATTTGGGCTCCGTTTATAGCCTCCCTTGCACTTACGTTCAATCTGATTTTCACGATAAATATTTACATCAAATTTAATATCTTTTATATCAACACTAGCATCAAACACAACCCCATCAATTAAAGTTAGTTTTTTGACGATTGGAATAACAAATGTAAGCCCTACAGATCGCCAAATACTTCTCAAAACTTTCATCTGCTGACTCTCCTTTTTCTTTGATCTGTTTTTTATCACTTTTGCAACTGACATAGGAATATAAAGATATATTTTATTATCAGCGGAGATGAGTCGCATAGCCCCATTCAAACTGAAGTCATTTCCCAGCACTGCAAAAAGATCGGGCAACTTAGGTGAAAGTATTTTATTAACACGCGCCTGCATATTTCTTAAGCGTGATTTTTTTTTATGATAACCAGAGTCGACTAAAAAACTCACACTTTTCAGATTAACATCAACTCTTTTCTGCTTTGCTGTTAACGAAACAAATTTTTCAACACTTCCTATTTTCCTAATTATTACTCTAACAATCGACAACTCACTATGAAACTTTATGCTCGTCTTTAACGGCGTTTTACCAAGCAATATTTCCCGTGCGCCTTTAACCAAAATAACATCGGCACCAACTGGAGAGGACTGAAAATAAACGCTTTTTTTTATACTTGCGTTTATAGAAAGCGGCATGGTTATAATAATTAAAAACACCAAATACTTCATTAGATTTGCTCCATTATTTAAGCTACAAACACTACATTAAACCACGTGCAATTAAATTATTTCTAATGATGGTAAAAAGCTGATTTACTTCTTTGCGGGTGGAATAACGATCGCTATTTACCCAATGAACTTTAATGTGATCATCGCAATTCAATTCACCGCCTATTGCGGTTAATAATTCGGACAACCCAAATGTGCTTATTGCGTAAAACGTTCGAGTTCCACCGCTGAACTTATAACAACTACTCTGCACCTTAGATAAAACAGTGACTTTTGTTTCTCGTGGTCCTTTCTCTTCAACGACAATTGCATGAAAAAATATTTGTATGCTGTCCTCACCAAGCAAACCCTTTGTTTCTCTGGTTGCCAGTATTTTACCTTCATCTTCGTTGCTTGAATCCACATCAAATAATGCTTGAGTTGCTGAAACATCAACAACACGGAAGACATCGGCATAAGGTACAGAATAAGTAACCGATTTAATTGCATTTCTTGATGCATCGTCTGGTACTTTGAGCAATTGATCTGAACTATAAACCTGACCTACAGTGTCAAATCTAACCAGTTGATTGATTGGAGAGCATCCACTAAATAGCACTAATGCGAAAAGTGCGATAAAAACTTTACTAACAACGCCAGTTAATTGCTGTCGTATTTTAATTTCGAACATGATGATTACCTCAATAATGGATGTATCTAATTTTTGATAAAAAAGTCTCGCCCTTGAATCTGATAAATTTTACCGAAACAGAAAAAAAGAATATTCACATGGCCGTATCTCAACTGCAGGTGCGAATTGATTCACATAAACTCATACAGAGCAGAGGTTGAGCGAATCAATTCGAACCTGCAGCTTTAAAAAGAACATTATTTTAAACTGTCGCGCTGCCTTTAACATGACACCCGCTCGAGCAAAAAAGACTAATCATTTTTAAAATATTATGCAGCCATTATTCTCTCAACGGTTTTAACACCCGCATAATGATTAGCCTTTGCCGTGCTCAACGAACACTGCATGACAGCGGCTATACGGGAAAAAGGTAGCTGCCGATGGATACGCAGATTCAGGGTTATACGTTGTTTTCCCGGCAATTTTTTAATGGCATTATTCAACAATTTTGATTGCTGCTGTTGCATAAGTGTATTTCCCGGAGATTCCTCTGCTGCGATATTCAAGTCGTAGACATCCTTGAATCGATTTATACGTATTTGATATTGATGGCTGAGTAAATAGCGTTGGACAGATGTACGATAACGCTCCAGCAGTGCTTCTAGCGCCGGGGTTTCACCCTGTTGTGCCAGACGTGCGAACTTAACCAGACACCATCCCAACATTTGACAAACCAGCCCCACAAGCGTAAAATATTCTCAATTGCAGGATAACCCAAAATCAAGGAGTGATTGTT
>UOFI01000060.1_pt1 | contig 16098 bp, 12 predicted proteins | sample 1988361 | NCBI WGS metagenome assembly UOFI01 (sample SAMEA4712194, study PRJEB27164) | hydrothermal vent metagenome | biome: marine basaltic hydrothermal vent biome; feature: marine hydrothermal vent; material: mineral | place: Pacific Ocean | collected 2011-06-14/2011-07-23 | depth 1689 m
AAATGGTTATGCCGGGTGACAACGTGAAGATGGTTGTTACCTTAATTGCCCCGATAGCCATGGAAGAAGGCCTGCGCTTCGCAATACGCGAAGGTGGTCGAACCGTTGGTGCGGGTGTTGTAAGTAAGATTCTAGAATAAATCTTACTTACAAATTGAAAGCGGAAGACCCCTTTGTGGGGTGTTCCGTTTTTCTGTGTTATATCCCCATCTGGAAAGAGCAAATCCTGTTTCTGGTTAATGGGGCATTAGGCCAGTGGCTCAATTGGTAGAGCATCGGTCTCCAAAACCGAGGGTTGGGGGTTCGAGTCCCTCCTGGCCTGCCACCTAAAAGCTGATTCTGTCGATTGTTACGGCAATGACGTTATGGCAGATTGAATCAGCTTAAATACGAGTAGATAAAGACATCATGGTCGCAAGTGCGGAAGCAGAAGTAAGCGGTAAGCTGGATATTTTGAAGTATATAGTTGCAATTGCAATGTTGGTTGCGGGTATCGTGCAATTTTATTATTTCGAAGAAGAGTCTCAGCTGTACAGGGTGCTAGGGCTTCTGGCTTTTGTTGCTGTTGCTTTGGCTGTCCTCTATAACACGCAAAAAGGTTACAGTTTGTGGCTGTTTGCTCGTGATGCAAGAACTGAAGTAAGAAAAGTAATCTGGCCAACCCGCCAGGAAACCATGCAAACCACGTTAATGGTTGTTGTTATGGTGCTTATAATGGGCATTATGTTGTGGTTAATTGATATGGCCCTGCGCTGGGCTGTATTGTTTCTGACAGGTCAGGGGGGCTAGAAAATGGCATTACGATGGTATGTAGTTCATGCTTATTCTGGCTTTGAGGCGAAGGTAAAGCTCTCGCTGGAAGAGCACATAAAATTAAACAGCATGGAAGATCAGTTTGGTGAAATTCTGATTCCCACTGAAGAAGTAGTGGAAATGCGCGATGGGCATAAACGTCGTTCTGAAAGAAAGTTTTTCCCAGGTTATGTGCTTGTTCAGATGGAAATGACGGATGAAAGCTGGCACTTGGTTAAAGATGTGCCAAAAGTAATGGGTTTTATTGGTGGTACTAAAGATAAACCAGCACCGATCACAGAAAAAGAAGCCCAGTCTATATTGAACAGCGTGCAGGAAGGTGCTGAGAAGCCGAAGCCGAAAGTGCTGTACGAAGCCGGTGAGGTTGTTCGCGTTACAGATGGCCCGTTCAACGACTTTAACGGGGTTGTTGAAGAAGTTGATTATGATAAGAGTCGACTGAAAGTAGCCGTTTCTATCTTTGGTCGTTCAACACCTGTTGATCTGGGTTTTGGCCAGGTTGAAAAGGGTTAGGTTAGAAAATTAAATTTTTATATCTGTTCGGATAGTCCGGGCAGTATTGCTTAAACAGGGGAGATCGAAGGCTCGTTAAGAGTCAGTACATCGCTAATACCCACAGGAGAAAATTATGGCAAAGAAAGTAGAAGCTTATATCAAGCTGCAGGTTCCTGCTGGTAAGGCAAATCCAAGCCCCCCAGTTGGTCCGGCTCTGGGTCAGCACGGCGTGAACATCATGGAATTCTGTAAGGCATTTAATGCCAAAACAGATAGTTTTGAACAGGGTATGCCAATCCCCGTTGTTATTACCGTATATAACGACCGCAGCTTTACTTTTATAACTAAAACACCTCCAGCATCCGTGTTGCTGAAAAAAGCGGCAGGCCTGAAAAAAGGCAGTGGCAGTCCCAATACTGAAAAAGTAGGAACGGTTACCCGTGCTCAACTGGAAGAAATTGCTAAAACTAAAGAGCCTGATCTAACGGCTTCCAATATGGATGCTGCGGTACGCACAATTGCGGGTACTGCGCATCGTATGGGACTGGAAACTGAGGGAGTTGTATAATGGCCAAGTTATCAAAACGCACTAAAGTGATTCGTGAAAAAGTTGATGTGGAAAAACAGTATCCAATCGATGAAGCGTTGGGTTTAATTAAAGAATTATCAACCGTTAAATTTAATGAGTCTGTTGATGTTGCAATAAATCTGGGTATCGATCCACGTAAATCAGACCAGGTTGTTCGTGGTTCAACGACTTTACCTCAGGGTTCAGGTAAAACGGTACGTGTAGCCGTGTTTACACAGGGTGAGGCGGCTGAAGCTGCAACAGCTGCAGGTGCTGATGTGGTGGGTATGGATGAACTGGCGGCTGAGATGAAAAAAGGTGAGTTGAATTATGATGTTATTATTGCATCACCTGATGCAATGCGCGTTGTTGGTCAGCTGGGCCAGATACTGGGCCCGCGTGGTTTAATGCCTAACCCTAAAGTGGGAACGGTAACGCCTGATGTGGCAACTGCGGTTAAAAATGCAAAAGCCGGTCAGATTCGCTACCGTGCTGATAAAGCGGGTATTGTGCATGGATCTATTGGTACGGCTTCATTTGAAGTGGCCGCGCTGAAAGAAAACATCAATGCCTTACTGGAAAGCCTGAAAAAATCAAAACCAAGCGCGGCTAAAGGTCAGTACTTTATGAAAGTGAGTGTGTCCTCAACCATGGGACCTGGTTTGACTATTGATACCAGCTCACTAGAATCGATCTAGTAAAAAAAATAAAACATCAGCTAAGGAAATCTGATGGCAGGCCTTCTGTATAAATTATGCAGAAGCAACAAAATTTGACTAGCCGGGTAACTCGGTGTCGTCAAAGACCGTGAGAGCTGGAGCTTGTAGCTTTTTCTATTAAGGTTCTGGCTTAATAAACGATCAGGATGATTTGATCTCACGCAGATGGTGGATTTAATTTTTAATAAATTAAATAAACCGCAAGTGGCAGGAAAAGATGGCGACATAATTTTCTGCTTAAGTACCTGGCCGGACATGATGTATAAATCTCTGTTTTATTTTTACTACAGGGACAGATACAGCATGTACTGCCAAAAACAGGAGTAATCCGCGTGCCTCTTAATCTTGAAGATAAGAAAAGCATTGTTGCTGAGGTAAGTGCAATTGCCGCTGAGGCTCATTCAGTTGTTGCAGCTGAATACCACGGCCTGAGTGTAGATGAAATGACTGAGCTGCGTGCAACTGCACGTAATTCGGGTGTTTATCTGCGTGTTGTAAAAAACACATTGGCTCGCCGTGCGCTTGAGGGTACTGAGTTTGAATGCATGAAAGACGGTCTGGTGGGTCCACTGGTACTGGCTTTCTCGCAGGAAGATCCAGGTTCTGCTGCACGTCTTGTAAAAGACTTTGCAAAAGATCACGACGCTCTGGTAACAAAGATGGTTTCTATTGGTGGCGAAATGCTCGCGCCGGAAGAGCTTAATCGTCTTGCCAGTTTGCCGACCAAAGAGCAGGGCATCAGTATGCTGATGGCACTCATGATGGCACCTACAGAGAAGCTTGTACGTACTTTGAACGAAGTGCCTGGTAAGCTGGTTCGTACTCTGGCGGCTGTTCGTGACGCTAAATAGCATTGCACTTAATTACTTAGTATTTATGATTTAACGTATATAAATTTTGGAGAAATACCATGGCTGTATCTAAAGAAGATATCCTGGAAACAATTGCAAGCATGTCAGTAATGGAAGTTGTTGACCTGATCGAAGCAATGGAAGAAAAATTCGGCGTTTCAGCTGCTGCGGCTGTTGCTGCTGCACCGGCTGCTGCTGTTGGCGAAGCTGCTGTTGAAAAAGATGAGTTCGACGTTATGATGACAAGCTTTGGCGAAAACAAAGTTTCTGTTATCAAAGCCGTTCGTGCTATCACGGGTGCTGGCCTGAAAGAAGCAAAGGACATGGTCGAAAGCTGTCCAGTTGCGGTTAAAGAAGGCGCATCCAAGTCTGATGCAGAAGATGTGAAAAAGCAGCTTGAAGAAGCTGGTGCAGCGGTAGAATTGAAATAATTCTATTGTTGTTAGGCAATTAATTTATTGCCCAGGTGGTAAGGCTGGTGAATTTATTCACCGGCCTTTTCCCGCTTCTATAAATAGATGTTTTGTCAGTGCTTTCTGCGACACACACAACAGATAGGAATAGAAAAGCTGTAGTTTGATAAAAGACGTTAGTTATACGAAGTTTAATGCAAACGTTTTTCACCAGCCTATAGGTTGAAAATAAAAGACCTTTATTAAGGTTGAAGCTATACAGCTCCCGGCATGAGCTGGTAAACATGCCAATTGCACTTAACATTGCGAGGAACTCCGATGGACTATACTTTTACCGAGAAAAAACGTATCCGCAAGGATTTCGGTAAACGCCCGCCTATTCTCGATGTGCCTTTTTTGCTGTCGATGCAAATCGACTCATATCGAGGTTTCTTACAGGAAGACAGGAAAGAAAAAGACCGTAAATCTACGGGTTTACAGGGTGCTTTTGGCTCAGTCTTCCCTATCGTTAGCTATTCAGGCCATGTTCAGCTTGAATATGTGAGATACCGGTTAGGCACACCTGCTTTTGATGTTAAAGAGTGTCAGTTGCGAGGCATGACATATGCCGCACCTCTGCGCGTAGTTCTGCGCCTGACCATATTTGATAAAGACCTGTTTCCGAAGACTAAAGTAATAAAAGAGTCCAAGGAGCAGGAAGTCTATATGGGTGAGCTTCCCCTGATGACGGATACCGGTACCTTCGTTATTAATGGTACAGAGCGGGTTATTGTATCCCAGCTTCATCGTTCCCCTGGTGTGTTCTTTGATCATGATAAAGGTAAAACACACAGTTCAGGCAAGTTACTTTATTCTGCACGGGTTATTCCATATCGTGGTTCATGGTTGGATTTCGAGTTTGACCCTAAAGACTCTGTATTTGTTCGAATCGATCGCCGTCGTAAGTTACCTGCAACGATTTTAATGCGTGCACTGGGTTATGAGTCTGAAGAAATTCTGGATATGTTCTTCGATAAAATCAGTTGCAAGCTGGTTAAAGAAGGCGTTGAAATTCCCTTAGTTGCCGAACGTCTACGGGGTGAAACCACGTCGTTTGACATTAAGTCAGGCGGTGAAGTTATTGTTGAGGCCGGGCGCCGAATTACAGTGCGTCATATTAAAGCGCTGGAAAAGGCAAAAGTTAAAAAGCTGCTTGCGCCACTTGAGTATATGGACGACAAAATACTGGCCCACGATCTGGTGGATGAAGGCAGTGGTGAAATACTGGCTAAGGCAAACACAACGATTACTGCTGAGTTGCTTGAGCAGATTGTTGAAGCCGGCATTAAGGCTTTTGATATTTTATATACCAATGACCTGGATTCAGGTGCCTATATTTCAAACACACTGGCGATCGATCCGACGTCTACGCAGCTGGAAGCTCAGGTTGAAATCTATCGCATGATGCGTCCCGGTGAGCCTCCAACCAAAGACGCAGCTGAAAATCTGTTCAAAAACCTGTTCTTCACAGCAGAGCGTTATGATTTGTCGGGTGTGGGACGGATGAAATTTAATCGTCGTCTGCGCCGAGAAGAATCGACCGGGCTGGGTGTTCTTTATGATGGCCGTTATTTCTCTGGTCGTAAGAAAGATGAAATAGCCAAAAAACTCTATGAAGAGCTGGGTGATACATCTGATATCTTAGATGTATTAAAACAGTTAATTATGATTCGTAATGGTAATGACATTGTTGATGATATAGATCATCTGGGTAATCGTCGTATCCGTTGCGTAGGTGAAATGGCAGAGAATGTTTTCCGGGTAGGGCTGGTGCGTGTTGAACGTGCGGTTAAAGAGCGCCTGTCAATGGCGGAGTCTGAAGGCTTGATGCCGCAGGAACTGATTAATGCCAAGCCGGTATCTGCTGCAATTAAAGAGTTTTTTGGTTCCAGTCAGCTATCTCAGTTTATGGACCAGAATAATCCTTTATCTGAAGTTACGCATAAACGTCGTGTATCTGCATTAGGTCCCGGCGGTTTAACCCGTGAGCGTGCTGGTTTTGAAGTGCGTGACGTTCATCCAACTCACTATGGTCGTGTATGTCCCATCGAGACACCTGAGGGACCTAATATCGGTCTTATTAACTCACTGTCTGTTTATGCGCGCACTAATGAATATGGTTTCCTTGAAACACCTTACCGGAAAGTAATTAAGGGTAAGGCGACCATGGAAATTGATTATCTGTCGGCAATAGAAGAAAGTAATTACATTATTGCTCAGGCTAACACTGACCTGGATAAAAATGGCAAGCTTATGCAGGAAATGGTTTCCTGTCGGACTAAAAATGAATTTGCATTATCAACGCCGGATAAAGTGGAGTATATGGATGTTTCGCCAAAGCAGATCGTATCGGTTGCGGCGTCCATTATTCCGTTCCTTGAGCACGATGATGCTAATCGTGCATTAATGGGTTCAAACATGCAACGCCAGGCGGTTCCAACATTGCGTGCTGATAAGCCGTTGGTGGGAACCGGTATGGAAAGTTCAGTTGCGATGGACTCAGGTGCGGCGGTGGTTGCCAAACGTGGTGGCGTTATTGACTCAGTCGATGCCGGGCGTGTTGTGGTGCGTGTGAATGATGAAGAAACTGAAGGTGGAAAGGCCGGTGTCGATATTTACACTCTGACCAAATACACCCGTTCTAATCAGAACACCTGTATTAATCAGCGCCCGTTAGTTATGCCGGGTGATGTTATTGCTCGCGGTGATGTGCTGGCAGATGGCCCGTCTACCGATTTAGGTGAACTGGCGCTTGGGCAGAATATGCGCGTGGCATTTATGCCGTGGAATGGTTACAACTTCGAGGATTCGATTCTGATTTCAGAGCGGGTTGTTGAAGAAGATCGTTATACAACTATTCATATTGAAGAATTAACCTGTGTTGCTCGTGATACCAAGTTAGGTTCTGAAGAAATTACCGCAGATATTCCCAATGTAAGCGAAGGCCTGTTATCTAAATTAGATGAGTCGGGTATTGTTTATGTGGGTGCTGAAGTGAGTGGTAACGATATCCTGGTTGGTAAAGTTACACCAAAAGGTGAAACACAATTAACCCCGGAAGAAAAATTACTGCGTGCGATATTCGGTGAAAAAGCCTCTGACGTTAAAGACTCATCTTTACGCGTGCCTTCAAGTAAGGTGGGCACAGTTATAGGCGTTCAGGTTTTCACCCGTGATGGTGTTGATAAAGACAAGCGCGCACTGGAAATTGAAGATGACCAGATTGCAGAAGCGCGTAAAGATAATAATGACCAGTGGCGTATTGCACAAAAAGATATTTATGCGCGTGCTGAAAACTTGATGCTGGATGAGACGGCTGCTGGCGGACCCGCTGGTCTGAAGTCAGGAACGGTCATTACACAGACATATCTTGATGGTCTTGAAAAAGACAAATGGTTTGAAATTGGCCTGAAGTCAGATGAAGCCAACGCAACCCTGGAAGCTCTGGCACAACAGTTGAAAGATACACGCAAAGATCTGGATGAACTGTTTGAAGAGAAGAAAGGCAAAATTGTTGCAGGTGATGATCTGGCACCGGGTGTTCTGAAAATGGTTAAGGTTTATCTGGCTATTAAACGACGCATGCAGCCGGGTGACAAAATGGCGGGACGTCATGGTAACAAGGGTGTGGTCTCCATGATTGTGCCGGTTGAAGATATGCCATATGACGAACATGGTCGTCCAGTTGATATCGTGCTGAACCCTCTGGGTGTTCCATCACGTATGAACGTGGGTCAAATCCTTGAGACACATCTGGGCTGGGCAGCACAGGGTCTGGGTTTGAAAATCGGTAAAATGCTTGATGATAAGTGCAATCCAACGGACATGCGCGAATATCTGGATCAGATTTACAATCACAACCAGAAAAAAGTGGATCTCAAAAAGTTTACGGATGAAGAACTGTTCACCATGGCAGGTAATTTGCGCAAAGGTGTACCCATGGCGACACCGGTGTTCGATGGCGCGGAAGAAGAAGAAATTCATCGCATGCTTGAGCTGGCTGATCTGCCGATCAGCGGGCAGACCACATTGTATGACGGACGCACGGGTGATGCATTTGATCGACCAGTGACCGTAGGTGTAATGTATGTGCTTAAACTTAATCATCTGGTTGATGACAAAATGCATGCGCGTTCAACCGGCCCATACAGTCTGGTTACTCAGCAACCGCTGGGTGGTAAGGCTCAGTTTGGTGGCCAGCGCTTCGGAGAAATGGAGGTCTGGGCACTGGAAGCTTATGGTGCGGCTTATACGCTGCAGGAGATGCTGACGGTTAAGTCTGATGACGTAGCGGGACGTAACAAAATGTATAAAAATATTGTTGATGGTGACCACCGTATGGAAGCCGGTATGCCAGAATCATTCAATGTACTGTTGAAAGAGATTCGCGCACTGGGTATCAACATCGAACTGGAACAGGATGCTTAAAACATGACTTTTTCAGGAGCCTTGATTGTGGCTTCTGAAAATAAGTCGATGGCTTTATTGAATTAAAGCGTTTAAGTAAACATAAAATTTTGGAGATAAGATTTTGAAAGATCTACTCAAGCTATTAAATAATCAGGCACAGGATGACGACTTTGATGCAATACGAATTGGTCTCGCATCGCCTGACAAAATTATGTCCTGGTCCTACGGTGAAGTTAGAAAGCCTGAGACCATAAACTATCGCACCTTTAAACCGGAGCGTGAAGGTCTGTTCTGTGCCAAAATTTTTGGCCCGGTCAAAGATTACGAATGCCTGTGTGGAAAATATAAACGACTCAAGCATCGTGGTGTAGTTTGTGAAAAATGTGGTGTTGAAGTCACGCAGTCTAAAGTACGTCGTGATCGTATGGGGCACATTGACCTTGCAAGCCCGGTTGCGCATATATGGTACCTGAAGTCACTGCCTTCACGTATTGGCCTGTTACTGGATATGACACTGCGTGAAATAGAACGCATATTATATTTTGAAGCATTTGTCGTGGTTGATCCGGGTATGACAACTTTAGAGCGCGCTCAGTTGTTATCAGATGAAACTTACCTTGAAGCCATAGAAGAGCATGGTGATGAGTTTGATGCTCGCATGGGTGCGGAAGCCATCTATGAAATGCTTTCAAGCCTGGATCTGAACGACGAAGCTAAGCAGATTCGTGAAGACATGGGTAATACCAATTCTGAAACTAAACTGAAACGCTACGGAAAACGTCTGAAACTGATTGATTCTTTCCTTGAGTCAGGTAATAAGCCGGAGTGGATGATTATGACCGTGCTTCCAGTATTGCCACCGGACTTACGTCCGCTGGTTCCACTGGATGGAGGGCGTTTTGCAACTTCAGATCTAAATGATTTATACCGTCGTGTCATTAATCGTAATAACCGTTTACGCCGTCTGTTAGAGTTATTTGCTCCGGATATTATTGTGCGTAATGAAAAGCGTATGCTGCAGGAATCTGTAGATGCGTTACTGGATAACGGTCGTCGTGGTCGTGCGATTACGGGTACCAACAAGCGTCCACTGAAGTCCCTTGCTGATATGATCAAGGGCAAGCAGGGGCGTTTCCGTCAGAACTTACTGGGTAAGCGAGTTGATTACTCCGGCCGTTCTGTCATCGTGGTTGGTCCAACACTGAAATTGCATCAATGTGGTCTGCCGAAGAAAATGGCACTGGAATTATTCAAGCCCTTTATTTTTAGTAAATTACATCGCCGTGGTCTGGCAACAACCATTAAGGCGGCGAAGAAACTGGTTGAGCGTGAAGGTGCAGAAGTCTGGGATATTCTTGAAGAAGTTATTCGTGAACATCCGGTTATGCTGAACCGTGCGCCGACACTTCACAGATTAGGTATCCAGGCATTTGAACCGGTACTGATTGAAGGTAAGGCAATCCAGCTTCACCCATTAGTGTGTACTGCTTTCAATGCTGACTTTGATGGTGACCAGATGGCGGTACACGTACCACTGTCAATCGAAGCGCAGTTAGAGACCCGCGCCATGATGATGTCGACAAATAACATATTGTCGCCTGCATCCGGTGAGCCCATTATCGTACCTTCTCAGGATATCGTTCTGGGGCTGTACTATATGACCCGTGAATGCGTGAATGCGACAGGTGAAGGCATGGTGTTTGCTGATGTCAAAGAAGCCAGTCGTGCCCATGCTAATAAAGTCGTTCATATTCAGGCAAAAGTAAGAGTGCGTATTAACGAGACGCTTCCTGATGAAAACGGCGAAATGAAAACCGTGCGCAAACTGGTTGAGACAACAGTGGGGCGTTCCATGCTGTCCGAGTTGCTGCCAGCAGGTTTGTCATTTGACCTGGTTAACCGGGATATGACAAAGAAAAACATCTCCAGCCTGATAAATACCAGTTACCGGCTTGCGGGTTTAAAGGACACCGTTATTTTTGCGGACCAGCTGATGTATATGGGCTTTCGTGAGTCTACTCGTGCCGGCGCATCGATCTGCCTTGATGATATGGTTATTCCACCTGAAAAGGCGGACATTCTTAACGCGGCTGAGAGTGAAGTAAAAGAAATTCAAAACCAGTATTCATCCGGTCTGGTCACCAATGGTGAGCGCTATAACAAGGTTGTAGATATCTGGTCCCATGCGAATGAAAAAGTCGCTAAGGCGATGATGAGCAAACTGGGCAAGGAAGATGTCGTAGATGCCGAAGGCAACACGGTGCAGCAGGACTCATTTAATAATATCTATATGATGGCGGATTCCGGTGCTCGTGGTAGTGCTGCGCAGATTCGTCAGTTAGCCGGTATGCGTGGCCTGATGGCCAAGCCAGACGGCTCAATCATCGAAACACCTATTACTGCTAATTTCCGTGAAGGCCTGAACGTACTTCAGTACTTCATCTCAACCCATGGCGCTCGTAAAGGCCTTGCAGATACCGCACTTAAAACCGCTAACTCAGGTTATCTAACTCGTCGTCTTGTGGATGTTGCGCAGGATAATGTTGTTCTTGAGGAGGATTGCGGCACTGAAAATGGCGTGAAGATGGTGCCGATTATCGAAGGTGGTGATGTTGTTGAACCACTGCATGAGCGTGTTCTTGGTCGAGTTGTTGCTATTGATGTGCTCAAGCCTGACACTGACGAAGTTCTCGTACCGGCTGGAGCCTTTCTTGATGAAGACTGGGTCGAGCGCATTGAAGAAATGGGCATAGATGAAATTAAGGTTCGTTCTGCGATTACCTGTAAAGCGGTGCAGGGCGTATGCAGCGCCTGTTATGGTCGTGACCTTGCGCGCGGGCATCAGGTGAATATTGGTGAGGCTGTGGGTGTAATTGCAGCGCAGTCCATCGGTGAGCCTGGAACACAGCTGACGATGCGTACCTTCCATATTGGTGGTGCAGCGTCTCGTTCAGCTGCGGCGAATAATATATCCGTTAAAAACAACGGCGTTATTCGTTTGCATAACATCAAGGTTGTTAAGCAGGAGTCTGGCAATCTGGTTGCGGTTTCCCGTTCAGGTGAAATTGGTGTGATCGATACTTCTGGCCGTGAAAAAGAACGCTACAAAGTGCCTTATGGTGCGGTTATCTCTATTGCTGATGGTGCGACGGTGGAAGGCGGTCAGATTGTTGCTACCTGGGATCCGTACACCCATCCTATTATCACAGAAGTGGACGGTAAGGTGCTGTTTGGTGAGTTTATTGAGGGTGTGAGCGTTCAGAAAGAACAGGATGAAATAACCGGTCTGTCATCGACGGTTGTGATCGATCCCAAGCAGCGACCAGCAGCGGGTAAAGATATGCGCCCAATGGTTAAACTGGTTGATGATAGCGGCAATGATCTGATGATTGCCGGTACTGATATCCCAGCACAGTACTTCCTGCCAGCAGGTGCAATTGTGGGCATTGAGGATGGTGATGAGGTTAAGGTGGGTGATGTCGTTGCCCGGATTCCACAGGAATCGTCTAAAACTCGTGATATCACCGGTGGTCTGCCGCGGGTTGCTGACCTGTTTGAAGCGCGTATACCGAAAGAGTCGGCGATTATGGCTGAACGCACAGGAACCATCGGTTTTGGTAAGGAGACCAAGGGTAAGCAGCGGCTGATGATCACCGAAGAAAACGGCGAAACCTACGAAGAGCTGATTCCCAAATGGCGTCATATCAATGTATTCGAAGGTGAGCATGTAGAACAGGGTGAAATCATTGCCGATGGTGAGCCTAATCCGCACGATATATTGCGCCTACGAGGGGTTGAGCAACTCGCTGATTACCTGGTTAAGGAAATTCAGGATGTTTATCGTCTGCAGGGTGTAAAAATCAATGATAAACACATCGAAGTTATTATTAAGCAGATGCTGCGTAAGGCTGAGGTGATTACTGGCGGTGACAGTCGTTATCATAAAGGCGAGATCATTGAGTTTAGTAAGCTGAAAGAGGTCAATATCAAGCTGGAAGAAGAAGCTAAGGTTCCGTGTAGTTACCAGATGTTACTGCTGGGTATTACCAAGGGCTCGCTGGTTACTGAATCGTTTATCTCTGCGGCCTCTTTCCAGGAAACAACCCGGGTGTTGACAGAAGCTTCGGTCCGTGGCAGTCGTGATGATCTGCGCGGCCTGAAAGAGAACGTTATTGTAGGAAGACTGATTCCTGCAGGTACGGGTCTGGCATTCCATAAGGAGCGCCGACGTAAGCGAGAGAAAGAAACTCAGAAGACCGCTTTGGAGCTGTTAGCTTCAGCAACGGCAGCGCTTGAGGGAACAACGGCTGAAACCTGAGTCATTGACTCATTCTACTATCCATAAATACGGGGCAGTAGAATGAGGTGAATTTGAAAATAGTGTGCTTTCAAAGAGCCATAAGGCTTGACAGAAAGCCTTCATGCGCATAATATTGCGCTCCCGCGACAGGCGTAGCTCGATTGAGTTGCGCCTGTTGTTTGTTTTTCACGTCAATAATATTGTGTTATTGGTGAAAAAAAATATGACCGACCCTGGCGGTACCAGGTTGTTTGGAGAGAATTGTTTATGACAACAATTAACCAGTTAGTGCGAAAGCCGCGTAAGCGTAAAGTTGAAAAGAGCAATGTACCCGCATTAGAGGCGTGTCCTCAGAAGCGTGGTGTATGTACGCGTGTATATACAACAACACCGAAGAAGCCGAACTCAGCAATGCGTAAAGTTGCTCGTGTGCGTCTGACCAATGGTTTTGAAGTAACGAGTTATATCGGTGGTGAAGGCCATAATCTTCAGGAACATAGTGTTGTGTTAATTCGTGGTGGTCGTGTAAAAGATTTACCTGGTGTTCGTTATCACGTTGTTCGTGGTAGCCTGGATACTCAGGGTGTTGAAAATCGTAAGCGTGGCCGTTCTAAATACGGCGTTAAGCGCCCTAAGAGTTAATGATTATTCATTATCTCAGTTAACTAAGGTAATAAGATGCCAAGAAGAAGAGAAGTCCCGAAACGTATTATCCTTCCAGACCCCAAGTTTGGAAGTGAGAAGCTGGCCAAGTTCATCAATATGGTGATGAAAAGCGGTAAGAAAGCCGTGGCTGAACGGATCCTGTATGACGCTCTTGATACCATCACTGAGAAAAAAGGTGGTGATGCATTAGATGTTCTGGATTCTGCACTGGAAAATGTAGCACCCATGGTAGAGGTTAAATCTCGCCGTGTGGGTGGCGCAACTTACCAGGTGCCCATCGAAGTGCGTGCTGTGCGCCGTCAGGCACTGGCCATGCGCTGGTTAATTGACGCGGCACGTAGTCGCGGTGAAAAATCCATGCAGTTGAAGCTTGCAGGTGAGTTAATGGATGCCTCTGAGCAGCGCGGCAATGCTGTTAAGAAGCGTGAAGATACGCATCGCATGGCTGAAGCAAATAAGGCTTTTGCTCATTACCGCTGGTAGTAATAAAAGTCGGTAATAAAACCTGCCATGAAAAATTTCAGGGCAGCTGAGGAAAGCTTGAGGAAATGTCACGTACAACCCCGATAGAACAATACCGTAATGTGGGCATAATGGCTCATATCGATGCGGGTAAAACAACAACGACGGAGCGTGTTTTATTCTATACGGGGATTTCCCATAAAATTGGCGAAGTCCATGATGGCGCAGCCACCATGGACTGGATGGAGCAGGAGCAGGAAAGAGGCATTACAATCACCTCGGCTGCAACAACCTGTTTCTGGCAAGGAATGGGTCGCCAGTTTGAGCAGCACCGTATTAACATTATTGATACGCCGGGACATGTTGACTTTACCATAGAGGTGGAGAGATCTTTACGGGTTCTGGATGGCGCTGTTGCTGTGTTTTGTGCGGTAGGCGGCGTTGAGCCGCAGTCTGAAACCGTCTGGCGTCAGGCGAATAAATATAAAGTGCCAAGAATGGCATTTATAAATAAGATGGATCGCTCCGGCGCAGATTTTCTGCGGGTTGTTGAGCAGATCAAGGAGCGTCTGGGGGCTAACCCCGTGCCAATGCAGTTGGCCATCGGTGCAGAAGAAGACTTTGAAGGTGTCGTTGATCTTATAAAGATGAAGGCGATTTACTGGAGCTCTGATGACCTGGGTGTGACCTTTGAGGAGCGGGAGATACCGCAGACCATGCTGAGCGACTGCCAGAAATGGCGCGAGCACATGATTGAGCTGGCCGCAGAAGCCAATGAAGAATTAATGGATAAATACCTGGAAGAAGGGGATTTATCCGCAGAAGAAATAAAGCTGGGGATACGAATGCAAACCCTGGCAAATGAAATAGTACCGGCCTTTTGTGGTTCTGCCTTTAAAAATAAAGGCGTTCAGGCCATGCTTGATGCGATTGTTGAGTACATGCCGTCTCCGCTTGATGTGCCAGCAATAAAAGGCATAAAAGAAGATGAAGCAGAAGATGAGCGACATGCTGATGACAGCGAGCCATTTGCATCACTGGCGTTTAAAATCGCAACCGATCCCTTTGTCGGTAATCTGACATTTTTCCGTGTTTATTCCGGAGTGCTTAAGTCGGGTGATTCAGTATATAACCCGGTAAAGGGTAAAAAAGAGCGTATTGGGCGAATCGTACAGATGCATGCCAATAGTCGGGAAGAGATAAAAGAAGTGCGTGCCGGTGATATTGCCGCGGCAATAGGCCTCAAGGTGGTTACTACAGGCGACACTTTATGTGATGTCAAAGATGTTATCACGCTGGAGCGAATGGAGTTTCCTGAGCCGGTTATATCGGTTGCCGTTGAGCCAAGAACCAAGGCTGATCAGGAGAAAATGGGAATAGCACTGTCAAAACTGGCGTTGGAAGATCCGTCTTTTCGAGTGCACACAGATGAAGAGTCGGGGCAGACGATAATTTCCGGTATGGGTGAGCTGCATCTGGAAATAATCATCGATCGCATGAAGCGCGAGTTTGGTGTTGACGCTAATGTCGGTAACCCGCAGGTTGCCTACCGCGAAGCAATTAGCAAAACGGTAGAGCACGAGTCAAAATTTGTCCGCCAGACCGGGGGGCATGGGCAATACGCGCATGTGTATCTCAGGTTGGAGCCATTGCCTCAGGGAACGGGCTATGAATTTGTTAATGATATCACTGGCGGTGCGGTACCAAAGGAATATATACCGGCCGTTGATAAAGGCATACAGGAGCAGATGCTCAATGGTGTGCTGGCAGGATACCCGGTAGAGGATGTCAGAGTGACATTGTATGATGGCTCGTTCCATGATGTTGATTCCAGCGAAATGGCATTTAAGATAGCGGGCTCGATGGGGTTTCGCGATGCAGCCAAAGAGGCTGGGCCAATCCTGATGGAGCCGGTTATGAATGTAGAAGTTGTCACCCCTGAGGACTATATGGGGGATGTGATGGGAGACCTGAATCGACGCCGGGGCGTGGTTCAGGGTATGGAGGATATACCATCAGGCAAACAGATTAAGGCAGAAGTGCCGTTGTCCGAGATGTTCGGTTATTCGACGGATTTACGCTCTGCTACCCAGGGAAGAGCGACCTATTCAATGGAGTTTGTAAAGTATGCCGAGGCATCAAAAGCGGTGTCAGAGGCAATTGTGAAGCAACGTGGGCTATAAGTCAGATTTTATAATTTTAAGATGAATAATATTAAGCAGAGGTGATAGATCGTGTCCAAGGAAAAATTCGAACGTAACAAACCCCATGTAAACGTGGGCACAATCGGTCACGTAGACCATGGTAAAACGACATTAACAGCGGCACTGACCAAAGTAATGGCTGAAGCGCAGGGTGGCGA
>UOFI01000075.1_pt1 | contig 15184 bp, 15 predicted proteins | sample 1988361 | NCBI WGS metagenome assembly UOFI01 (sample SAMEA4712194, study PRJEB27164) | hydrothermal vent metagenome | biome: marine basaltic hydrothermal vent biome; feature: marine hydrothermal vent; material: mineral | place: Pacific Ocean | collected 2011-06-14/2011-07-23 | depth 1689 m
GAACGCATTATGAAAGAAACTCAACCCAGTTTTAAAAAATTTTACTCGGGCTATCAGGGGGCAGGTCGGGATGTTTATGTAGAGAGTGAGTCACATGATACGTTTGTGCTTATTCAGAAAAAATACCGTAATGACTACAATATGACCAGCATTATGCGCAGAATTTTTTCTCTTAATGCTGACCCATTACAGAGTAAAGGTAAGAACCCGGCGGGAGATTATCGGGTTTGTAAAAGTGGCAATATTGCCATGCGGTACTGTCTATACAATGGTGCGGTGTATATTACAGAAATGCAAATTAGCAAGACCCGTGTTGATCAGAGGTTTGGTCTGTATCCTGTAGGATATAGCAAAAAGAGCAAAGATTATTGTGGGTGTCCTTGTAATTAGCTGTTTTCATAGGTAAAGCGCTACTTTAATTATTACTGCCTTTTCTTACATCACTGTTTTCGGATACGAAATGACAGGTTTAAGGCGTGATTTTGGAGGTATAGACAGTTTAATTGAGCCATTTCAACACCTTATCTTGGTTCGACCCTAACACATGGCTGTGGCGTGGAAAGAGCTCACTGTCGAGCAGACGGGGAGTCTATCTTCGAGCAATGCTGATTACTGGCTGTTTGAGTTTGGGTAGGTATTCAAACTACCGGTTACAATAAATGGCTTTCCTTCGCGGGGGCATCATATGAAACTTGTTTCCGCTTCTGAACTGGATAATATAAACAGATATCCGGAACTGACGTCTGTGTATAATGATTTGATTGCATGAACTTCAGGTGCGAAAGAAGTTATGGATAATTATATACAACGTGGTCTAGTTAATGCTACGGCCAAGTTTAAATAATTAAGAACCGTGATTAATGTAGTAACTTTAAGTTGTTTTTTTAATCAATAACATGCCATATATGAGTTGTGTATATAGACAAGGCTTTACATTATAGACTGGTGATTTATATGATGTGATCATCACGCTGAATTTTATTAGTCAAAAACTCAAACATGGGAGGTTGGAATGGAAGATGTTTTAGGATTTAAGTACGGAATAGTCGGGTTCGCCGGGGTTAAGGGTCAAAGAACTGTCGATGGAGCGTGTTTGCGCCTACAGCAGTTTTTCCCAAATTATATTTTTAATGATGTCTCTATAGAGGGGAAAGCGGTTACCTTGCTCGATATTCAAACAATTCTAGATGGGATTACGCTCGGTGGTAGTCGCGTTTCGGATGAGGTTGAAGTGCGTAATTTAAAAGATAGTCTGGATTTACTTATTGGTCTTGTAAAAAGCAAAAAGTTTAGATTGGATAAAATGACTTTCTGTAAATTACATGAAGTGGCTGCACAGGAAGAAGCTCTGGTATGGGGGAAATTTAGAACAAGTGGGGTGAGTATTGCAGGTACAGGTTTCAAGCCTCCAGCTTCTGAAAAGTTAGCAGATAAGTTTGCTAATGGTATTGAGTATATAAAAGATATTAAAAATCCATTGGAAAGAGGGGTTGTGTTTTTTTTATTTGGGGCATTGAATCAGTACTTTTTTGATGCAAATAAACGTGTTTCTCGTTTGATGATGAATGGTGTTTTAATGAGCAGTGGCTTCGATGCAATTATGATACCTGCAAAAGACAAGCAGGAATTTAATCTGGAAATGTTAAAATTTTATAATACAAAGAATGCGGATAGTGTTATGCGCTTTATGCTAAAATGTTATAATCTTAATTCAGCTAATTTAAGCTAAATATGAAGTTGCAACTATGTCACAAGAAATAATAAGCTTCAATTGGACTTTCGATGAAAGGTCTGTTCGTGATTTATATGTGGGTAATGATTTAGCCTTTTTTCGGCTTAAGAAACTAATGCCGGAATTTGTCTGGGATATTATACATCTTGAAGATAACCCCTATACATTTACTGAGGTGCAAACACTTATTCATGGCACAACGGTGGGTGGATATTCTTTGTCTGATCAAAATCAGGTACTTAACCAGTTTGAGTCATTGAAATATTTATTGAAGTTAGTGAAAAATAATAAATTTATTTGTAATCAGGAAACGATACTAGCGGCACATAATATTCTTGCAAAAGGTGAGGCCTTGAAGTGGGGGTGTTTGCGGGATGGTGAAGTCAGTATTAGTGGAACAGGGCATAAGCCGCCATTGGCAGGTGAGCTTAATCAGCTTCATTTGGCTGGTTTAAAAGAGATTTCAAATGTTGAGAATGTCTTTGAGCGTGCTTTGCTTTATTTCTGTTTTGGCTCGATTAATCAATTTTTCTTTGATGGAAATAAAAGAACGTCAAGATGGGCTATGAATGGGATATTAATGAGCAATGGATATAACTACTTGAGTATTCCTGGCGATAAGAAAACCGAATTTAACAATGCGATGGTTAATTTTTACGATACAAAAGATGCGACTGAAATCATGAAGTTTATGATCAGCTGCTATGTACTGGATTAATTTATAAATAACGTATTTGTAAGATCAACAGGTACCAGACCGGAAGGATTTTATCAAGACAGTCATATCAATACTAAGACAGTCATATCAATAAATCAGGAAAAGACTATATTAATCAAAGGACTGGTGGAGTTCGTGATTTATTGGTATGACAGTCTGGGCTACCTGTTAACCTCTGCTGTGCTTTTGGCAGCGAACCGCTCACCAGAAGTACGGGGAGGAGCAGGGGAGTTTTTAGCATGGCTGTCCTGATTAATTAATCGCTTTAATCAAGACCCCGAACGTCATGCACTAATGTTAGTTGGCGATGTTTACAGGGAAACTGTCGGTGCGAAAAATACAATTTCAACTATCGGTGTGTCGGCTGCAGCTGTTGGACTAGCATTAGGAGTTACAATCGCTGCGTCACCAACTGAGCTAGCAGTTTTTTGCCGGTTCAGTGGGGCTAACTGCCAGTTTAGGGCTTACGTTTGCCAAAGCCTGGTTACCAAAACATTATAATAAACTTACAAAATTATTCGGTTAGTGGTGGTGTAATAATATGTTTTATTTAGCCTTTAAATTACAAAATCAAAAAGAGTACTGCACACCAAAAGGCCCACGATTTAAACGGTCCAATACGATTCGATTTTCTGTAAATAACAATAAAATCGTCCTAAAAGCTCCACCTCATAGTGCCTCTGGACCATTTACACCTGTAGAACCTCATAACCCTAAAAGTAATTATGACCTTAATGACCTCTATCTCCCGAGCATAAACACAGATGACAATGACTGGGGAGGTGTATCAACCTTATTTAGAGTATGGGACTTTTACGGTCCCTGGTTTACAGGTAAACGTGGTCAATTGCGTTTGCGCATCTATATCATTTCACCTCGCGCAATAAAAGAAGACACTTCATTTTTTCACCCTCGATCTTTTGAAAATGTTATAGCTGACTATTTATCTCATCATAATAGCGACATCCTCTTTGATGATGAGCAAGCCTGGTATGCACCAACCGATTGGAGTCCGCTCAATAACTTCCCATGCGTTGCAGTCACCTTTCAAGCAAAACCTAACAGAAAAATTAATCGAGGCAATGACCCAAGATACTTTTTAGCTTTTCCAATATCCGATCATCATTTAATTATTATTTCTTTGGATATTCGAAGAAGCCGAGTGTATATTCATTCTGACTCTAAGCCAGAGCCAGGCACAGACAAATGGATTAATCGCGCACCAATGGAGGAACTAGCAAAAGATATTATCGACAGTGTAACGCTTACACTGTCGCCTGAAACATTAGAACTGCAAAACAAAGCTTTAGAGGGCCTTGATGACATATCATTGAGCAAATCATTTTTGCCCTTAAAATGGGCCGGTAATACTCGGAAAACTAAATTGTTATAATGAAATATTGCCGGATATATCCATTATTAAGAATACACTGTGAATGTGTCCTGTGGGAAATTTTTCTAAATAACTCCAACTGACTTATTAGAAATCACCAGTAACCTGGAGGGTACAAACACTTGGTGACTGAAGGTAACGTTTAAGCTTCTTATTGAAATTAAGAATATTTCTTTTATGAATTTAAAAAAATTTAAAAATTTAAAATAGACACCCATTCTAATGAAACTAAAAATCAAATAAGTTCGGCTGGTGAATTCAGCGAGTTTTAAAAATAGCTATTTTTTATTCTTAAGCGGGGAAGCCGGTGTGACCAGGCTTATTAACAAGACAGATGAAAAGGATACTCGTTGTTCAGGATACGCTGTGAATACATCCCTGTAAGCTCGTCACCCGCACCCCTGCGGCTGACGCTCCTGAAAATGTGCAGCTTTTATTTCCGCCCGAGTAATATATTGGGTTATATGGCATTGATTTGTATTTTTGAGTATTTTTAAGTTGAAATTTTACTCTTTAATTCATCAATATGTTCTTGAATGTACTCAATCTCTGTATGAGTGTTGTTTAAAAAGTCCAAGACTTCTCTGCGGCACTCTTTAAGGCTTGCCAGCACTTCTATTGCTGCGGCTCTGGCATAGTCTTCCGGCAGTTTATTAAAATAGAGGCTTATTGAGTCAAGGGAATGACAGCCTATTTTTTTCAGTGCTGATATGGCGTGGTCTTTTACTTTATGTTCATTTGAACTTAATAAGAACACCAGCAGCCGGTGTGCTTCTTTGTCTGCAGACTGAATATTGCCTAATACGTCAATCAGCTTGCATTTTATGGCGTTGCTGGATTCCAGCGGTTCGATTTCTTTTGCTCTGGGTGTCAGTGTTGATTTCCACTGGCTGTATTTTTTTGCGTTGGCCTGTTGCAGTCTTTTTATTACTTTTGCGTCTAATTTGCTTTTTCCGGTTTTTCTTTTGTTGTGGGAAAAAAGCCCGGACTTTGCTTCTTTTCCCATACAGCTAAGGTAGGATGCCGCTTTTTCCTGTTCATTCCTGTCGTTATCAAACAGTTTTTCTGCACATTCTGCCGCTTCAGGCAGGTAAGGGGCCGCTGTGGCATTGCGGTACAGAATTTTGTAGTACTCCTGTGTAAGGGATTTGTGCTCTTCGTCTGCAAATGAAATGACCATGATTTCTGATATGCTGTTTGCAAATGCTCGGATGTCAGGCTCAGGTGATTTTATAATACTGAGTTTGCTAAAGATGCCGCTAATGTTTGATGCGAGTTTTTTGTTCGGTATTTGAGTGTTCAGATAATGAGTGATGGCGGCAAGTAGCTGATTGTGGTTTTCCAGGTTTAAGTTATTAACAAGATTGTTATACAGGCTGATGCCCATGTCTGTGCCAAAGTGGTTAAAGTATTTGTAGTAGCTGTGCAGGAATTTATCATCTACTTCGGCGCGGCGAAGCTGTTCAAAAATGTCGTCTATTTTTATGTTTTCTGCTGTTTCTTTGCTGGTTTTATTAATTTTCATATCAAGTTTCTTATGTCATTCGCGATTTTATTAAAGCGATTTTACAGGGGCATCCAGAGGGGATTCGGGGAGAGCAAGATAAATATTCTAGCGCAATCAGGTAGCAGGGTAAGCTAAAAGATAAGGTTTGGTTGAAATATACGCGAAATACACAAAATTACTCTCGTTCCCGGGCTCTGCCCGGGAATGCATACCTTGAAGCTTCGCTTCGTCTTTGGTTGAGGGCCGGATAAATCCAGGGGTAAATACTTTGCTGCGAATGGCCGTTCCTGTTTATCCATGTCTCCGCTGCTTATGTTTTCCATGATTCTATAAGTGTGCAGGGTCCAATGAGGGGGATAACGTGGGAGGGGATGCGCAAAGATAATTCAGTGTTGTCAGGGAGGGTTCAGCGGGTTAAGTTTACCGGCTCTGTTTTCTTTTATGTATTTAAAATATCTGGAGTTTAGGCTGTTGTACCGCTAATATTGCCCATCTGAATATAAACCTGTAACTACTAAATTTTTACATAATCGCTTTATGCGGTTTGTGTAATCTGGAAAATCATGTCTCAAATTGACTATATTGTGAAACCCGGCGGCCAGCTTTCTGGTGAATTTCGTGTGCCCGGGGATAAATCTATTTCTCATCGTTCGATTATGTTTGGTGCTATTGCGGATGGTATAACTCATGTCACGGGTTTTTTACAGGGTGAGGACAGTCTGAATACACTGCGCGCCTTTCGGGCGATGGGGGTGGCGATTGAGGGCCCCGATGAGCAGGGGGCGGTGACGATTGAGGGGGCGGGTATAGATGGTTTGCAGGCACCCGGGGGTGATATTGATCTGGGTAATTCCGGTACGTCTATTCGTTTGATGTCGGGGCTGTTGAGTGGCCAGGCATTTGATGTGGTGTTGTGCGGTGATCGCTCGTTATCGAAGCGGCCGATGAAGCGGGTGACGGAGCCGTTGGCTTTAATGGGGGCTCAGGTTGGCACTGATGAGGGCGGGCGTCCGCCTTTGCGAATTAAGGGGGGGGCGGGGCTTCAGGGGATTGCTTATGTTATGCCCATGGCCAGCGCCCAGGTGAAGAGCTGTTTGCTGCTGGCGGGGATGTATGCCGAGGGTAAAACCTGTGTGACGGAGCCCGCCACTACCCGGGATCATACCGAGCGTATGCTGAATGCATTTGGTTACCCGGTGGTGACTGAGGGCAATACGATGTGTATTGAGGGCGGCGGGCGACTCACTGCCTGTGATATTGATGTGCCGGCGGATATTTCTTCGGCGGCTTTTTTTCTGGTGGCGGCGAGCATTGCGGAAAGGGCGGATATTACGCTGCAGCATGTGGGTATTAACCCCACCCGAACCGGTGTGATTGATATTCTCAAGCTGATGGGGGCGAATATTGAGCTGCTGAATGAGCGAGTTGTGGGGGGTGAGCCGGTGGCGGATATTCGTGTTCGCAGCGCTCAGCTTGAAGGTATTAATGTGCCTGAAGAGCTGGTGCCGTTAGCGATCGATGAGTTTCCGGTGCTGTTTGTGGCGGCGGCCTGTGCCGAAGGGCAAACGGTTGTTACCGGGGCAGAGGAGTTGCGGGTTAAGGAGTCGGATCGTATTCAGGTGATGGCGGATGGGTTGCAGGCGATTGGTGTGGATGCAGAGGCAACGGCTGATGGCATGGTGATTAATGGTGGCCGGATTAAGGGCGGGCGGGTGCATAGTCGGGATGATCACCGCATCGCCATGGCTTTTACTATGGCGGCACTGCGGGCGGAGTCTGAGATTGTGATTGAGGATTGTGCGAATGTGGCCACTTCGTTTCCTGATTTTATTGGCCTGTCTGCGCGGATGGGTATTGAGGTGTCTGTTTTATGAGTATTAAACCTGTGCCGGTAATAACCATTGATGGCCCCAGTGGTGCGGGCAAGGGCACGATTGCCCAGCAGCTTGCCCGTGATCTGGGGTTTTATATTCTGGACAGCGGTTCGCTCTATCGTTTAACTGCGCTGGCCTCGCAAAATGACGGGGTTTCAGTTGATGATGAGGCTGCGCTTGCAGCCATTGCGCTTAATCTTGATGTGGTGTTTAAGCCCGGCAGTGACAGTGGGGATGGTGGGCTTAGAATTCTGCTGCGAGGGGAGGATGTGAGTGAGGCGATTCGCCTGGAGGCCATGGGGATGCGGGCCTCTAAAATTGCCGCTGTGGTGCCGGTCAGGGAGGCGCTATTACAGCGCCAGCGTGATTTTTCAGTGGCCCCGGGGCTGGTGGCCGATGGCCGTGATATGGGCACAACGGTGTTTCCGCAGGCGGTTTTAAAGGTGTTTATGACCGCATCGCCTGAAGAAAGGGCTGAAAGGCGGCTTAAGCAGTTGAAAGAAAAGGGAATTAATGCTAATATCGCCGCCCTCGTGACTGACTTGAAATTGCGGGATGAACAGGATGCAAATCGCGCTGTGTCGCCTCTTAAGCCGGCTGACGATGCTGTTTTACTGGATACCACTCAGATGAGTATTCAGGACGTATCGCGGAAGGTGCTGGATATGGCAAGGCAACGTCTGTAAGTCGACGTGATTTTGTCCTTAAGTTTTTTAAGTATTATTTTTTATGTATTTACAGGCCATCACTAATGTTTAAGTGTCTGTGAATTTTATTAACCCTAACCCTGTATTGCCTTGCCAGTAAAACATCTACTGTCTTCCAGCGGCCTTACAGTTATTTCTCTGGAAAAATCTTATGTCTGAATCTTTTGCCGAACTCTTTGAACAGAGCCTTCTCGAAACTGAAATGAATACCGGTACCATTGTTAAAGGTACTATTGTTGATATTTCAGGCGGTTTTGTAACCGTTGCAGCGGGCCTTAAATCTGAAGGCGTTATTCCTGAATCACAGTTTTTAAACAACGGCGAGCTCGAAGTTAAAATTGGTGATGAAGTTGAAGTTGTACTTGAAGCTGTTGAAGACGGCTGGGGTGAAACCCGCTTATCTCGCGATAAGGCGAAGCGTGCGAAAGCATGGATTGTGCTTGAAGCGGCGCATGATGCTGAAGAAATTATTACCGGTGTGATCACAGGTAAGGTTAAAGGTGGCTTTACGGTTGAGCTGGGCGATATTCGTGCATTCCTGCCGGGTTCACTGGTTGATGTGCGCCCTGTGCGTGACACATCTTATCTGGAAGGCAAAGAGCTTGAGTTTAAGGTGATCAAGCTGGACCAGAAGCGTAACAACGTGGTTGTATCGCGTCGTGCGGTGGTTGAGTCTGAGTACAGTGCTGAGCGTGAAGAGCTGTTGAACAGTCTGGAAGAAGGCAAGTCGGTTAAGGGTATTGTTAAGAACCTGACGGATTATGGCGCATTCCTCGATCTGGGTGGCATCGACGGTCTGCTGCATATTACAGATATGGCCTGGAAGCGGGTTAAGCACCCATCAGAAATTGTTGAAGTCGGCACTGAAATTGAAGTGGTTGTACTGAAATTTGATAAAGAGCGTAACCGTGTTTCATTAGGTCTTAAGCAACTGGGTGAAGACCCATGGGCGGCTATTGCGAATCGTTACCCTGAAGGTTCACGCCTTAATGGTAAGGTGAGTAATATCACGGACTACGGTTGTTTTGTTGAGGTTGAAGACGGTGTTGAAGGCCTGGTTCATGTATCTGAAATGGACTGGACTAACAAGAACGTTAACCCGGCCAAGGTTGTTACCCTGGGTGATGAAGTGGAAGTGATGATTCTGGATATCGACGAAGAGCGTCGTCGTATTTCTCTGGGTATGAAGCAGTGTATTGCGAACCCATGGGATGAGTTCGGTGCAACCCGTAATAAGGGCGACAAGGTGAGCGGCAAGATTAAATCCATCACCGATTTCGGTATTTTTGTCGGTCTGGAAGGGGGCATTGATGGTCTGGTTCATCTGTCTGATCTGTCATGGGATTCAACCGGTGAAGATCTGGTTAAAAACTTCAGCAAAGGCGATGAGCTGGAAGCGGTTGTACTGTCGATTGACCCTGAGCGTGAGCGTATTTCACTGGGCGTGAAACAGATGGAGCAGGACCCGTTCTCAAACTTTGTGGCGGCCCACGGTAAGGGTGCTACGGTGAAGGGTACGATTCTGGAAGTTGATGCGAAAGCAGCTATAATTGACTTAGGTGATGGTGTAGAAGGTACGTTACGCGCTTCTGAGCTGTCTCGTGACCGGGTTGAAGATGCACGCACACTTCTGAAGGCGGGTGAAGAAATTGAAGCCAAGTTCCTGGGTGTAGATCGTAAGACACGCTCTATCAATCTGTCGATTAAGGCGATGGATGCGGATGCGGAAGCAGAAGCGATTAAAGAGTACTCCTCTGATGCGGCACCTGCCTCTACTACGCTGGGCGACTTGCTAAAAGAGCAAATGGATGCTAATAATGAGTAGGTAGTACTAAGTTGTTGTTTGTTATGCGTTATTATGTAATGCTGAGGCAAATGACAGCGCTCTAAATAACGGTTGCCTCAGGGATGAGGCCTGTTTTTAGCTATAACCAACGGATCAAATGAGGAAAGTCATATGTCAGGTGAAGTCGTATCAAGGTCAATGATGAAGTCAGAGCTTATTGAGTTGATGGCTCGCAAGCAGAATCATCTGGCGTATAAAGATGTGGAGCTGGCGGTGAAAAGCCTGCTGGAGCAGATGTCTGAGGCTCTGGCTACGGGTGATCGTATTGAAATCCGTGGTTTTGGTAGTTTTAGTTTGCATTTCAGGCCCCCGAGAGCGGGTCGTAACCCGAAAACCGGGGATTCTGTGTCATTACCGGGCAAATATGTGCCCCATTTTAAACCGGGTAAGGAGCTTCGGGAGCGTGTAAATGAATCGCTTCAGGCGAGTGCTTCGGGTGGCTAGTTGTTAATTTGTTGTTTTTCAAATTGTGATTTTCAATTTATTATTTCTTCAGGTGGTCTGATACAATGACCTGATATTCATTCATAAATCGGCTGCATAATTTGGCCTCGTATTCTGGCAATATCTAATCAATGATTCGTTTTATAAGTTGGCTTGTATTTCTACTCATGGTTGTGTTGATCGCTGCATTTGTTTCTAAAAATGCTGAGCCGGTATCAATAGATCTATTTCTTTATCAGGCCAGTCTACCTCTGGCCGTACTCTTACTAGTGGCGCTTTTTATCGGCGTTGTTCTCGGTTTTATGTTTAATATTGTGGCGCTGCTCAGCCAGAAGAGAAAATATTATCAGCTTAAAAATAAGAAAGAAACGTTGCACGGGTTGTCCGGGGTTTTGAATGAGCCGGATAAGTAGGCGTGGATAGGGCAGAGCCGAATAAAAAACCCGATAAATGAATAATGAAATGAATTATTAAATGACTGAATATCTGGAACTTTACCTGTCACCTGAATGGATGTTATACCTGTTGCCTGTATCGGGTTTTATACTGGGCTATTTTTTTTCTCGTCGAAAAATTAAAAAACATAAAAAACAGTTACACTTTTCCAATGATTACTTTCAGGGGCTTAACTACCTGTTGAATGATGAGCAGGATAAGGCGCTGGATATTTTTGTGCAGCTGGTAGAGACCGACTGGGAGACTATTGATACCAGTCTTGCGCTGGGGGCTATATTTCGTCGTCAGGGGGAAATTGACAAGGCCATAAAGTTGCACCAGAACCTGCTGGCCAGGCCCTCACTGCCGATTGAATATAAGTCCACGGTGTTAATCTCACTGGCTAAAGATTACCTGCAGGCTGGCTGGCTTGACCGGGCGGAAAGCCTGTTTAAGGAGGTGGTTACAGATGAGCAGTATACTCAGGAAGCGCAGCAATGCCTGATGAGTATTTATGAACGTGAGCAGGACTGGAGTAATGCCATCAATATTGCGCGACGTTTTTTGCGCAGAGGGGACAGTGAGTTATCTGCGCTTATTGCCCAGTATTATTGTGAGTTAAGCCAGCAAGCCTTGCAGCAAAATGATGACAAGGAAGCAGAGGCGCTGGCGACTCAGGCGCTGGCGGCGGATAAAAACTGTGTGCGAGCGTCGATTATTCTGGCGGATCGGGCAATGAACAGAGGCCGTTACCAGAAAGCCATTCGCTTTTTGCGTCAGGTAGAAATGCAGGACATTAAGCTGTTTCCGTTAGTGACCGATCGCTTAATACAGTGTTATCGTAATATTTCAAATTTAAATAAAGCCCTGAGCTTTTTGCGTACACTGGATAAAAAATACCCTGAGATAACTCTGGTTTCGGCGCTTACACAATTAACACAAGAGATACACGGCAGAGAGGATGCATTGCAATATGTTTCTGATGCCGCGATGCATCAGCCATCGCTGATTTCCCTGAGTACACTGGTGCATTTACAACAATCTAACAGTGCGCAGGATGTTGTTTTAACCGATACTTTAAACGGTGTTATTGCCCAGCAGTATGAGTACCAGTGCAGCCATTGCGGTTATTCTGCGAATACCCATGTCTGGCTATGTCCTTCCTGTCATAGCTGGAGTACCATGCTGGCAAAAACTGACTGAGCGGGAAATATATGTCTGACCCAAAAATTATTGTCGCGCTGGATTTTGCCACTGAAGTTCAGGCATTTGAACTCATTGAACAATTGGATGCAGATGCCTGTCGTCTGAAAGTGGGCAAGGAAATGTTTACCGCTTTTGGCCCGGCATTTGTTGAGAAGGTTCAGTCCCGGGGGTTTGAGGTTTTTCTCGATCTGAAATATCACGATATACCCACTACGGTTGCCAGGGCCTGTGCGATTGCGGCAGACCTTAATGTCTGGATGCTGAATGTGCATGCCAGTGGTGGCCGGCGAATGATGGCGGCGGCGGCAGAGGTGCTTGCAAAACGACAGTGTGCCCCACTCCTGATTGCGGTGACAATATTAACCAGCATGGATCAGCAGGATCTGCTGGAAGTGGGTATTTCTTTAAGCCCGGCTGAGCAGGCTTTAAAGCTGGCCGGTCTGGCGCAGCAATCGGGGCTGGATGGTGTGGTGTGTTCGGCTCAGGAGGCTTCTCAGATGCGCCAGCTCTGTGGCGAGAACTTTCTGCTGGTGACCCCGGGAATTCGCCCGGCGGGCAGTCAGGCGGATGATCAGAGGCGTGTGATGACCCCGCTTGAGGCGCTGCAATCCGGTTCCAGTTATCTGGTGATTGGTCGGCCGGTGACTCAGTCTGACAATCCTTTGGGTGTTTTACGTACAATTAATTCAGATATCTCCTGATTGCCATTTAACGTCTGTTTCATTTAGTGTATCAGCTCCTTATAACGATGGATAAATCATGGAGTATGCGATATGAAATTACTAAAAGTAGTTAGCTTGAGCGTGATGATGTTATGTGCCACAGGGGTGTTTTTTAGCGGTCAGGTGTTTGCCGATGAGGTGAATATAAACCGGGCGGATGCAATGACCCTGGAAACGGAGTTGAAGGGAATAGGCAGGAAAAAGGCAGAGGCGATTATTGAGTACAGGGAGCAGAATGGCCCGTTTACCTCTGTTGACAGTTTGCAGGAGGTAAAGGGCATCAGTGAGAAGACGATTGAGAAAAATAGAGCGAATATAACGCTTTAAACCGCAGGTTTTAGAAAATATTTGCTCATAATGTTTAGACCCGGTGATGTATTAACGGGACAGATAAAAAGGCTGTGCCTGGCTCATGAATATTAATTCAGAGTATTAATTCAGGGGCGCTGTAAATACATCCGGGTAAGCTCGGTTGGTGTGGCTGAATAACAGCTGTCCTTTTTGTCGTAGCCGTTGTGTTCGACGGTCTGAAAATTATGGGCATTTTTTTGACTTTTTTTGTAATTACTCTTTAAGATTAATAATCGAGGTGAGTTATAAATGGAACTGGATTTCTGGCAACAACGCTGGCATGAGAATCAGACCGGCTTTCATTTATCGGATGTTAATCCCTGTTTACTTAAGTACTGGCCCCTGTTTGGTGGCGAGGGGCTCGATGAGAATAAGCCCGCCACGGTGTTTGTGCCATTGTGCGGGAAAAGCCTGGATTTGATCTGGCTGGCATCACAATCGTATTCTGTCATTGGTGTGGAGTGCAGCGAGAAGGCGGTAGACGCGTTTTTTTCTGAACAGTCGCTTTCTGTGCAAAAAGAAAAGTCTGAAAATTTTAATATTTATAAGAGTGAACAGATTAAACTTTTTCAGGGTGATTTTTTTCAGTTAAGCAAACATCATCTGGCGAGTGTTTCAGCTGTTTATGATCGTGCCTCTCTGGTTGCGCTGCCTGAGGCCATGCGCCGGCGCTATGTTAAGCACCTGGCTGCAATATTACCGGCATCGGTGAGTATTTTACTGGTTACGCTTGAGTATGATCAGGCGCTTATGGCCGGGCCGCCATTTTCTTTAAGTGAGACAGAGGTTGAGCAGCTTTATGGCTCTGACTTTGAAATTGAACTACTATGCAGAGAAGATATTATTGATGAACAGGCGCGTTTTAAAGAACGTGGTTTGAGGTATATGTTTGAACGGGTTTTTAAAATCAGTAGATGACAACATTCATTATAAAAACTGAATGATAAAGACTGCCGGTCTGTTTTTTTAAAGCGTAATCAATAACAGGTAAAAATATGAAAATTACAATTATCAGCGGAAGTCACAGAGAAAACTCTCAAAGTTCAAAAGTAGCCAGGCATTATCAGAAGGTGATGCTTAATGGTATATGTGATGAGGCACCGATTATTGATCTGGCAAATAATCCGTTGCCGCTCTGGGATCAGGGGATATGGGACGGGGATGAAAAGTGGAATATATTGCTGGCTCCTTATCGTGAAACGCTTTCCAGTAGTGATGGCTTTGTGGTGATTTCACCTGAGTGGCACGGTCAGGTGCCGGCGGGGCTTAAAAACTTTTTTTTACTGTTTGGTAAAAATGAGCTGGGGCATAAACCGGCGAAAATAGTGGCCGTTTCTTCTGCGGACGGTGGTGCTTACCCGGTGGCTGAGCTGCGTATGAGCAGTTATAAAAACAGTCGCTTATGTTATATTCCCGAGAATATTATTCTGCGTAATGTGGAATCTATTTTAAATGATAATGCGGCGGATAATAATGTATCCGCTGATGCGTATTTTAAAGAGCGAATCGAGTGGTCGCTGAATATTCTTAAAGCCTATGTTGTGGCACTCAAGCAGGTGAGGGACAGTGGTGTTACTGAAACCGATGCGTTTGGTAATGGAATGTAAATATGTTGCAGTATCAGATTATACCGGTTACCTCTTTTCAGCAGAACTGTTCGCTGCTGTGGTGTGATCAGACAAATGAGGCGGTGCTGATTGACCCGGGTGGAGACGTTGAATTGTTGCTTTCAGCAGTTGATAAATATCAGTTGACGTTAAAAAGCATCTGGTTAACCCATGCTCACCTTGATCATGTGGGGGCTACAGCCGAGTTAAAAGAAACCTTAAAGCTGGATGTGATCGGGCCACATAAGGATGATCTGTTTCTGCTAAAGGCGATTCCGCAGCAGATTGAAATGTTTGCCTTTCCGCCGGTTAATGGCTTTTTGCCGGATCGCTGGCTGGATGAGGGGGATGAGCTTAAGTTAGGTGAAGAACGGTTTTCTGTTTTGCATGCTCCGGGGCATACGCCGGGACACCTTGTGTTTAAGCACAGTAAGCAGAAGCTACTGTGGGTGGGGGATGTTCTATTCCGGCACTCAATTGGTCGCACGGATTTCCCGCGGGGTAATCATGCCGAGCTTATTGCGTCAATTAAAGCGAAGCTGCTTTCGCTGGACGATGATTTTCGGTTTATTCCCGGGCATGGGCCGGAGTCGGTGATAGGTGAGGAGCGATTAAATAATCCGTTTCTGAGTTGAGTGACGC
>UOFI01000193.1_pt1 | contig 15183 bp, 11 predicted proteins | sample 1988361 | NCBI WGS metagenome assembly UOFI01 (sample SAMEA4712194, study PRJEB27164) | hydrothermal vent metagenome | biome: marine basaltic hydrothermal vent biome; feature: marine hydrothermal vent; material: mineral | place: Pacific Ocean | collected 2011-06-14/2011-07-23 | depth 1689 m
CAATGAACCTGCTCGACTGAAGTATGAGCAGTGGATGTTTTTTTCACAGGCAACACTGGAAATGCAGCCCTGGTTGATGATTTTACATTCAAAGCTACTGCCGGAGTCTACGCGGGTTGAGGCCATAGTGCCCTGGGCTGCTGAGCGCTATCAGTCGATACTTAAAGTTTTAAATGCCGAGCTGGAAAAAAGTGATTATCTGGTCGACAACCGTTTTACCACCGCCGATATTATGGTGGGGTCTACGCTGATGTTTATGCCAGAAGCACTGACTTCGTTTCCAGATCTGGTGACGTATATTCAGCGCCTGAAAGAACGGCCCGCTTATCAACGCGCAATTGCCGATTAACTCATGGTTTTTACAGGAGAAAATTAAATGACAATTGCGTACTGGTGCGTATTCATTACGATTTTATTGCCCTATGTGTGGGTGGCTTTTGCCCGAGCACCGGGTTTTACTTTACAGAAAAATCGGGTTCCACGCATTGCCTGTGATGCTTATGAAGGCGTTCAGCAGCGCTTTTACTGGGCTCATCTTAATGGGCTTGAAGCCATCGCACCTTTTTCTATTGCGGTTATTATTGCGCACAATTTGCAGGCCGATCAGCAGAGCATTGATCATCTGGCAATGATATTTGTTGGTTTACGTATCGCCCATGCACTGGCTTATGCTGCGGATGCCGGTCTGCTTCGAAGCCTGCTATTTACGGGAGGGATGGTTTGCATGGTGGCTATATTTTTCAGCGGAATTTAAAAGAAGTCGTTAGTCGTTTGCCAGAATAAAACTCAAAGGCTCCTGTGAACAGGGCTGAGAGTTTAAGTTTTTATAGATAAAAAAACTATATCGTCCATATTGACACTACTAATGAAGTATTTATGTTGTTGACGAAAGACGAAAGACGAATCAGTACTAAGCAATACGGGCTGCCGGGTCCTGTGCATAAAACAACTTTAGCTCATGATAAACCCGGGGATAATGCGCTTTGAGTTCAGTGGGTTCAGTAAAAAAATGTTCGCTGACAACCGCAAGAAATTCCGCAGGTGATGTTGCGCCATAGGCATTCAGGCAAAGTTTTTTATTGTGCTGTACATTTCGGCTGAGTCGTTGAAAGGCGGTGCGAAAAACCTCTCCCCAGTTTTCTGAGTCGGTGTTGCTGGAGAAGGGCGGCACGCCATTGGCTCCCTGATTTAACATATCAATTTTATGTACAAATTCATGGATAATGACGTTGTGTCCGACACCTTTCTGCTTTAAATCTCGTTGTATATCATCCCAGGAAAGAATAATGGGGCCATGGGACCAGGCCTCGCCGGCCAGCAGTGCTTTTTCATAATGAATAACACCACTGGCATCTATTATTTTTCGTTCTACCCAGAAAGCACTGGGGTAAATGCTGACCTGTACAAAAGCCGAGTAGTAATTTAGCCCCAGTTTTAAAATAGGCACACTGGCCTGAGCCGCCACCAGAAGTTTCATTTCATCGGTGAGTTGTAAACCCTGTACACCGATAAATGTTTTCTGCTGTAGCAGCATGGCGCAAATGACACGTAAGCGGGCTTTTTCAACGCTGCTCATATATTTAATACAGGCTATTTCTCTGACGGTTTTCCATTGTGAAAATCGTACAGGGTACTTTTTAAGTGTTGAAATAATTCGCCAGTTTTCAATTTTTTTAAATAAATTCATTTTTCATGTTCTGATTAGCCCGAATATTTCATGTTTTTTTGAGAGTTTCAAATTGGCTGAAAGCTCAAAAAGTACATACTGTGTTTTTGTTAATTATTTAAAAACGACTGTAACACATTATTTTCATTAGCAATCGTTTAATTTTTTTAGTGCAGTCAATCAATATTTGATTGGTCAGGGCGAGTTTATTTAGAGACTTATTAGAAGTGTTGGCCAGGGAAAGGTGGGTTGGTAACACATGAAGCTGAGCTTCGGGATCGACATGTATTCCCGGGCAGAGCCCGGGAACAATAATTAATAAAATAATTAATAAAATAATTAATAAAATAAGTAATCAATGAGCCGGGCTTTAGTATACTGGCTTCAGGGTGATTCTGAATGTTATCCCTGAAAATTATTCCAGAAAGTTATCCTGCTCAATTACCAGGCTCAGTTATTCAGGCCCAGTTACCCAGCCAGATTAGCCCAGGCATCATCCGCATTAAAGCGTTCACCATAACGCTCTTTAAGCTGGCCCAGTCGAGTGTTTAACTCTGCAGGGCCCCGGTTTTGAATATAGTGCAGCGGCCCACCCCGGAAAGGCGCAAAGCCGGTGCCGAAAATAATACCGGCATCAATCAGGTCGTCGCCTTCAACCACCTGTTCGCGCTTGCATGCGGTGGCTTCATTAAGAAAACGTAAAATCATTCTGTCCTGCAGCTCCTGTAAATTTCCATAGCTGGCTTTTTTGTCTTTAAGCGGGCGGCCTTTTCGCCATTTATAAAAACCTTCTCCAGATTTTTTACCCAGCAAACCATTGTCGACCATTGTCAGCATTTTTTTCGGCAGGCCGAGTGTTTCGCCACCGGATAATATAATGGCGACAGACTTACAGACATCAAGTCCCACGGTGTCTGCCAGCTCAATCGGTCCCATGGGCATGCCAAATTTTAACGCGGCTTTGTCAATCATTTCAGGTGCAATTCCTTCGCCCACCATTTCCACCGCTTCCATTAAATAGGGCATAAGAATCCGGTTAACCAGAAAGCCCGGTGAGCTTTTAACCGGCAGAGGTAATTTGTCTATCTGCCGGCCAAAGGCAAGAGAGCGGGTCATGGTGTCATCGGAGGTGTTATCTCCGCGTACAATTTCCACCAGTGGCATCAGCGCCACCGGATTAAAGAAGTGTATACCCACCAGTCTGTCCGGTGACTTAAGACAGGTGGCAAGCTCTTCCAGTGGAATGCTGGAGGTATTGGTCGCCAGTATCGCGCCTTCTTTCATGCGCGGTTCAATATCTTTATATAATGACTGTTTTACGTCTTTGTCTTCAAAAATAGCCTCAATGATTAAATCCGCATGGGAAATGCCGATACCTTTCGTGTCGGGAATTAAACGGTCCATGGCTTCACGAATGGCGCGTTTGTCTTTTTTAAATTTCTTTTTAAACATGCTCATTGAGCGTTTCATTGTGCCGGCCAGTGCCTGCGGCTGCTGATCCTGCACCGTGACTCTGAAACCGCGTAATGCACACCAGGCCGCAATGTCGCCTCCCATGACACCGCCACCAATAACGTGAATGTGTGAAGGTTTAAAATCTTTTTTATTGCCCTGTGTTTTTAGTGACTCCTGTAAAAAGAAAACCCGCACCAGGTTTTTTGCGGTGTCATCCGTGACCAGGCTGGCCACCGATTCAATTTCTTTCTGCAGCATGCGGCGTGGGTTGTCCATATGCTTTTCCCATAAACTGATGAGTTTATAGGGGGCAGGGTAGTGTTCTTTCGGGGCTTTTTTAGCCACCTGTTTGCGCATCTGGCGGGCAACTAAGGGGCGAATCAGGCTGTGATTCATTATTTTATCTTTTAAAGCCAGTTCTCTTTTATGGGGTCGTTGAGTGACAAAGTATCGTGCCGCACGTTTTAGCTGGCGCTCCGGCACCAGGTCGTCAACCAGCCCCATTTTTTTCGCTGCACGCCCCTGTAACATGCGCCCCGTTAGCATGGCATTCATTGCGGTCATTGGCCCCGCTCGCTGGATGCTTCTAACGGTTCCGCCATAGCCGGGGTGAATGCCGAGTTTAATTTCGGGCAGGCCGATGCGGGTTGATTTATTGTCACACATAACAATATAGCTGCAGGCCAGTGCCAGTTCCATGCCGCCGCCCAGACAAAAACCATTAATCATGGCCACGGTTGTGCAGGGCAGGCTGTCGATTTTATTCATAATTTCATGACCACGCGTGAGCATTTCTGTCGCCTGCTCCTGAGTGGTGATTTCGGTAAATTCTTTTATATCAGCACCGGCAATAAAACCATTGCTTTTATCGCTGACAAAAATAAGGCCGGTGGGTACAGACTGGGCGAGTTCATTAAGAATTTCACTGAGTTCAGCCAGTACATCAGAGCGTAAAATATTGGTGCTTGAATCGGCGACGTCCAGATGCAACCAGCAAATATCTTCATCATCGGTTTCTATGGTCCAGTGTTTATATGACATCTACTCGTCTCCCTTTTTTTTAGTCGCGGTGGTTTTTTTTGCGGGCTTATCAGCAGCTTTCGTGCTTTCGGCTTGCTCAGCACTTTCAATCATCATCGCGCCCCCCTGACCACCACCAATACATAAACTGGCAATGCCGCGTTGTGCCTTGTTGCGTTTTAATGTGTTTGCCAGGTGTAAAACAATACGCGCACCACTGGCTCCCACCGGATGCCCCAGACTTACACCGCCGCCATCGACATTGAGTTTCTCATGGGGTATTTCCCCCAGTGCGGTTTTTAAACCCAGTTCATTTTTACAGTAGTCCTGCTGCTTCCAGGCTTCTATACAACCCAGTACCTGACCGGCAAAGGCTTCGTTAATTTCCCAGAAGTTAATATCATCCACTTTTAATTTGTTGCGTTGCATAATGGGAGCCATGGCATGTGCCGGGCCAAGGCCCATCTGGCTGGGGTTTAAGCCGGCCCATTCAGAGTCGGTGATTTTTGCCAGCACCGGCAGCTTATGTTTTTCAACCGCTTTTTCAGATGCCAGTAATAGCATGGCGGCACCATCGGTAATCTGCGCACTGTTGGCCGGTGTCACCAGGCCGTACTTACGGTCAAAATAGGGCTTCAGTTTTGCCAGGCCAGGCATGGATGAGTCTCTGCGGATGCCGTCATCATAGTCAAAATAGGCACCGGCATTATCATAAACCGGTTCAATTTCATGCAGGTGGCCATTGTCTGTGGCAGCTGCCAGTCGCTGGTGGCTGGCCATGGCATAGGCGTCCATCTGCTCCCGCGTAATACCAAAGCGGTAGGCAATTTCTTCTGTTGTCTGGCCCATGGATAAGCCCACAATCGGATCACTTAAACCCCGTATCAATGCAATAATCGGTTTAAAGTAAGCCGGGCGTAGTTTTGTGATGGCCGCCGCTTTTTTGCCAAAGGTGCGGGCACTCATAATAAGGCTTAGCCAGTTCACCATCAGGTCATTATATAAAACCGGTGCACGGCTCATGGCTTCAGTGCCACCGGCCAGAATTAAATCGGCTTTGCCGTGCAGTATATTCTGGTAAGCGCAGTCCAGTGCCTGCATGCCCGAGGCGCAGTTTCGTTGCACGGTCCAGGCGGGTACGCTTTGTGGTATGTCCAGACGCAGGGCAATAATGCGGGCGATATTGGCTTCATCGGCGGTGGGCATCACGCAGCCAACAATGACTTCATCGAGCTCACTCAGGTTAATTTCATTCTGTAAAAGCAGGGGCCGGGCGGCGGCCACCGCAAGGTCAGAGGCAAGAAAAGGCCCCGGCTTGCCTTTGGCTTTTAAAAACGGCGTGCGTTTGCCGTCTACTATATAAACCGTGCGTTTTTTGCTCATAGCGGTTTCCATCCTTTTGCGCTGAATTCATCAACTTTAATGGCGTTGAGTGTAGCCTGATGTGCGGCCAGTATTTTATCGGCTTCATCCTGATTAATAATATTCTGCTGAATGGCTTCAGCAACAGCAGAATTATAATCCGGTGAAGTAACCAGACCAATGCGAATCGCATCGCGAAGTTTGCGTTCGGTGTCTTCTGCATCCAGCACTTTTTTAAGTGCATACTCCAGACGGCCGACGGCATCTTCAGGGTCTTCAGTTAAATAAATATTACGGGTCAGGCGATCCCGAGTTGCTGAGGGTGTTAACAGCAGACGTGCAATTTTATGTCCCAGTTTATCATTGGCTCCGCCATAGGGTTTGGTCAGCGGAAATATAATGATATTTAAAATACGTCCGATAAAGGGAATCGGAAAATTACGCATCACCGACTTCATGGCTTCCTGAACGTTATACAGCGAATCTTCACAGGCCCATTCCAGCAAGGGTAAATCGTCCTGCAGATATCCCTGATCTTCATATTGCTTAAGCACGGCCGTTACCAGATACATATTAGACAGTGCATCGGCCAGACGGCCGGAAATTTTTTCTTTGCGTTTTAAGCCACCCGCAAGAATAAGAACACAGGCATCTGATAATAAGGCAAAGGCCGAACTCATACGCGTCAGTTGTTGATAATAGTAGCGCACCTTGCCCTTACCCGGGGCAGAAACAAATCGGGCACCGCTCAGGCCAAGCCACAGTGAGCGGGAAAAGTTACTGATAATAAAACCGATATGCCCAAACAGTGCTTCATCAAAAAGGCTCACTGAGGTGTCATGGTCCGGGTGGTTCACCGCTTTGACTTCACGCAGCAAATAAGGGTGTGCGCGTATAACCCCCTGACCGAATACAATCATGGTGCGGGTTAAAATATTCGCGCCTTCAACGGTAATGCTCACGGGAATTCCCTGATAAGCACGGCCTAAAAAGTTGTTCGGGCCGAGGCAGATGCCATGGCCGCCATGCACGTCCATGGCATGGTTTACCACGGTGCGCATGCGTTCGGTCATCTGGTATTTTACAATGCCTGAAATAACCGATGGCTTTTCACCACTGTCCAGACCACTTAAAGTGAGTTCTCTGGCGGCGTTCATAATATAGGTGTTGCCTGCAATGGCGGCAAGCGATTCTTCTACGCCTTCAAAATAACCAATGGGTATTTTAAACTGTTTTCTAACCCGTGAATAAGCACCGGTATAACGGGCAATATATTGTCCGGCACCGGTGCTGAGTGCCGGTAATGAAACCGCACGGCCTTCTGACAGGCAGTTCATCAGCATCATCCATCCCTTGCCCACGTATTCCTGTTCGCCAATCACCCAGTCCATGGGAATGAACACATCTTTGCCCCGGTTCGGGCCATTCATAAACATGTTATTGGAGGTGAAATGGCGCTTACCAATATCGATGCCTTCTATATCGGTTTTTATTAATGCCAGCGTAATGCCGATGTCGGTTTCTTCACCAATTAAATGATCCGGGTCATAGAGCTTAAAGGCCAGGCCTAATACGGTGGCCACCGGGCCCAGGGTGATATAGCGTTTTTCCCAGTTAAGGCGAATACCTAAAACATTATCCTCGCCATCAAAACTGTCTCGACAGACTATACCTGTGTCAGACATTGCACCCGCGTCACTGCCATTTTCTGGTCCGGTTAAAGCAAAGCAGGGAATTTCTTCTCCGCTGGATAAGCGTGGCAGATAATAGTCTTTCTGCTTTTCAGTGCCGTAGCGCATAAGCAGTTCACCGGGGCCGAGGGAATTGGGCACCATCACGGTCACCGCCGCGGTAATGCTTCGACCGGCAATTTTAAGCACCACGCTGGAATGCCCCAGAGCTGAAAATTCCAGCCCGCCGTAGGCTTTTGGAATAATCATGGCAAAAAACTGGTTTTTCTTTAAAAAATTCCACACCGATTTAGGCAGGTCGTAATCCACCTGATTTATTTTCCAGTCGTCGAGCATAGCGCACAGTTCTTCTACCGGGCCATCTAAAAATGCCTGCTCTTCATCGCTGAGTTTCGAGGCGGGTAGCTCACGAATTTTTGAATAGTCGGGGTCGCCACTGAACAGATCAACCTCCCACCAGGTTTTGCCGGCATCCAGTGCTTCCTGCTCGGTTTTTGAAATGCTGGGCATGGCCTTGCTCATAAATTCCAGCAGTGGTTCTGAGATATATTTCTGCCGAATATGCGGCAGGTTAAGGGGAATCACCACGGCAAAAAATAATGCCCAGAGAATGACCAGCAAAGGCAGCCCCGTGATGCCTGAAAATGTAAATAGCAGTAATACAAAGCCCAGCATACTGCTCCAGATAACCTGAGGCAGGCGTAAATAGGCGGCAATGCCGATAGTAATAATAAAAATAAGTGTCCAGGTAAGCATGCTATTATCCTTTACTAACCGTTATCGTTAATTGTTATCAGGTTTTTAACTCTGCCGGGTGATTATTATCTGATACTGAAGTGTCGGTTAGCTGAGCATCTTCATCATCAGTTTCATTATCAGTCGTATTATTCTCTATTGTGTTTTTTTCAGCTGTTTCTTGCGTTTCAATATTCTCATCTGTGGGCTCTGTTGACAGCGGTGCGTTCAGTTTTTCATCATTCAGTTTAACCTCAACCGTATTCGTTAGTGTGCCGGGTGCGGGCATGGTCAGGTCACGCTCGTCATTCAGTTCAACGCCGTCTTTACCCCAGGGCATTTTGCGGTAAATGGTGAGCTCGTCAAAGTCCAGTATAGGGTATTTAATGACATCGAAGTAGGGCGAGTAATCAAAATCTTTCGGAGTAATAAGCTGCGTGTTTCGCTTATACATAATGAGCTGGCCGTTCTCATCCCGATGCAAAACCGGTAACACCGGATAGTGGATCGAGGCAAAGGCTTCGGCCATCATGGTTGAACAAACCGTGTGTGTAGGTGTACCCGCGTTATGCTCAAATAAACTGGAGCGCCAGCGGCGGGGTAAAAGGGCGTAGGGAAATAAAAAACGCGCCAGGTCAAAGATCTGCCGAACATTATAATTAGAACCCAGCCGGTTAATTGAATAGGCAATTACCTTTTGAGCATCGGTACGGGTAATGCTGGAAGGGCGGCAAATACGTAAATGATCTTCATTGTATTTGCGAATATTATCAACAATGGTGCCGTCCCCCAGTTGAGATTCTATAATCAGCTGGTCATCCGGTTCACCGTGGTAAAATTTCTGTATGAAATCTCTTAATGCCGGGTCATCTATATTATGCAGGCGCCCAATATAAATGGCAGAATGTGTCCAGCTGCTCAGGGTAATGGTTTTTATAATTTCGCTAATCGGTGAGCGACCTTCCACCAGAATGACATCGCCGGGGCGTATCTCATATCGCAGGCGATCAAAATCTGATAGCGGCATTTGCGAGTCATCACGGTTTTCGCTTAACCAGCCGACGATTCTGTCCCAGATAGAATTGCGTAGTTTAGTAAAAATATTCAGTGACATTCCTTTCATTAACCACGTTATTATTTATAACTTAAGAAGACCTGAGCTTAAGCGCCTTCTAAATGCTGTTTTTACTACACCTTTATAATACTAGACCGTTTTTATACCTATGAGTTTAGTCAATCAGGCCCTTATTTTCAGTGACTTAACAGAGGCACCCCGTAGATTATCCTTAATTATACCCGTCTACCAGTCTGGTAAGCTGTTCAAACTGTGCCTGGGTGTTATAAAAATGCGGAGAAAAGCGAATGCCGCCGCCCCGCAGGGCACATACTACACCCTGCTGCACCAGATATTCATATAATTTTGCCTGATCGACACCCGACTTATAAAAGGTAAAAATTCCAGCGTGGTGCTGTGGATTGGTGGGGCTTAAAATACGCATATTCGGTAAAGTCTTAAATAGCGCGATTAACGACTGAATATTGGCTTTTACCAGGGCCTCAATATTCTGCATACCCTGCTCAAGTAGCAGGCTGATACTGGCATTCAATGCATGAATTGAGAGCATGTTCTGGCTGCCACACTCAAAACGCCGGGCACTTCTGGCGGGCTGCCAGTGATTGATCATGGCATCAAAATCAGACAGATCATCCACCATATGCCAGCCAAACTGCTGCAGCTGCAATTGTTCCATACTGGATTTTTTACAGTAAAACAGCGCCAGACCCTCCGGGCCGAGCATCCATTTATGCCCATCCGCCACCACAAAATCGGCATTAATGGCCTGCACATCAAATGCCAGAGCACCAATTTGCTGAATGGCATCAACACAAAACAGACTATTAAACGTTTTGCAGGCCTGTCCGAGTTTTTCCAGATCCATGCGCAGGCCAGAAGCATACTGTACCGAGCTAATGCTCAGCAGGCGGGTGTTGTCGTCCATCAGATCAATAATAGCCTGTTCTGGAGTCGTCTGTTCCGGAGTCGTCTGTTCTGGCGTATCGCAGGAAATGTCAGCGATGCGCAGCTCAACCCCACAGGCGCGTAAGGCATCCCAGACAATAAAGTTAGACGGAAACTCCTGGTCACTGATAACAACATTATCCCCGGCTTGCCATTCAATGCCTTTGGCAATAATCGACAGACCTTCTGAAGTGCTTTTTAATAACGCGATTTCACTGGATGATTGCGCATTAATTAACTGAGCCAGCGCGCGCTTAAGTGTTTGCTCAACTTTTAACCATTTTTCATAATGCCGGGAGCCGACTGAGCCGTTTTCATCGGCAAAGTTTTTCACTGCCTGAACCGTGCGTGCAGGCCAGGGGGCCACCGCCGCATGGTTGACGTAAATGAGACTGGAATCGAGCTTAAATTCATTTTTCATTGTATTTATTGTATTTGCTATACGCTCGTTAAAAGATAACATTAAGCAACTAAATTGATAAGGGAAAAATAATGCCGATTGAAATTGAACGTAAATTTTTGCTTGCAAATGAAGACTGGCGACAGGATGTGCTGCGTTCTAATCGGATCAGACAGGGCTATCTGGGAAAAATTGATAAGGCCTCGGTGCGCATAAGAGTGGAGGGGGCGAAGGCCAATATCAATGTAAAAAGCGCGACCCTGGGGATGCGCAGAATGGAATACGAATATGCCATTCCGCTGGATGAAGCAGAAGAAATGCTGCAGCAGTTGTGCGAGCAGCCGCAAATCGATAAAACCCGCTATATTGTCGAGCTGGCAGGGCATACCTGGGAGATTGATGAATTTTATGGTGACAACGAAGGCCTGCTGGTGGCAGAAATTGAACTGGGCAGTGAAGATGAAGCCTTTGAAAAACCCGAATGGGCTGGAGAAGAGGTGACCGAAGATCCGCGCTATTATAATGTAAACCTGATTCATCACCCCTATAATCTATGGTGAGTTCAATAGTCCGTTCCGTGGTAAGTTCAGCGGGGAGTAATTTAGAAATGAGTAATATTGTATTAAATCAGTCTGAGGGCTGTTATTATTCGGCCATTAACAAATGATAACGAGGATGCACAGTGACCAATATTAGAGTGATGCTAGTAGATGATCATGATTTAATTCGCTATGGCCTAAGGCGTCTGCTGGAAGATCAGGCGGGCATAGAAGTTGTCGAAGAAGCCGAGAGTGGTGAAGTGGCACTGGAAAAAGTGCGTAAAGTTAAACCCGATGTTATTTTAATGGACATCAATATGCCGGGTATCGGCGGTTTTGAAGCCACCTCGCGCCTCAGTAAAACCCACCCCGAAAGCAAGGTGATTGTGCTCACCGTGCACAGCGAAGGCCCGCTCCCCAAACGTTTGCTCGAAGCCGGTGCTGTTGGCTACTTAACCAAGGGTTGCCCGGTTGATGAAATGGTGGAAGCGATTCAGAAAGTGAATGCAGGCAAACGCTATATTGCCCCCAGCATAGCGCAGCAGCTGGCCCTCTCCATGCTGCCGGGAGAAGAATCATTAATAGATGTGCTGTCGCAACGTGAGCTGCAGGTGCTGATAATGATCAGTCAGGGCATGCGCACCAATACCATATCAGAACAGCTTAACCTCAGCCCCAAAACCATCAGCACCTACCGTAAACGCCTGCATGAAAAACTCGATGTTTCAAATGATGTAGAAATGATGCACCTGGCAATAAAACACGGCCTGCTTGATGCGGATTAGCCGCTAAAAAACTAACGTAAAGAACGCGCAGATTCACAGAAGGCCCGGTTCTCAATCCGTAGCCCGCATGCAGTAAAGTGAAATGCGGGAAATAATTGCAGGCTGTTCAGGCGTGTGCCTTGCTTCAGGCAGACTGAGCGGCTGTTTAAAATTGCTGTTGAATAATATAACCGGCAATTAAAAAATAATTTATCGTAGGCCGGATCAAGCACACGAATCCGGCATAAGGCGCTTCAGTTCCCGGAGGATTCACAGCGTTTGACCTCTGCCCGGCCATGCCGACGAAAAGCGGAGTTAAAAATTCGACTACTCCTTATCCGCAAGCTGTGGTTAAATATTTTATATGCCCGTTAAACCACCAGAACCAGAACAGCTGTCGTCTTCATTTGAAGAGCCGGTGCCTGAAACAACATTTGATGCGACAGAGTTTCTGAAACATGTATCCACCCGGGCGGGGGTTTATCGCATGTACGATGGTCAGCAGAACTTGCTCTATGTGGGTAAGGCAAAAAACCTTAAAAATCGCCTCGCCAGCTATTTCAGAAAAACCGGCTTATCCATAAAAACCCAGGCACTGGTGAGTAAAATTCAACAGGTAGAAGTCACCCTCACACACACCGAAAGTGAGGCGTTGTTACTGGAATCGAATTTAATAAAAGAGCACCAGCCGCCCTATAATATTTTACTGCGAGACGATAAGTCTTACCCCTATATTTATATCTCCGATAAAGACGCCTACCCGCAAATTGTGGTGCACCGGGGAGCCAAACGTAAAAAAGGTCGTTATCTCGGGCCCTTTCCCAGCGCCGGGGCTGTACGAGACAGCCTGCAGTTTATTCATAAACTGTTTAAAATTCGCCAGTGTGATGACAGCTATTTCAATAATCGCTCACGGCCCTGCCTGCAATACCAGATCAAACGCTGCACCGCACCCTGTGTAGATTATATCAGCGAAAAACATTATCAGGCGGACATTGCTCATGCGTTGATGTTTCTCGAAGGCAAAAGCACCCGGCTGATCGAAGACCTGGTGAAACAGATGGAAACGGCCTCAGAAAAACTCGACTTTGAAAAAGCCGCCCTCTGTCGCGACCAGATCCGTATGCTGCAAAAAGTGGTGGAGAAGCAGTACATCTCCGGTGACGATAAAGATGTTGATATCGTGGCCTGCTACAGCAATGGCCCCCAGGCCTGTGTGCAGGTGTTTTTTATTAGAGAGGGGCGTAATCTGGGTAACCGAAGCTATTACCCGAAGCTGCCGGAAGCCCTGTCTGAAGCACAAGTGTTGTCGGCCTTTGTTTCCCAGTATTATTTGCAGCAACAGGGTGCGCAGCAGCAGGCCCGTGAAATTATACTCAGCCATGAGCTGGATAACATGCAGACCATGCAGCAGACCATTAGTCAACACATTGGCCACAAAGTGCGCCTGAGCTCACAGGTGAGAGCCGACCGGGCGCGTTGGGTGAAAATGGCGCTGAACAATGCGCAAACCGCCCTTAAAGCCAGAATGAACTCCCGTACAGGCACTCTTAAACGCTTCGAAGCCCTGCAAAAAGTGTTGCAGCTCGATGAAATGCCCACCCGGCTGGAATGCTTCGATATCAGCCATACCATGGGGGAGGCTACCGTGGCCTCCTGCGTCGTGTTTACACTTGAAGGTGCCTACAAACAGGACTATCGACGTTTTAATATCGAGGGCATCGAACCCGGTGATGACTATGCCGCCATGCGTCAGGCAATACAGCGAAGGTACTCGCGCCTGAAAAAATCAGTTCAACAGCCAAACCGCGATAAAAAAGACGGTGATGCAAAAATGCCGGATATCCTCTTTATTGATGGCGGCAAAGGGCAGCTACGCCAGGCCGTAGAAGTTATGGACCAGTTGCAGATAGACGAAGTATTACTCATCGGCGTGGCCAAAGGCGAGGGGCGCAAGGCCGGTCTTGAAAAACTGGTGTTCAGTGATGGCCGGCAAGACCTCTACCTGCCGAATGACTCCATTGCTTTTCACCTGATACTCAATGTGCGGGACGAAGCGCACCGCTTTGCCATCAGTGGCCATCGGGCCAAACGCGAAAAAGCACGGCGTACCTCACCACTGGAAAATATTCAGGGGCTGGGCCCCAAACGCCGGCAAAATCTGCTAAAACACTTTGGAGGCTTACAGGGCATAAAACAGGCAGGAGTAGAAGATTTGGCCAAAGTACCGGGTATCAGTAGAAATTTGTCGCAAATCATTTATGATGTGCTGCGGTCTTAAATAGACAAACACAAACAGACATATGATATTAAACATACCTAACAGCCTCACATTGACGCGCATTGCCTTTATTCCGGTGATTATTGCTCTGTTTTACCTGCCATATGAGTGGGCCAGGCCTGCGTCTGCCTGGCTATACGGGCTGGCCTGCGTAACCGACTGGTTCGATGGCTATCTGGCACGTAAACTGGGGCAATCATCCGCCTTTGGGGCTTTTATGGACCCGGTGGCCGATAAACTCATCGTATCCGTCGCCCTCATACTGCTGGCTTCGGCACACCCGGAGGTAATTATTGTATTATCCACCTGTATTATCATTGGCCGGGAAATTGTCATAACTGCCCTCAGAGAATGGATGGCAAAACAGGGCAAAGCGGATAAAGTCGCGGTATCCATGATGGGCAAGTACAAAACCTTCGTGCAAATGTTTGCCCTGGGCTTCCTGCTGCATCGGGATGACTGGTACGGCCTGCCGACCCATACCATCGGTCTGGTATTGCTGATAATTGCCGCAATACTTACCGTTATATCCATGGTCGATTATATGAAAGCGGGCTGGGTAGAGATGAAAGGCGACAATTAAGCCGAATATTCACTTATAAGTATGTTGTTGAAAAATATTACAATTAAACGAAATTACCACTTGACCAGAAACCAGCGATCTCTATAATAGCGCCCTCTGTTCAAGGCAATAGCCAAACAGTTATTTGCGGGTGTAGCTCAGTGGTAGAGCATCTCGTTGCCAACGAGAATGTCGTGAGTTCGACTCTCATCACCCGCTCCAGATTTAAAATGTTCAGAGCCTGGCAGCTGAACAAAATATATTAAAACCTCGCCAGCCGAGGTTTTTTTATTTATAAGCAAATATGGCGGGATAGCAAAGTGGCTATGCAGTGGATTGCAAATCCATCTACCTCGGTTCGACTCCGGGTCCCGCCTCCATATTCCATAACCGTTAAATTCAGCACTATAATAAGCGGGGAGGAATCACCTGGGTGGCGTTGTGGTAGACAATCGTTGCCAAACGATCGCTATCAGTACGTAAAAAGGGTGAAAGAGTTATACAAAGACCATCTGCCCAGGTGGCGTTGTGGTAGACAATCGTTGTCAAACGATCGCTATCAGCACGTAAAAAGGGTGAAAGAGTTATATAAAGACCATCTGCCCAGGTGGCGAAATTGGTAGACGCAAGGGACTTAAAATCCCTCGGTGGTAACACCGTGCCGGTTCGATTCCGGCCCTGGGCACCA
>UOFI01000201.1_pt1 | contig 14989 bp, 12 predicted proteins | sample 1988361 | NCBI WGS metagenome assembly UOFI01 (sample SAMEA4712194, study PRJEB27164) | hydrothermal vent metagenome | biome: marine basaltic hydrothermal vent biome; feature: marine hydrothermal vent; material: mineral | place: Pacific Ocean | collected 2011-06-14/2011-07-23 | depth 1689 m
TGAAGGAGAACGCATTGGTACTGTACATATTCGAGCCTCGCTTGCACAGCTTAATGAACGCCTTCTACAGTTTGTTTTTCTGGTTTTATTTATGGTTTCAATGGCCGGTATTGTTGCCTACTTACTGGCCATTAAACTTCAGTCCATTATTTCAAAACCGATACTTGAACTGGCCACTGTTGCCAAACAGATATCAATTAATGCAGACTACACACCCCGTCTGCCACTGGGCAGCAATGATGAAATAGGCACGCTTAATCTTGCCTTTAATAACATGCTGGAGCAGATCTACAAACGACAACTGGCCAGAGATGAAGCGACACAGGCACTCAGTGAGCGGGAACGCGACCTTGTGGTCACACTCAATAGCATCGGTGACGCGGTTATAGTAACGGATATCAATGGCCTGGTGACACGTATGAACCCGGTTGCCGAACAGCTCACCGGCTGGTCATTTGAAGACGCCAGAGATAAGCCACTTAAAACTATTTTTCCTATACTGAATGCGTCAACCCGGGAGCCCATAGAAAATCCGGTAGAAAAAGTTGCTCTCGCGGGAGAAACTGTATTTCTCAGCAACCACACCACTCTTATTGCCAAAGACGGAACCGAACGTCAAATTGCAGATTCAGCAGCCCCCATTCGCAGCGAGGACGACAATATACTGGGTGTAATTCTGGTATTTAATGATGTTACGGAACAATATCACCTGCGCGAAGCCGCAGCAAAAAGCAAACGCGATCTACAGGCAATTATGGATAACTCCCCCACCGTTATTCATGTTAAAGATATTCACGGGTATTTTACTTTTATCAATCAGCAGTTTGATAAACTGCTTAATATAGAGCGCAGAGACATCATTGGCAAAACCCTGCACGACATTTTTCCTCAAGATGTAGCCGACTCTCTGCAACACAATGATAATATTGTAATTTCTACCGGCCAGTCGCTGGAAGCCGAAGAATGCATTTCATTGGAAGATGGCCTTCATACCTACGCCTCCATTAAATTCCCCCTGTTTAATGAAGAAAACGACGTTTATGCTGTTTGCAGTATTTCAACCGACATCACTGAACGCCGCCAGCAGGAAGAACAGCTCAGACGCAGCCAGAAAATGGATGCTCTGGGCAAACTCACGGGCGGCATTGCGCATGACTATAACAATCTACTGGGAATCATTAAAGGCTATGCTGAGCTACTCAATGAACAGCTCGCCCATGACCCCGCACTGGAAAAATACGCCGGCATTATAGAACATGCGGCTGAGCGTGGCACTAAACTCACCCGAAAACTACTGGCGTTTACCCGACATAAAAGCTCCGATGCAAGCGATCTGGATATCAATGAACTGTTAATTGAACAGCGCCTCATGCTTGAAAAAACGCTCACCGCTCGCATAACGCTAAACCTCGATCTGGCTGACAAGCTGTGGCCTGCCTGGCTTGATAGTGGTGATATGGAAGATGCGATTATCAATATGAGCATTAATGCCAGCCACGCCATAAACGGCAACGGCCAGCTTACATTTCGTACCCGTAATGAACAGCTCGATGAAACAGATGCGCAGGCACTTCACCTGACAGCGGGGGACTATATTCAACTGAGTATTACCGATACCGGCATGGGTATGGATCAGGTCACTAAAGACAAAATATTTGACCCCTTCTTTTCCACCAAGGGTGAACAGGGAACGGGTCTGGGTCTGAGCCAGGTTTATGGATTTGTAAAACGCAGCGGAGGTGAAATTAAAGTTTACTCTGAGCCCGGGCACGGCAGTCACTTTGTATTTTATTTCCCTCGAAACAACAAAACCAGTATGACCACACCGGTAAAAACAGCCCATACTGAAAAGCAAAATTTACGCGGCACTGAAACACTGTTGGTCGTAGATGATGAAATTGCGCTGGTAGAGCTCGCCCGGGATATTTTAAGCACACAGGGCTATCGGGTTCTCACCGCTATTGATGGTGAACAGGCACTGTCTATTCTCAAAAAAGAAAAGGTTGATCTAATATTTTCTGATGTCATTATGCCCCGCATGGATGGCTACCAACTTGCTGCCAGGGTGCAGGAGCACTACCCTGATATAAAAATCCAGCTGGCTAGCGGCTTTTCTGACAGCATACACAGTCATATGACCGATACAGATTTACACCTGAATCTGCTGCACAAACCCTATAAGTCAGAAACCCTGTTAATTCATATACGTAACCTTCTGGATGCAGACACCACCAGGGAAAAAGCAGACGTTTATGCAAATAAAGAAAAAGACACACAGCAAACGCTTGCAGGTAAAAACATATTAATAATGGATGATGAGACCGATGTACAGGTATTGTTATCCCTTAATCTTGAAAAGCTGGGCTGTAATATCATTTGCGCCAATAACGGCGATGAAGCGATCAGGCATTATCAGCAGTCACTCACATCAGCCAGTGCCATCGATATTGTCATTCTGGATATCCACATACCGGGTAGCCTGAGCGGCATTGAGGTAGCAGCTGAAATACGATCCCTGAATAAAAAAGTCAGAATAATCGTCACCAGCGGAGACTCAAGCGCACCTGAAATGACATCCTTTCAACACTACGGCTTCGATACTGCACTGGAAAAGAACTTTAATCGCAACAAAATAAAACAGGTACTGGAAGAAGTACTGCGCCCCTAACACAGAGGGTAAGCTTGCCCTATAGCAACACAGCTATTAGACACAAACAATGGGCACGACTGAAATATGGGGGCAAATTCCTATTGCATCCTGATAAAGGTCTCATTTAGAATAAAATCAGGCTAAATGAGCGAATTCTGTATGTCTAATAAAAATAAAAAATAATCCTTTATTCCGCCTTAATTTCAGGCGCTCTGGTTTTAATTTTCATAACATTCATGCTTGTAAACAAAGGCGCTCCACTGACATGGGACTTATGGGGCCCCGTTAATGAAGAATCGGGTATCGCCATGCATGGCTATGATGTGGTGTCATACTATGAAGATAAACAGGCCATGCCAGGCAGCGAATTGCAAACATTTCAATGGCATAATGTGACATGGCTGTTTTCATCTCAAAAAAACAAGACCCTGTTTCAACATAACCCGAACAAATTTGCCCCAGCTTATGGCGGTTACTGCGCTTCGGCGATAACCGCCGGTATCACCTTTGATATCGATCCGGACATCTGGTACATCAATAATGACAGACTCTACCTTTTCTTTGATCAAAAAGCGAAACAGGACTGGGTTAAAAAAATAGATGCCGGCATCGTTACAATTACCGACAATAACTGGGCCATGCGAAGTAGCAGCAGGCATTAACCTGAAAAATCAGCACTCCCGAATCAGGGTAAAATCTTCTCGATAACCAGGTTGCCATCCCCATCAAACGAATAACGTTCGCCTTGTTCTGTACCCGTTAAAGCTGAAAAGCCGCCATCAACATAGGTCTTTACACCCTGTGGACTGTGTAAAAAATCAACCCAATTTTTAGCCAGTTTTTCATGCTCTTCGTCCATAGTGGCCAGAAAAGCAACCGAGTAAACCACCGGACGGTTAACGGCATCAACAGGTTGATAGCCACTCACAGCATCTCCATTATTCACCGCTAACTGCAACTCGGAGACCCATACCGGTCCCACATCAGACTCACCCGCCAGAATACGTGACGGTGTTTCAACATGATGAACCCGGGTTTCATGGGTATTTGATTTATTTAAAATCGCAAACTCACACATACGCAATGTGCCATCCGCAATAGAGGCATGACCGATATAGTGGCACGCAGGGTTGGTCGCCAGATTAAAATCCGTACTTACACCTGTTCGAAGTGCTGCCGGAGAACCTTTTTGTGGTTGACTTACCGCGCTGAGTAAAACATCAAGCACGGCTATTTCTGCGGCAGTACCTTTAAGGCGCGTGTATTCATCCATGCGTTGATACATGGCATTAATACCCCGGTGAACTCCTTCATTAATATGATCAACCTCAGACACGCGAATATTGGGATCAAGTAACCCCAGTGTCGCTGCAACGGTTTCATCTGCACCCGCACCGATGCCCTGGGTATTTGCAGCATCCGTCATTAGAGTCAGCTGATTACGTATATAAGGAACAGCTTCTTTAACAAAACCACTTTTAGCCAGATCCCGCATCAGGTTATAGTTCGTACTGGTAAATATATCAAAATCGACCTGAATACTGGTGGGCAGGTAATTTCGTGCATCTTCATTACCCAGCAACATACAGCCACTCTTAATCTGCTTTCGTTCCAGCCCGGGGGGAATAAGCTCTATAAAATAATCCGCTCCTCGTTGCTGTAAACTCTCCAGCGTTCGTGACTGATTACCTATGGCAGCAAGGTCTATTGATTCTTTACTGCTTACTGCACGGTGCTCATTAAATGCCTGCATAAAACGATCAAAAACCACCCATTGATTTCCGGCCATGGCAAGATTAAGCCGACTGGTCATGGGGTTACCGTGAAACTCAGTAGTCCGGCCCGCAGGTAACTCTGCGCAATCCCCTTTAAGTACATAACTCTTTTTATTATCGGCCTGCACGGCCACAACTAAAACCAGTAAACCTGTCAGCAGCACAATAATTTTATGTGATTTTTTTTTCACAAACATAATCATTTCCTCATCTATTTAGTAAAACTCTGGGGTAGGAATTCACAGTCTAGTGTCAGAACCTGATTAACGTAATCGGGTCGCACCCGATTTTAGTCTCGGGTTAACCCGTGGTTTTAGACATTTAACAAAAGAATTAAGGGGATAAGGTGATGCACAGACATGGAGATGCGCATACCGAACGGACAAGATAGTTTCACTGCGGTTTCGGATGAATGGAGATTCAGTTCAACCGTGTAATCATATTTCGTTTTCAACACCCGCCAGCATCGCCATTTTAACCAGTTCAGTGGAGCTTGATGCGCCCATTTTATTCATCAGGTTTGCCCGGTGAAGCTCCACTGTTTTAATACTGATACCCAGATCAGATGCAATAATTTTATTCTGTTTTGAGTTAAGAATAAAGGCCATCACTTCATATTCCCTTGGCGTTAAGCGGTTAATACGATGCTGAATAGTCGTTACCTTACTGCGTTGTTCACGATTATCCCGGTCACTGATAATCGCACTTTGAATTAACTCCAGCATCAGCGCATCGTTATATGGCTTTTCAACCAGATCAAAAACCCCGGCCTTCATTGCCCTCACCGCCATTGCTACATCTGCATGACCGGTTACAATAATGACCGGTATTTCTGCACCACTTTGTTTTAATCTGGAAAATAATTCCATGCCATTAATATCCGGCATACGCACATCCAGAATCACACAACCCGGTCGATCAGGCTCAAATTGCTGTAGGAAAACCTCCCCACTCTCAAATGTCTGTGTCGTCAGATGCGCAGATTCGACCAGCCACTTTAATGACTCCCTGGCGATACGATCATCATCTACAATACGAGTGACCGGCAATAAATTTCGATTTACTGTGGACTGGTGAAATGTTTCTTCTGAAGAATAGACACCTGCTTTCATATTAACCAACCTGCAGCACCGGAAGTTCAAATATAAACTCTGTACCACCCTGTGGCAGAGCATGTGCCCGTATCATCCCTTCATGAGATTCAATGATAGAGCGGCTGATTGACAGACCTATTCCCATACCTTGCGGTTTTGTTGTATAGAAAGCATCAAATATTTTCGGCATAACCTCCTGTGTAATTCCCGCCCCACTATCCTTTACACTCAGCATGACTTTTCCCTCACCTGTTCCACGAGTTGTAATACAGAGCTTTCGGTTCTCAGGTTTAACCGACTCCATGGCGTCCAGGCCATTTCGAATAAAATTCAGTACAACCTGCTCCAGCTGAATCATATCGCCCTCAACCCGTGGTAACGGATTTTGCAGATCCAGCTCCAGTGTCGTTTTATGCAGGCTAACTTCGTGTTTCACCAGAGTAACAATATTGTTCACGACACAGTTGAGGTCCAGAGCGCTGCGTAGCACATCACCTTTTTGCACAAACTCCCTTATACGTCGAATAATATCGGCTGCCAGCACAGCCCCTTCAACAGCGTGTTTCATTCCCTCAGTCAGTCTTTCCTTATCAAGATTTCCTTCATTCAGCATGCGTAGACAACCATGACAGTAATTTATTGCGCCGGTTAAAGGCTGATTTAATTCATGTGCCAGACTGGCCGCCATTTCACCGATGGAGCTCATACGTGACACACGGGCAAACTCCGTCTGGTGACGCTGCTGAGACTCATGCGCCATTTGCAGCTCTACCTCATCGCCAATCCATTGCGCCATCACTTTAAGCAACTCATGATCCCACTTACTGTACTCATGACTGCGTGAAACCCCACCCACAAATTCAAGGCTACAATGGATTTTTCCATTCACCATCACCGCGGTGCCCAGATAGGTTTTCCAGCCCTGCTGCAGATAAACACAGTCAATGTCTGTCCGTTTTTCCAGGTCGGGTATATCGAACGGCTCACCATTATTTTCCTGCAAACGCGCAACACAACTTTCGCTCAAAGGCCCTCGCCCCTCAACCTGCAAGCCTGTGCTACCGGACACCTGACATATACGATGCCCCTCGGGATCAATGCTCGCCAGCACAGCAACCGGCAAATTAAAATATTCACGGCCGGTATCAAGTAATCTGAGCAGTTTCTCTTCGTGACTCAAATCTGGCGCACTGGTAATTCTTACCAGCTCACGCAATGCTATTCGGCTTTTTTCTAATGCCTGATTGGTTTTTCTCAGGTCTTCCGTGCGGGACGCCACCTGCACTTCCAATGTGTCTCGATAATCCGCCAGTGCTTTCTGAGACCGCTTACGTTCAGAAATTTCATTGCGCAAATCAGACTGTGTAAGTTTAAGCCGACGGTTCGTACGAGAAATATATCCGTTTACAACAATCAACAGTATTAACAAAATGGCAACGGCCGTAAACCAGGCAGCATAACGTTTTAAAATTGAAGAAAACGATGTCTGGCGTAACACTACATATGGCCCGATTTTCAGCACCTTCATTAAACTGTGCACCGGCGAATAATCCAGAGGCACAGTCCAACCTGCGGTACGTGACTGTCGTGCCGCCGGATGATCAATCCGCATAGAAAGCAATGCCTGAGCCACCTGAGTTGCCAGTTCACGAGATGTGTTTTTCAATGTTGCGAACGGCCACTCTGGATATAATCGTGTACTCAGAGGAATAGAGCTGCCTTTGCCATGCTGAGAATTTAAAATTCTTAAATCATTTAACCTGACCTCTCCGGACTCAACCATACGCATTAATGTTTCAGCTCTCACAGTAGCAGCATCAACCTGGCCATTTAAAACCGCATGAACAATATTGTCCTGAGGAAATCCGGCAAATCGCAGGTCACTCAAATCATCAAAAGGATCTATGCCCTGCTCAACCAGCTCGCGCCAGGCCATCTGAAAACCACCAAAAGCAACGGGACTTACCGCCATAAATGATTTTCCGCGTAAGTCTGCCAGGGATGTAATCTCAAAATTATCCGCTCGCACAATAATCACAGCACCAAAACGAACGCGTATCCTCCCCAGCTCTCTGGTTTGCATAGTTGCGATACGTGAAGCCCCGTAACGCGACTCCAGAATGACGTAGTTTCCCGGGTTGGTGAGGGTGAACTGAATAACCCCGGTATTTATAGCGGTTGTCATTTCATCAAGGTCAAGAGGCAACATTTCAAAACGACGCCCAATAGTCTGTGAGAGGTAATCTGCAGTCGCTGACCAGCGTTGCAAAGCCTGCTTTTTACCCCGGTAAGCCAGAACACCAATCGATATTGTTTCAGTTGATGCAGGCTGTTGCGTGGAATGCACCGCCTCACCCTCTTTTGAACTAATGCCTGAATCACGGGCATATGACTGCCAGCACACCGATAAAAACAAGAATAAGAATAGAAGAATTTGCTTATGAAGCGAGCGCATATTTAAATTCATACAATACCGTAAAGCCGCCTAAAATACTCAGCATCTATTCTAGTTGATTTATCACAGGCGGGTCTATTACGGGCTAATCTATCACGGGCTGATTGAGTCATCTAAAGACATCCTGCTAAATCCATAAAAAATTAAGTTATTGAAAAACATAAGGTTTATAGCAGTCTATTGCGATTTGATCGACAGAGCCATGATGCCACTGAACGCTCTCCGTACCGAATCTCACTACCTGCTTATATTAATAACGGGCGACACCTGAATTTACCCTCTATAATAGGATGACAGCAGAAGCCCGTTTATTCCATTCATTGCATCCATCGCAAAAGCATCAATGCCGGGTTCACCCAATAACATACACTTTTTTTTCACTCACAAGATAAGTGTTTTATTATATGTTCAGTCAAAATGCATTGAAAATTCGCATGCGACTTAACTTTCGCATGTCGACATGAGTTACCAACCAGAGAGACGTTTTTTCCTGCTCCGGAGCATTTTTATAACGTACCTGCTCAGGTGTTGAATCACCGATAAACCGGGGTAAACGCCCAACACCTATTCTCAATATTCTTGCCCATAATACGGCTTTCTATTGTCGACACCTCATCCCTGATGTGAATTGCCCGTTACTGTAAGCCCTCACCTTCGCACGTTAGCTGATACCCCGTAGACAGGCAACCTAAATTCAATTGATTAATTTAGGTTGAAAGGAAGAACAGTTTGCGTCATTACTGTTTCACCTCTTTGGTGATTGGCTAGGATCTGTTGGTAAACTCTATGTTACTGATCCAGAGAGTTTTTTCTACTTTTATTCTTTTTGATCTCTATTCCAGGGTATAACGATAATCTTGCATGTCGATTCATTATATGACATGGTATAAACCCTGTAGCATCCCGATTCTGTGCCGCCGATAAAAACGGGCAAAAAATAAATAACTCACCCTGACATCACGGTCAACCGCTTAAAAACATGAAATACCGTTTAATAACAACCCGCTGGGAAACAGATAAAAACAGATTAAGCGATATTCGCAGAAAAGTATTTATAATTGAGCAGAATGTTCCAGAAGAGCTGGAGTGGGATGAAGATGACTTAACATGCCAGCATATCATTGCTCTGGACAATTCCGGCTCAGCGGTTGCAACCGGCCGAATAAAAGCCGATGGTCATATCGGTCGTATGGCGGTATTAAAAGCCTGTAGAAACTCAGGCATTGGTACATCCGTCTTAAATGAGCTAATCACCATAGCCAAAAACAGAAAGCTCAATGCCGTATATTTACACGCACAAACCAGCGCCATTGCATTCTATGAAAAACAGGGTTTTAAAATTTCCTCAGATGAATTTATGGATGCCGGTATCCCCCACAAAACCATGCAGCTTGTTTTATAAAATAAAGTTTGAATAGATAGATGCCAGTAACATGAGCCTTTTTGATACAATAAATTTCGAACATCGGGGAAACACTGAAAATGACATTCAGCTGAAGACAGACAATGAAACACAACAGGCCGTTATTGACCTGAGCTCAAATGCACTAAGAAATATAAAAATTTTCACCCCGGATCTTCAGAAAGAAATTTATGCCAATAATACTTTTCGAGAAACACTGATCGGCTTTGCAAAAGGCAACCGCCACGCACAAATACAGATACTCACCGCCGACACATCAAAAGCCATTAAGCAGGGGCACCCGCTAATACCGCTTGCCAAAAAACTGACCTCTGCTCTAACAATAAAAATACAGCCTGAAGAATACCAGAGTTCAGCCATTTCATTTTTATTGATAGATCAGTCAAATTTTATATTCAGAAATCTGCATAATAAATATACATTTATTTCTGAATGCAAATATAGAAACAATATATTACAGGCATTTTTCAGCGACGCATGGGAACAGGCCGAACAGGACATAGAAACCCGTAATATTTACTAAGGCAGACACCATAGTCATTTTCTGCAAAAAAAACATCTCACACAAACTATCGCTCAGTTCTGACTGACCTCAAGCTCTGTCAGCTCACGATCTCGAATACCAAGCAAATATAAAATAGCATCCAACCCAAGATTAGAAATTGAATGTCTGGCCTGCTCTTTCACCAGCGGCTTGGCATGAAACGCAATACCCAGGCCGGCAATTGCCAGCATCGGTAGATCATTTGCACCATCCCCCACCGCTATCACCTGCTCAGTACTAATGCCTTCTTCCTGAGCAATCTGAACCAGTAATCTGGCTTTCATCTGACCATCAACAATTTCACCTTTCACCTTACCGGTTAGTTGACCATTTTCAAAATCAAGCTGATTGGCATAAACATAATCCACACCCAGTTTCTGTTTGAGGAAATTGGCAAAATAAGTGAAGCCGCCGGAGAGAATGGCCACCTTGTAGCCAAAGTGTCGCAAGTGGCTAATCAGGCGTGCAGCACCTTCGGTAATTGGCAGATTTTCAGCAATGCCTTTTAATACCGATTCATCCATTCCTTTAAGCAGTGCCATGCGTTGACGAAAACTCTCTGAAAAATCGATTTCACCGCGCATTGCAGATTCAGTGATTTTAGCAACCTGATCCCCAACACCAGCCGCTTTGGCTAATTCATCAATCACCTCAACCTGAATCAGGGTTGAATCCATATCAAAACAAACTAAACGTCGACTACGCCGATAAAGGTTATCTTCCTGCACCGCAACATCCAGATCCAGCTGTTGTGATATTTGCAGAAATTTTGCATGCATGGCAGGGATATCCTGCACATCACCACTGAGTGTCAATTGCACAGATGCACCACGGGGAAGACTTCGCGGTTCCTGTGCAGATAGAGACAGGCGGCCCGACAATCGGCTGATTTGCTCAATATTAAAACCGTGCTCTGTAACCAGCTCTGTCACCCTGCACAAGTGTCGAGCGGTAATCTGATGCCCCAGTAAAGTCACAATGTGCTTGGCCTGCCCCTGTGCATTCACCCAGTGCTCATACTCGTCAAACGTGATTGGAGTAAAACGCACATTAAGATTAAGCTCATGAGCTTTAAATAAAACATCTTTAAATACAGAGCAACTGCGGGCCTCCTCAGGCGATTCAATCAAAAAACCCAGGGACAGGCTTTCATGAATCACGGACTGACCAATATCTAATACATTAATATCATATTGGGCCAGTATACCCGTAACGGCAGATGTTAAACCCGCTCTATCCTGACCCGAGATAGTAATTAACACAACCTCTGACATTTACCACCTCATTCAATTAACACACGGATACCTGAAACAGGATTATAAGCCATTATGCAGAACAGCAAAACAGATAATTGCCGTTCACAGGCGGTTTTAGGCCAGCAGCCCCAGGCTTATCTATGCTAGAATTTACACAGCCTCACCAGCCATTCACTGAAGAAACAACAAAAGAGACCTGCCATCCAGATTTATTTCATTATAAGTATCACCCTCTCACTCATATCCATCGGTCTGGCGGCCTGGACACATGATCAGATCTACAATCTGAAATCCAGCGGCGGCCGTGGAAACTGGGGGGCTCTGGGCATTGGAATATTTGTTATCGCAGGGTATAGCATCGCAGTAATAGTTAACCTTCATGGCGCACTCGTTTCATTAATTTATTACAGAACAAGTCAGACACCAGCAATTCTACTTCTCGTTTTTTTACAGCTTATTCCTTTTTTTATAGCACTATTTCGCATTACAAAAATTATGCTGGAATGGAATAAAAGTAGAAAGCACTATGAACAAAGCGCTGAATTTTCAGTCGATAACAATTTACCTGAAACACTGGTCAGAGCAATTGAAAAAAACCCACAGTCAGTAAGAGATAATAAAAGATTGCTGGGCAATGCACTAAAGCATATAGAAATAGCAGAATTGCTCATAAAAAATGGATCTGAGATTCGAGCAAACCATTTCAACACGATTATGCGGAAAAATTTCCCCGGGGATTCAGTCATACCTGCTCTGCAATTACTTCTCGCAGAAGACAGACCTGAACATAAAATATGGGCCATGGATACAGCTCTGCAATACCTCAACCTTCCAGCAATAGAACACCTGCATAAATTGGGGATAGAATTAAAACATTCAGATAACCGTCCATTAATATATTATAGCTTTTCAAAATTTAAAAGAAATAATGAAACTTTCAGAGCAATACTGCAATACCTACTTGAGCAGGGAGCTGACATCAATGAAACCACAAATGAAGGAAAAAACATATTAATGTTAAGCTGCGAAAAAAGAGAGACTCTCTTCACCTGTGCATTAATTAATAAAGGAGCCGATATTCTCGCTAGAGATAACAATGAAAACGGCCTGCTACACTATTACTACCAGTATAATACAAGCCAGTACGATCTAAACAATGAAAACAAACTCATTCTGCTGCTTGAGGAAAAAGGCGTTCTTAGACAACTCTATCAACATATCAATAAGCAGAGATCAACAATTCACATGTTTATGGCAAAATACCAAAACCATGAAAGCCTTCTCAACATTATACCTCACGTCGATATGACACTAACAGATAATGATGGCAATAGCTTTATTCACTACCTAATGCAGAACAGATGCATGTCAAACCTTAATTCAAATAAGACAGGTGATGAAGGCATCAATAAAACCATCAGGGCCGTTGTAAATAAATACATAAAACAAAACATAGACCCAAACCATTTCAACAACAATGGCTTAAAGCCGATAATAATGATTATCTATAACTCTTCTGTCCAATCAGAAAACATTATCGCCCTGAAATCATCAGGTATCGATATATCAAGCTATTACATAAAAAATAAAACATCGGATAGTAAAAATTATTTTGTATATGAGTATGTCGATAAAGTTATCAATAAAACAATGGAGTATTATTGCTACTACACTGAAAGAATCAGTTTTTTAATTGATCAAATAGACAATGAAAATGACCGGCTTGAGGTTATAGAAAATTTAAAACATCGACTCCATAAAAGCGAGGAAAAAAAACTTCCCATTGATAATGAAAAAATATTAAACCACTGTCTGGGTGAAAATATTTGAGCACAATATTATTTTATCTAAAAATAAAAAACCTCAGAGCATACACCTGCTTCCATACAAATAAACCTTACTACTCCTGAAGCATTGTCTATTAACAATATGAGTATAAATCATGTCAGGCTTTAATATAAGCACAAAACTCCCCCCAGTTGATAAACTCACCTTTAAATTATTTAGATTTGACCTGCCTGACAGCTCACTTGAAATATCCATTCCAGAAAAAATATTCGACAGAATATTGCCAACAATAATACACCGCCCCATAAACTCAAAGGAAACTGACATATTTAATAGCGAAAATAAACGCCAATTTATGAGAGCAATCTATGATTTTCCAAAAAACACATGGTTTAATAAAAAATATGGCTCAATGATTATGACGGCATGTCTGCATATAAAACCTGAAACATATACAGAGAATATTATGCATCGAGAAAATCTGATAAAAGCTATTCAGCTAGACCTGAAACACCGCTACCAGGAGTTTAACGATAGAACATGGCATAATGGACTAGCCTCAGGAAAACTTTCAACCGACCTGATTAATGAGACAATGAATTTCTCCGCCAACACAGACGAAGAAATACAGAACAATATATTTAATAACAAACGGTGGATTTCACATTTTATAGGTGGCCTTGAAAAACACAGAGTTTATTGTATTGCCCTCACAAACAACCACTACCTGTCCATTGATTTTGAAGATAAAAGCGAAAAAAACATACCTTTTGATAAAATGATAGAAATTTCCACCCCTTATTCTGACGCCATTATGCAAACCGCTAAAATAAAACCACACAATAACAACACGAACGAGTAAATGAACACAGCTAATTTACCGCTCTCTATCACAACAGTTAGCGTATATGTTTTATCCTGAATTAATCAGTAAACCGCACACAAAGATACGTAAATATTTAAGAATGTTGGTTATTCCCACTTAGTGCAAGTCAACAATCACTGGTTGTTCTAATTTATACTTCATCAAATATTAACTTAAAAAACGACCACCATAATTATTTATTTTGACTTACTACTCTTTTCAGAAAACAACACGACGAACAATACTACCAACACCCCACCCGCAATATTTAAAAAAACCGAATATTCCTCAAGCTCATCATACACAATAGCTATTAAAATCAACAACAAAGGCACTACATTTTTATAAGTACTTCGCATTCTCATCTCTTTTTTAAAATTAATTAAAATCATAATGTCGATATTTAATACGCAAACCCAATAGTACTAATTAAAGGAAATATCGCTGCAGTTATAGTCGTTGCAGATATCAATGACCCTGCCGACCCTAACAACCCAACAAAAGTAACAGCCGCCTCAAGGTAAAATGGAACATCTCGTAAAAACACAAAATCTAAGGCCAAATTTATAAAATTAATCGCAGAGCCGACAAGCGCTATCTCAAGAAAAACAGCAGATGCCGTGCCTGCAAGAACAAACAAAGCCAACAAACCACCATTTCCCCCACCACTAATCCTATAAGCACCATCACCAGTCGCGAAGGATCAAAAATAATTACCCAGCCCCCGTATAACCCGGCACACTTACCGGGTCTGCATGAACAATCACCTCTTTTTCTACATTCACAGCTTGCAGGATTTCTGCTTCTGCACCTGCATCCAGATTAATATTCGGCATAACGCTGCTGACATTGGCCTGGGTTATTTGATATATCCTTTGGCCTTCTGCTGATACTATTTGTAAACCTTTTGCTGCACTAAATGCATTGGGTGGATTGCAGGATCGGTATTAAACAACTGCTCCGGTGTAGCATGCTCTAATGCCGAGTTTATAATACCCGCCTGCAGCTTAAAATTAATTTTTTCCTGTTGATTATTGCTATTGCTGGCAATCACCACATTGGTGGGGATATCCAGTGCCACACCTCCGGCTGAAATACCTGAGGCTAAACCAAATAAATAATCCACCTTAGGCTCATAG